>Ga0208879_1001483_pt1 | contig 22033 bp, 21 predicted proteins | sample Knorr_S15_td_Bot_FD_185605 | JGI IMG/M metagenome (GOLD analysis project Ga0208879, IMG submission 185605) | Marine microbial communities from Southern Atlantic Ocean transect - Knorr_S15_td_Bottom_ad_5009_LV_A (SPAdes) (version 2) | ecosystem: Environmental > Aquatic > Marine > Oceanic | place...
TGCTGGCGCCGTTCTGACCGCGCGGCCAGAAGCCGGGAGGGAGAAGCTCGGTCCCGATTTTGAGCACTGGGGCTGGGGGTATCGAGATCATCCAGCATAGCCGGAGTAGGCTCATCTCCTGCTGGAGCCATTGCCGACAGAGCTCTGGTCCCGGCCAGATGTGCTGCTCGCCCTGATACCATCTGTCGGCACAACGCTTGTGAAGAAGCCTGTCCGCAAGGGGCAACCGCACCAACCAATCAGCGCCTTCGCGCTGACACAGGATGCATTGGGCAATTTCCAGAGTAACCATCGTTAACTCCTTTGTCGCTAGGGTAGCCATTTTTACCTCCCTTTTTTTAAAATTTACCTACAGTCAATGGCTGGGCTGTAGGTATTTGAACTTTTGTAAAGAACCATTTATACCGTCATTATAGCATATAATTAGAAATATGTCAATACATTAATCTTACTATTTCTTCGGCGATTTTGCCAGCTGCATCTGGCTTGGAAAAATTGCGGGCGGCCGAAGACATCTCGGCGGCCTTCTCTTTGTTTTCCAAAATAGAATCTATCAAGCTCTCCAGCATATGAGGCATGATGTTTCGGCCCCGTAACACACGCGCAGCTCCTGCATCTTTATATATTTGCGCGTTTTTCATCTGATGGCCGCCGGCTGCAGCCATATAGGGTATGAGTATGCTCGGTTTTCCCGACGCCGCTATCTCAAAAATAGCTCCCGACCCTGCCCTTGATACAATAATATCCGCAAGCGCGTACGCGCTTGCCAGCTGATCCTGGGAAAGAAAAGGATACAAATGATACATCTTTTTTTCTTCGGAGCTTTCCAGCTCAAGAAACGCGATCTTCTGCATATTCGTAAAATTTTTCTCACCGCACTGATGTATGATTTCGTATTTTTTTATAAAGTCCGGAAGCGCAGGCATCAGCAGCTCATTGATTTGCTTGGCTCCCTGACTCCCTCCCAAAATCAAAACTTTGGGATTTTCAGAGCTAATGCCAAGAACATATCCGGGATCTTTGGGAACTTTTGTAAATAATTCTTCGCGGATAGGATTGCCTGTAACAACAGTTTTATTTTCGGGAAAAAATTTTGCGCTTTCGGGAAATGACACTATTACACGCCTTGAAAACCCGGCTAAAATTTTATTTGTAAATCCGGGTACGCTGTCCGACTCGTGGATGATAACGGGAATGCGGAACAGCCATGCTACCACAACCGGCAATACGCTTCCGTATCCGCCTTTCGAAAATACAACGTCGGGCATAAACCAAAATATATGCCAGTATGCCTGCAAAAAACCGATTGGCAATTTCAAAACATCTACAATGAAAAACGGTGAAAAATAGCGCCTGAATTTTCCGCTTAGTATCGAAACTGCGTTTATGCCTTCCTTGCCAAAAGTCTCTTTAGAGGACTTATCGGGCCCAATAAATAAAAGCTCGGCTGCTTCATCCCTCTGAATTAGTTTTCTAGCAACAGCTATAAGCGGAAATACATGCCCCCCGCTGCCGCCGCCCGTTAAAAGTATTCTCATAAAATTTAGCTATGTTTAGATATGTTCAAAAGTATCCCAAGGCCTGCCAGTGTTACAACCATAGACGATCCCCCGTAGCTAATAAGCGGCAAAGGGATTCCGGTAAGCGGAATAAGGCCTATCATAGAGGATATATTTATAAATGCCTGGGAGATTATCCAGAAAGTGATTCCCAGAGCAAGAAGCCGCCCAAATCTGTCGGGTGAATTTTTTGCAGCCCTAAATCCCCGAAAACAAAGAAACATGAAAAGAGATATCAAAATAACGCCCCCCACAAATCCCGCCTCTTCCGACCACACTGCAAATATCGAATCCTTCATGGGTTCCGGCAAAAAATTGTACTTTTGCATGCCCTTACCAAGCCCTATCCCCAATATCCCCCCGGAACCGATAGCCAGCAACGCCTGATTTATCTGATAGCTTATGCCAAGCGGATCTACGCTGCTATTCATAAATGCCGTAAAACGATCCAGGCGATATCCCGCGCTCTTTATAAGCACTCCGAGCAAGCCAACTCCCAGAAATAAAATCGCTGCCATCTGTGACATACTTGCGCCTCCGATGAAATATATAAATGCCGACGTCAAGACAATAACACCGAGCGTACCCACATCCGGCTGGAATATGATAAGCGTTCCCAATATGCCTACTATCAAAATAAACGGAACGAAGCTTTCGTTCCATCGCTTTACTATGGCACGCCGGGCATCGAGCCATGCCGAAAGGTATATAACAAAGCTAAGTTTGGCAAGCTCTGACGGCTGAAAGGAAAAATCAAAAATGGATATCCATCTGCGAGCCCCTCCCGCTTCGATGGAAAACGAGGGAATAAAAACCAGAATTAAAGAAAATATGGAGAGCAGAAGGAGCGGCAAGGCAAGAGAGCGCCATTTTTTATAGTGTATACGGTATGTCAAAAAACCCGCCAAAACCCCCAGACCTATTCCAAATACAAGCTGATGTTTAAAGTACGAATATATATCGCCAAAGTCCTCCTGGCTTTGTACCGACGAAGCAGACAAAAGGGCGGTAAGACCTACGAGGAGTATCGCAATGATCGTACCCAGTAAAATATAATCGGGCTTTTTCCTTGAACGCATTAAAAAACAAGATTTAGAAATTAGCTATTTCCGGAGTACCCTCCCCCATTGCTTTTTAGTAAATTTCCCCCTTACGAGGGCCGATCCGCCGTTTACAATTACATAGTTTACTCCGCGGGAATACTGGAATGGATTTTTAAACGTCGCGCGATCCCGTATTCTTGCCGGATCAAATACCGTAATATCCGCGAAATATCCTTTCTCTATTCTGCCCCGCTTTTCGAGACCAATTTTCTGCGCCGGCAAGGTGGTTATTTTTTGTATTGCTTCTTCCCAACTGATAATATTCATCTTGCGCACATACCGGCCCAAAAATCTGGGGAACGTTCCGAAGCTTCTCGGATGTACAAGCCCCTCCCGGTCACGTTCCTTTATGCGATATCCCGCTCCGTCAGAAGATATAAATCCAAGAGAGCTTTTCATCGCAAGCTTCATGTTCCGTTCGCTTATAGGCAGGAAGCCCATAACCCTATCTTCGGAAGCAAGAATGACATTAAGCAGGGCGTCGACTACGGAAGTGTCTTGATTTTTCGCAATTTCCTCCAGGGTCTTACCGGCAAATATATCCCCGGTATCTCCGACTCCAATAACGGTTTCTCCCAGTTCCCCTGCCTGCTCCTTCAGCTCATCGCGTATTTTCTGACGCGTTTTATCATCCCGGAGCCGTTGAAGGACTTTTGCCTTCCCGCCCTCGCTCGCCCAGTCCGGCAACAGAAGATATAGGACAGATGCGGTTCTTTTATACGGATAAATATCAAAATCAATCGGCACTCCATCGCTTTTTGCATTTGAGATAACGTCCAATGCCTTTGGAAATTCTCCCCACGCCTTTCTGCCAAGCGCCTTGAAATGAGAAATATGCGAAGAAACGCCAATCCTTTTGGCGGCGCCTACGATTTCTTCTACCGAAGAAACAAGCCCCAGTCCCTCGTCCCGAAGATGTGCCGTGTAAAGCCCCTCTTTTCCCTTAACGATTGTAAGAAGCCGCTCGAGTTCCTTTGCGGAAGCTGTGCGCTCGTGTGAATATTCAAGGCCCATAGAGAGCCCAAACGATCCCTCGTCTATTGAGCGGGCAAGCAAATATTCCATCTTCTTTACGTCTTCCTCTTTTAGATCCCCAAAATAATCTCCCACCAAGCCCCTTCGCAGTGTGGCGTGCCCCGTGAGCGTAGCAAAGTTTAGATCTATTTTGTGACGCCCCACTTCTTCCAGAAACTCCTCTGTGCTTGCCCAGTTTATATTTATACGTGATATATCCTGCCACTTCTGTATAGAGCGAATCGCCTCTTTTCCCGCAAGCGGAGCAAGAGATGCCCCACAGGATCCGCCAAGAATCGTCGTAACTCCTTGCTTTATCAAACTCCGAAGTCCCGACCTTCTAAAGATCGAGGTATGTATATCGGATCTATTTATAATGTCCACAAATCCGGGCACTACAAACTGATTGTCCGCCTTTATAGTTTTCTCCCGTCTTCTCGGCTTGAGATTGCCGACTTCCTTGATTTTATCTCCTTCAATCCTAACATCCCCCCTAAACCTTTCCTTACCTGTTCCGTCTATAATTGTGCCGTTTTTTATTAACATAGTTTATTGAAAGCTAAGCCATACTCCTATTATCGCAAATATTGAGGCAAATGCCCATGCGTACATCACAATGCTTGTCTCTTCCTTTCCTATTATCTCCAGATGATGATGCAAGGGCGACATTTTTAGCAATCGCTTGCCGAGCAATACTTTCCAAGAGGTCTGTAAAATTACCGATGAAATTTCAAGTATAAATATCATACCTATAATCAGAAGTAAAATCGGCCTATCCAGCGCAAAGGCAATCGCGACAAGTAAAACTCCCATGCCAAGCGAGGCCACGTCGCCCATCTGGTATTTCGCGGGCTTAATATTAAAAAGCAAATATCCGCCCAGCGCCCCGATGACCGTCGCGATAAGCAGAGATATATCCATACTGCCTTGCTGAAGCGCTATCGGGAAAAAAGCTCCGTATGCGATAATCAAAGTACCCGCAGAAAGACCGTCTATGCCGTCCGTGATATTCACCGCGTTTGCCATAAGTATCACGATAAACAATATTACAGGAATTATTAAAAGCCCTAAGTCGATATGCCCAAGCCAAGGCACCCATACCTCTGTCCAATCCAGCTTAAACGACATCCACCAAGCAATAATTCCTCCGATAACCAGCTGAATAATAATTTTTTCGTGCGCCTGCACTCCGTGCCCCGGATGAGAGCCCAAAAGATAGAACAATCGTTTATACGCCTGCCACGGAAAACTTATGACATACCATACACGAAACTTGAGCTCCTTGTGTATTTTTATAAAACGTACAATTCTCCCCAAAGTCCGCGGGTGCCGCTCCTTGGTGTAAAATATATTCAGCAGATCATCCGCTCCTCCCAAAATTGCCGCAAGCCACAAAACTCCGAGAGGCACAAAAGTTGTCTCCCTGTGCCAGTTAAAGAGCACAGTAAAGAGCGTTATGACGGCCACTATTATTATACCACCAAATACAGGAGTTCCCGCCTTGCTCCGCCGCGTCTTGATGAGCGAGGAAAAATCCCGATCGTCCTTTCGTACTATTCCAAATTTTTTAAGAAAAGATATGAGCGAAGGTGATGCGATTACCGCCAACAAAAACGCCCCCGTAAAAAAATAAAAACTTTTAGCGATAATTTCTTCAATCATAAAGAACTATTCATAATGTGAAGGCGATAAATCCTCGGACTCCCCTTTTCGTTTATAGTGTGCCCGGTATCGGGCGACTCTTGCCACCCCCAGAGAGATGAACCATTTTTGTTCGTGCCGGACACTTCAATAAGACCGCTTTTCACCCCTTCACCGCTATCTTCCAAGACGGAATGGGCATAATGTATTTTCCGCAAAACCGAACTGTCATCTCTCTCGGTCGCCGTTACAATGATCGCGTGATCAATCGTAGTATTGAAGCGTATTATATCGCCCGGCGCGATTGATTGCATATCCTCCACTTCACGGGCGTTTTTTGGAAGAACAAGCGTTTCCACGTCTACATGAGTAAACGGCCGCAACTTACTGTATAGCCATCCCAGTCCCGATTTTTTAAAATTCAATAGAGAGTAGACCGGCTTTTTATAAAATTCTTTTGTCCATGCATCCAGCACTCGCACAATAAACCCGGAGCACTCGATGCCCAGTTTTCTTTTTCTCATTATATCGCGAATTTCAGATTCCTGCATCCCTGAAAAATCAACATTTTCGAGTTTCTCTATAATTCGCAGCTCGTCTTCAATCTCCTGCGGGGAACCCTTGCCGGAATAGGCAGTAAGTCCCCACCTGTCGCGTCCGCTTCTGGGATTGCGAAAATACGGACACCGGACATACACATTTTCCGCTGCCTTTAGTTTCCAGTAGGCATCGATGACGCTTTGGGCTGATTGTGGTAGAGAATTAATCATTGTCCGATTTTTCTATTGTTCCACTGTTGACGTCTATATATTTCCTCGTTGGGTTTTATAAACTTTGTCCTTGATATAAGACCTTTTCCTTTGTACTTTTTCTCAATATCTTTGAGTCGTAGGGTTTTCCCTGTTTTATTCCTGTAAATTATCTGTTTCGCTTTTATTGGCAAAACTATTGGCGGTTTCGCCAGTTGTCGGATCTCTTTTGCCGGCTTCACTCCCCTGCCTAAACTATCCAAAATAAAATATGCCAGAAGCGGCATTTTGCCGATTTGTCGGTGAAGTTTTGCCTCAAAAGAAATACTTGCGGGTTGATGTGTGTTTACTTCAATAAAATACAATTTTCCTGTCTTATTCTCTATTATAACATCTATCCCAAATAACCCCCTATAATCCTTCTTGTACAAAGCCATGCCGGTACTCTGCGCAATTTCCTGTATTTTTTTAATTTGCATTTTGGATAGATTTCCCGGCGAAGTAAAATCGTTACCACAAGTTGTATTTGGGTTGTTCGTCGCGCTCTTGAGGCCGGTAATCTGCTCGCTGATAGAGCCGGCTATCACCCTACCGCTTTTCAGTACCAGACAATTCAAGGTAAATGTCTTTCCCTTTATGTATTCGGAAATTTTCGCTTCGCGCTTGGGAAATTTCTTTGCCAGTTTTTCCAGGTCTTTTTTTGAATTTATAAAAAATGTCGTATTGCCGCTATGGCCGCGGTTAAATTGCAATACCGAATTATTGACGTTAAACGTCAAATTGTCCAGTGTTGTGGTAATGCTTTTGGGAAAGGGCACAATGTTGCTCAATAATTTATACTGCGAAATTTTATTTTCGAATTGCTCCGCAACTTTTGCCATTGGCGCGAGCAGCTTCCAGCCCTGTTTTTTACAAAAATCCTCGATAAGCTGTGAATTCTTCAAAATCATTACATGCGGGATTGAACCCTGCACGTAAGTTTTTATATATTTACGCACAAAGTCCGACTGCAAAATTCCGTAAGTGCCTTTTTTTATCGCCTCCGCAACTTCTTTTTGTTTCAGTTCGTCCTCCAGGACAACAACATTCACGCCACGATTTTTCATCTCGTTAACGAGCGGACTTTTGTATGGACAAATGATTGTATAGTCCGGCAACACGTCTTCTATCCCCAGCGCCCGCTCGGGATCAAGAGTAATATAAAAAATCGTATGATTAATCGTACGATTCTTGAAAACGTTTGCCAAATCCATACCCGCCCAGAATACCACAAGATACCATTTTTAGCCATAATTCAACCCCGCTTATAAGGCGGGGTTGTGGTTTTGGCACTGGGTTATAAGGCGGGGTTTTGGCAATGATCCTGGGAAAGCTCATACTTGAGCCACCGAAGCGCCGCCACGTATGATCTTTCAACGTAGCAGATTTCGCCATCCTTCCAGACTTGCCATCTCCCAAGACGGCGTGTTGGGTAATTTACCAGCCCAGTGAGCTTGGCGGGTATTTTTTCCGCCGCGAAATGTATCAGTTCCATATTCCTCCTAATTTCTCCTAATGTTCAAAGATCCTGTGTGCGGCTATGAAAGAGGAGAGAGTTAAATCTCATAGCCACACGCAGCGTATTTGAAATCGGGCAAGAAGGAAGCTAAACCTTATATCGGTTACGCTTCCTTCCTTTTGCCCCTTTTTTGGACGACTCTTCCCGCTTCCTCCGGATGCGGTCTATGTCCCTGACACTCGCCCCGTCCATGGGCATGCCCACCTTGCGACGTCCGTTGTCGCCAAATTTTTGATGACGGTTTGGTTTGGAAACTTTTTCCATAATTCACCTCCTAAATGTAAATTTCTTTCCTTCTACTGAACTCACTATTTCATAATGAACTCGGTAGAAGGGGGGAATTTTTTTATTTCTCTAGGTGCTCCCCCGGCACCCTGCGCGACATTATGAGCCCCCGCGCCGGGCTATCTTTGGTATGTCACACTTCATCTCCAATCAGTTTTGTGAACATCTAGCTCTTATCGGGCCAGACGTTCAGACTCACTCCGGCGACGACTGCCCCCACCGTGAAGACAAGAACAGCTACGTCGTTTAGGGTGGGGCCGATGTCCAGCATCGCCCTTCCGAGCAATGCTGCCAGGGCGGTGGCTCCAACCGCCAAGGCTAACCCGCCGTACCTTCTGAGCATTTCGAACCTCCCTCGTTTCGTATTCGTACTGTATCACCATTATAGCATATATGTATAATATTGTCAAGGGTTTCTGCCCCCTTTTCCCGGATAATCAAAAAATGGCTGTCTAAAGCCGTTTAGAACGCGTCTTTTCAACGGCTCAATACTTTAAAAGTATTGAGCCGTTGAAAATTAATCGGTAAACAGACAAACTGAAATTTCTTTACTTGCCCTCGCGGGATTTTGCGCGCGCCACTTAAGAAAACCAGCGAAAGCAAGGGCACTATGAATACCTATTCTATCGGGGACAGTCCCCACTAGAATATTTTGAGCTTCCGCAAGTTCCGTATTCGATATAACAAATCCCCCGCCGCCCGTCTGCTTTATTATTTCAATCACCCGATCTCTGCGGTGAGCAACTTTATCTACAATCGCAGTTGCACGACATGTTTTTTCCGAAACAAAATCTTTATCAAAATAACCCGCAACCGGATGAACTTTTGCGGTCTGCACAGCAAACAACGCAGGTGTCTTTATGTGGGGGGTTGAACCCCCCACATGGGCCTCGTAAATACCTTGCAATGTTGCGCCTGAACTTGTGGGAATAAAGATAGTGTCTGTTTGCGGAAGTTGTTTTACAAGCTCAAGCGCAATATTCTTGTACCCCTCAAGCGCCATGTCATCTTTTGATGCGCGCAGGTTTGAAATCCCCTGCTCCTTGCAAAACCGGAAAGCATCTTTGTTGGGCGTTTTTGTGATATTTAAACTAATATTTTTATATGCGTCGAGGCGCTCCAATTTTTCTTTTGGAGTATTATAGGGTACAAAGACATGAAGTTTTATATTTCCCTCATCGCAATATTTTGCCGCGGAGATTGCCGAGTTTCCGGATGAAGAAATCGCCAATTCGCGCGCGTCCTGCTTGGCGTAATGTGAAATCCAGCGCTCCATTGAGCGGTCTTTATGCGAGCCGGTGGGATTTTTGCTTTCAAGCTTTGCCCAGACATCTATGTTTGACTTTGGGATTTTTATGTTATATATTGGGGTCATGACTATTATCTGTCCCGAGTGTAAAAATGATAAAAATATAGAGCAAAAAGACGCGGAAGTCGGCAGGTGGTTTGAATGCGACTATTGCGGGGTGTCTTTTGAAGTCGTAAAACTCAAGGATGACGGAACAATAGATATAAAGATTATTGAAGAAGAGAAATAGTTCCGTCTATCATCCCCCGGAATCCTTTCTGGCTCATAAATACAAAGGCGACTTTTTCTCTCTTTGCTACAGCCAATTGTGCTGTTTTTTTAATTTCCGAAAGCACCGCGTCGTCGGACTCGATATACCTGCAATTTTTGTAATAGCGCATCAGCCGTTTCGCGAGCTTTTTATTGAAGTCGCGCACCCCTTCATTTGCCGCGCTTACCCTCGGCAGTATCACGCCCTTCGCGCCCTCAAAACAACTCTTGTAATCTGTCATGGCCAAGGCCTGCCTGCTTCTGTTGCCCGGCTCGTATATCGCATATATTGAATATTTGGGAAACATTTTTGAAACCGCATCAAGACATCCCGCAACTTTTATAGGCGTGTGGGCATTGTCATCAATTACCGCGATATTTTGATGTTTTGCCCGCACCTCCTGCCTCCTCTTGATTCCGGAAAAACTTTTGAGCGATGATCGCGTAGTAGTGTCATCAATCTCCAGGCACCGCGCAAGGACTATCGCAGCCGCGGAATTTTGCCGCCATATATTCCCCTTAAAAGGAGTTGGGAAATTCTTAAAACTTAGACTATCGTAAAAAACCACCTGGGCCTTTGCATTTTTTACTACTTGCTTTACATTGCGCCCCTCTCTGTTTGCAATCACTACTCCGTCTTTTGGAACTTTGGCTACTAATTTTTCAAACATAGAAATATATATCTTTTCAGTTGGAAATTTATCCATATGGTCCCAGCCGACATCCGTAAGTATAAGATACTTGGGGTTGTAATATAAAAATCTTGGCGTGTTGTCCCAGTTTGATGCCGGGTACTCGTCTCCCTCCATCACAGACCAAGCTGATCGAGTCCTGCGTATGCCGTGCTCAAAATCCCTGGGCAAGCCGCCTATCATAAAGCTCGGATTGTACCCCGCTGTTTCAAGCATCCAAGTTACAAGAGCGGCGGTTGAAGTTTTCCCGCAGTCCCCGGCGATAACAATTGAATTTTCCCGTTCGATTAATCCGGGCAAAACATCGGCATACACCTTCACGGGAATTTTTAATTTTTTCGCCTCGATGATTTCCGGATTCTTTTCGGTAATAAATGCCATCACGAGTACCATATCGGGCTTTGCTTCAAGGTGCGCCGCTTTAAAACCCGGCATAATCGCAATGCCGTTTTTTTCAAGATACGTACTCATAGGAGGAAAGAACGCCCTGTCCGACCCCGTAACTTTCCAACCCATTTTTTTGTACAGTACCGCAAGCGGAGCCATCGTAACTCCGCAAATTCCTATAAAATGAACGTGTTTTTTCATAGTATGCTCTGCACCAATTGCGTAACGACGCTGCGGTCGCGCACGGCATCAAATACCGGCAATCTACACTGCGCTTTTATTTCTTTTTTGCATTGCTTAATTTTCTCGCTGGACAGCCCATCTGTGTTTAGCGCAACGCCAATTACCTTCGCTTTTCGATAAGACGGCAGCACCGCACCCTCATACTGCTTTATCGCACTTTTGATATCGGGCAATTTCACGAGACGTGATCCGATAGAGTGCTTACGCTGAGGCCTGTGCACAAGCACCATGTGCGTGGGCACCGCGCCATGTATAAGTGAAATACAAGTGTTCGCGTATGCAGGATGAAACAAACTTCCCTGCCCCTCAACAAACAAAATGTCGTTCGTCCTTGATTTCTCCAAGACCATTTGCTCAACTGCCCCCGACATAAAATCGGCAGGCAAAGCATCGATAGCGGCACCCCATCCCTCTATCATCATAGTTGTCTGGCCCGTAGGTATCACGCAGCTTTTTGCACCAAGTTTTTTTGCAGCCCGCGCCATTTCGTATCCCGCTGTCATTTTGCCGATAGCGGCATCAGTGCCGACGGTGAGCACAATTGGTTTTTTGATGTGATACGCCTTGGCGGATCCTAGAGGAATATTACTGCAGTCTATTTCTTTCCGAGTGTCCCAAATTTTTACCCGATATTTTTTTGCCAACTTCTCAAATTTTGAATCATCATTCAGCGCATAATGCATCCCGGACACTATACGCATCTTATTTTTAATTGCCCATGCGATGTCGTCTTTGTACTCTTCCGGCAATTCGCCGCCTTCGGGTGCAGCGCCTATAATAAGAACGTCGGATTTAGTTACAGCTTTTGCCTCCTGAAGATTCATAAAAATCGGTGTAGAGAAATTTTTAGTATCGGCAAGATATGTGGACAGTACATCGCCTGCCTGTCTCTCGTCAGATCCGGAGTCAATAATTCCCGCTACTTTGTACTTGGCATACCGTAAAATCCCATCCGCGGTCTTTGCCCGCATTGGCCACTTCTTCCTTGCCGACAATCCAAATACACCTTCGGCGTATATGAGCGAAGTATGTTTGCTGAGGTCTATTGGCGCCTTAAATAGCGATTTTGCCATGCGCCTAGAGTACCACAAAAAATGCCAATGATAAATATTGACAATTTATTTATTTATTTTAATCTATTTTACTCCCAAATATACGCCCTATCAACCCAGTCGATGAGATGGCGGGCGGCTTTGACGCGGTCAGCGGAGTCAAGAATTACATAGATGAGGTAATCGTCAATGTTTTTACTCTTTTTTACAAAAAGTATCAGAGATTCGCCTGCCTCCTCGGTGTATCCGGTTTTGCCCGCAAGCACGCCCTTGAGAACTCCAAGAAGCGTATTTGAATTGACAAGATGATGATTTATCACTCCGTCAACGGACTGGATATCAACGACTTGCGTTGACATAATCTGGCGCAATATTGGACGCTGAAATACATAATCGGCAAGGCGCGCAAGATCGTATGCCGTAGAACGGTTGTTGACATTGAGGCCGGATGGCTCCACAAAGAAAGTGTCTAAGAGCCCAAGTTCCTGGGCTTTTGCGTTCATCGCCGCGACAAACGTCTTATCCTGCTCCGTACGATAGGCGTTATAATACTCCTCAAGGGCAATCGCGGCATCATTACTCGACTCTATAAGGAGTATATGAAGAAGATTTTCTACACTCAAGACCTCCTCGTGTGCAAGGCCCCCTTGATCTCCGTATGTTGCTACCGCCGCACCCGAAACCGTAATTTCATCCTGCAAATTCATTTCTGTAATCACAACCAGTGCTGTCATAAGCTTTGTCAAACTCGCTATGGGCCGTATATCAAAAATGTTTTTATAATGAAGCGCCTTTTGGGTAACCGGCTCTATCACGAGAGTAGAAGCCACGTCGATATTTTCTATTTTTACATCCCAGTTGCGTATCGGAAAAAAGTTGGGAGACCTAAACCCTTCAAGATAGGATTGTCCGATAATAGACGCAAGCGGAAAATTGCTCGGCTCTGTATACTGAATCTGCGGAATTTTATATACGTGCTTTTGCCCCTCCGGCCCGGACACTAAATCTATATCATTACTTTCCGGCTCTTTATCGGTTCCGGTAAATGATATGGCAGCAGTTTTATCCGCGGACTTTTTATTGTTTGTAAATTTATAACCCGGCTTATCTTGGGTAAAATTCAAAAACGCAAATACGGGAAGAAGTATCGCGATGATAAAAAGAATAATATATCTCATTGCTTTTATTTTATCACTTTGTCGTTTTTATATGAAGTTCTTTGAGCTGTCTATCGTCCACGGCGCTAGGGGCTTCCATGACAGAGGTAACCCCCGAACCGCTTGTGGGGAAAGGTATCACTTCCCGTATGCTCGGCTCACCAAGCATCGCCATAAGCCAGCGGTCAAACCCTACGGCGATTCCTCCGTGCGGCGGAACGCCGTACGAGAACGCCTCGAGAAGATGCCCAAACCTATCTTTTATCTCCTCTTCGGAGTGGCCAAGAATATTAAAAACTTTTGTGAGAATTCCCTGATCAGTAGTCCGGATACTTCCACCCGCAACTTCGTATCCGTTTAGCGCAAGGTCATACTGCTTGGCTCGAATATCCAATAATTCATCGGCGTTATCTAATTTTATTATGTCATCATCATGTATCGCAGTAAAGGGGTGGTGCGCCGTCCCCAGAGATCCGTCGTCCTTTTTCTCAAACATCGGAAAGTCCGTAATCCAAGCGTAGGCAAGAATACTCTTGTCTTTTTTATCTTTTCGCAAATCCGGTTTGTCGCTTTTATATTTCTTTATCGCCTCATCATAAGTCATGCGAGGAAAGGGCTTTTCCTGTATGACTTTTCCCATAATCTTTTCGGAAACTTCAGTAACAATTTCTTCCGCAAGCGTAAGTATGTCTTCTTGATCGATAAACGACATCTCTATATCAAGCTGATCTAGCTCAATTACCCTGTCCCCTCTTAAATCTTCATCGCGAAAACAGCGTGGAAATTGGAAGTACTTTTCAAGGCCCGCTACCATGAGAAGCTGTTTATATTGCTGCGGGGACTGGGGAAGCGCGTAAAATTGCCCCGGGTGTATGCGCGAGGGTACGAGAAAATCACGCGCGCCCTCCGGCGTGCTTTTGGTAAGAATTGGCGTATCTACTTCCAAAAATCCCCTGCCCGAAAGGCGCTCACGGATAAACTGTTTTACGCGAGCTCGCTTTTTGAGAATCTCAACGACCCGGGGACGACGCATATCCAGATAGCGGTATTTCCATCGCAGGTCTTCTGCGATATCGTAGCCGTCGCCTTCGATGGGAAATGGCGGTGTCTCGGCATAGCTCAAAACTTCGAATTCCTCCGCAACCAACTCAAAATCTCCCGTAGCGATATCGGGATTCTTCATATTTTCCGGCCGAGCCTTAATGGTTCCCGAGATCCGCACCACCCATTCCGGCCGCAACTCCTCTGCCGCCTTGTATAACGATTCGTTCTTCGGGGTAAATACCACCTGAAGCAAACCCGTCATATCGCGCAAATCAATAAAAATAATCTTTCCATGATCTCTCCTTGCATGCAGCCAACCGGCGACAGTTAATTTCTTTCCTTCGTTTTTTATTGTATCTGATATTGGGGTACGCATTGTTTATATTATAGAACGTATTATAATCCCGGGCAATTGGCCGCCGGGGCGTAGCCGACAGACTCGGCTTCTTCCTTTGAGTTGAACCAAATTTTGTTGTGTTCGGCAATTCTTTTTGCACCTGAACAATCCGGCAGATGATATTTAGTGGAATTTTTGCTTGCGACAAACTCCCCGGCTGTTCTTTCGCCAAAAACTTGCAACGAATCCCCGTTTGTGATATTCTGAAAAGCAGATTTACCCGCCGCGGAGGCGGGAGAAAGGTATTCTACTGTGATCGGCTGCTTTTCGACTCCCGGGGCCGTAAGGCGACCGGCAGAAAAACTAATGAAAGATATCAAGATTACACCGAGAGCAAGGATAAGTTCGGATTCGTTGGATTTTATCAATTGTTTTATTTGACCTAACATGGCAAAGACCAAAGCGGCGGGTTCAACTAAACTTGGCCGCGACTCAATTTCAAAACGTTTAGGGGTAAAACTCTATGGAGGCGAGCAAGCTTACGCTGGCAATGTTTTGGTGCGCCAGCGCGGCACGCGTTTTATTCCCGGCCTCAATGTCCGACGCGGTGCCGATGACACCTTGTATGCCGCCAAGGACGGAAAAGTCCTCTTTAGGACTATAAAGAAAACCCGCTTCGATGGCAAGCAGAGAATTGCGAAAGTTGTGAATATAGAAGTTTAAGAAATCGCCGCCGTGCCTACAGCAGGCAAGCTTTTACAAACGCAGAAAATAGCGGATGTGGACGAAGAGGGCGGGATTTGAATTCCGGATGGAATTGAGTCCCGAGATAGAACTTGTGTTTAGGAAGTTCTATAATTTCCACAAGATCGCGATCGGGATTTACTCCCGACATCACTAGGCCCTTGTCTTCAAGGGTTTTTTTGTATTCGTTGTTCAGCTCGTAACGATGGCGATGTCTTTCGGAAATTACGATATCGCCATTTTTTACCTCCTTTTTAAAGTCAGAATTCTTATAGGCTCTGAAGGCGGCTGTTCCCGCTTTAAGCTTGCACGGATATGTACCCAAGCGCATCGTCGCTCCGAAATCTTTTCTCTGCAAATTCGTCTTCTGTTCCGGCAGGATATCTATAACCGGATGCGGAGTTTTTTGCTTGACTTCAGTGGAATGAGCGTCTTTAATGCCGCATACATTGCGCGCAAACTCTATGGTCGCAATTTGCATTCCGTAACAGAGGCCAAGATATGGAATATTATTTTCGCGGCAGAATTTGGCAGTTAAAATTTTTCCTTCAACGCCTCTCGCGCCGAATCCGCCCGGCACTATAATCCCGTCATAATTTTTAAGCTCCGACACGGCTCTGGGAAATTTTTCGTAGTGATCGGAATTAAGCCATGTAATATCTGGTTTGCGGTTATGAGCCCACGCGGCATGCTTGATAGCTTCGATTACAGATAAATAGGAATCCGAAAGCACAAAATCGCCCGTCTCAAAATACTTGCCCACCACGCCTATCTTGACTGCGCTGTTCGCACCTTTTATTGTTTTGACCAAGCTTTTCCATTGCGACAAATCCCTTCGTCCGCGACTGCGCATTTTGAATTTCGATAAGATACGATTCCCAAGATTCTCTTCCTCAAAATTTATCGGCACTTCATAAATACTCTCTACATCGGGTGCCGAAATTACGTCCTCCCGAGACACGCTGCACGCGACAGAAATCTTACGTTTGCGCGGCTCATCGATGGGTACTTCAGCGCGCGCAAGAATAATATCGGGCTGGATGCCGGCAGAATTTAATGTACGCACCGCGTACTGCGTCGGCTTCGTCTTCATTTCGCCTATCATCTTAGGAATAGGCAAATAGCTCACCAAAACAAAAAGAATATCTTTAGGGCGACGCAAGCGCATCATCCTTGCGGCTTCCAGGAACAGTATATTTTGATATTCTCCAACTGTACCTCCGATTTCTATCATGACAAAGTCCGCTTTGCTTTCCTTTGCCACCTGCGTGATTCTACGGATCACTTCCTCGGGAATATGCGGAACCACTTCAACGGTCTTTCCTCCGTATCCAAGATTGCGCTCGCGATTGATCACCGCCTGATAAACGCGGCCGGTTGTGATATAATTTGCGGAATATATATCTCTATCCAAAAATCTTTCGTAATTTCCCACATCCTGATCGCATTCTGCGCCGTCCTCCGTAACAAAAACCTCCCCGTGCTCAACAGGGTTTAAGGTTCCGGCATCCACATTTATGTATTGGTCAATTTTAATCGCGGTTACATTAAAGTTCCGCGATTTGAGTATTGCCCCTATGGAGGAAGTGGCAACACCTTTGCCGATGCCACTCATAACACCTCCGGCAACAAAAATAAACTTAGCCATTTTCAGCTTCAACAATTACCCGTATCTCCACCTCCAATCCATGGTCAAATTCTATCATCACGGGAAACTCCCCAAGCTCTTTTATTGGCTCTGCGATTTTTATCTGCTTTTGAGATACCTTAAAACCTTCTGCCCCCAAAACGGAAGAAATTTTTTGGGGGTTCACAGCCGCATAAAGCTGGCCGTCCTCTCCAACTTGCATGGGTATTTTTAGCTCATAACCGTCAAGCTGTGATGCCGTCTTCTCGACGCCCGCAAGCTCTTTCTGTGCTTTTGCTTCCGTTTCCGCGCGCATTTTTTCTGCCTGCTCAATTTCTGCGGACGACGCCGGCTTCACTAAGATTTGCGGAATTAAAAAATTTCTCGCGTATCCGTCAGCGACTTCTTTAACGTCCCACTTTTTCCCTAAATTTTCTACGTCTTCTAAAAGAATGACTTTCATAATTATCTATAACTTGCCTAATTGCTAATTAATTTATATCACAACCCCTCAACCACTTCAATAGCTTTTTCAAGCTGTACATCGCCCTGCTTATCGAATATTTCCTGCGTCATCTCAACCGCGATATCCGGCTCCAGGCCATTGTCTTCTATAGAAAGCCCATCGGGCGTCAGCCATTTGGCTATTGTAATTTTTATACTTGACCCGTCCCGCAGATGCACAAGCTCCTGTACCGATCCCTTGCCGAATGTATTCTCGCCTATAAGCACAACGCCCTTGTGATCGCGAAGGGCACCTGCCAGAATTTCCGAAGCCGAAGCAGAACCTTTGTTTATAAGAATGACAATCGGATACTCTGCCATCGCCGAGTTCCCGGAACTCATATACAGCTTATTCTTGACTCCGTGGCCTCGTTCCTCTATCACGACAACTTTGTCTTTCTCAATGAACCAGCCGGTTATATCTACCGCAACTTCCAAAAATCCTCCGGGATTATTCCTTAAATCAAGAATCACTCTGTCGGCACTCGACTGCAATATCTCCTGGACGATATTTTCAAAATCTCCCGGCGCTGTTTCTGTGAAGTGACTAAAGGCAATATATGCTATCTCGTCCCCCTTCTTTTCCCATTCAATAATTGGAATCTTGATAGTATCGCGGACAATCGAGATTTCAAGATTCTCCTCTTCTCCCTCTCTTTCGATGGTAAGTACAACAGCACTCCCCTTTCGGCCGCGGATAATCTGCACCGCTTCATCCAACGGCAGGCCGTCCGTATCCGTGCCGTCAACATACAATATTTTATCACCCGCTTTAACCCCGGCTCTATCGGCCGGATTGTCTTTAAGAGGAGATATTACGGTTAGCATGCCATCCCGGATACCTATTTCCGCTCCTATCCCCTCGAAACTTCCCCCCACATCTTCTTCGAATGTTTTTGTGTCCTCCGGCTCCAAAAATACGCTATAATCATCCTCCAGCACCTTGAGCATTCCGCTCATAGCTCCATAAAGCAAGTCGTCGCGATTTATATTATCCCTGTCTACATATTTTTTAGCAATTACATCAAGGCCCTCTTCAATTAGTTTAATAGTTGGCTTTTTTGTAAAAATTTTAGAAACATCCGTGAAATCGCCCATGCCGGACACGGTTTGATTTGAGCCAAGGGATCTGCCTATTATAAAACCGCCGCCAAGCCCCAGGGCAAGCACTATGAAAATAAATAATAGGCCTGAATTTCTTTTGTTCATTTTGTATTCTATTCTACTATGCTTTTAAACAATTCTCTAATCTGTGAGTAGTCCCCGTCCTTGGGAAGAAGCACAAATCTTCCCTCTACCCTATCTTCCACGAGCAATCCATCATCGCTTGTATCAAGCACCGCCTTTTTTAAATCCTGAATTTTTGCTTTTTGTATAATAAAAAGCAATTCTTTCATTTGCGAAACCCCTATATCGGATCTTACATTATTTTCCAATGTATCAAGTATGCCAAAAATTTTTACGGGATTCGCGATTACGCCCAGATTCAGGGCCTTTGATTTTATCATAGATATCACCTCCTGCTGACGGCGCATTCTGTCGAAGTCCGAGCTTGAGTATCGGGAACGCGCGTAGTAAAGGGCCTCCTCGCTATTCATAATATTTTCCCCTTTCGGCACGTAGAACTCCCACCCCGCTTCTGTAGTTGTCGACTCTTGGCGAAAGCGCCAATATCGCTTACCCTCTTGTCCGTCGTGTATCCACTGTTTGCCTTCCACAAACGGCGTGTCGCGGTAGATCACAATTCCGCCAATCTGATCGATTATTTTTTCAAAACCCTCGAAATCCACACTTACGACATGGTCCACATATACTCCACTTATAGCAGATACAAGCGCTCTTGTCAGCTGAAGTCCGCCGCCGCCATATTGCCGTGCCTCTCCTATCGCATAAGCCGAGTTTATCTTTTCCATCCCATATTCGGGAATATCCACATATAGATCGCGCGGAATCGATATGAGCGCTGCCCGATCGTTCTCCTTGTTAAAACTGGCAAGTATAATTGTGTCCGCAAGATATTCTCCGTTGCTTCCGCCTTCGCTCCGATCCTCGCCGTCTTGGAATCCGCGTATTCCGACAATAAGGATATCAATGCGATCTTCCTCCGGCTCGGGCAAAGAATCAAAGATAGCGGCTGTTTCCTTCCAAAATCCCGAACTATTATTTCCAATGATAGTTACTGTCCTTCCGCCCTTATACACAAATAAAGCCGCGAGCCCTATAAAAAATATAATCGGGATAATTATGAAAGTCCTTTTTTTTAATAAAACCATTTTTCCATCGTCAAATCATTTATTCGTTTTTTTGCCATAATAATTTTTCTTTTTTTGACTGCCCTTGGCAATAGGCGAAAAAATTCTAATGCGGATTTTGCGCCATATTTTTCAAAAAATAAAACATATGGCCACGAAAAAAATTCTTTAATAAAAATTTTATGAAAATGTTTCAGAAATAGACGGGGCGTCTCATTCTTTACCTGCATCAGGCGTTGATTGGCAAAGGAATGAGATTTAGCAAACTTGCTTATCCCTCGTCGCGCCCGGATAATCTGCAAGGGATTTTTTGCCGTCCCCTCCCCCGCAGAACGGTCATGATGCGCAATAGCCCTTGGCTCATACATCATTTTCCATCCGGCCCAGCGCATTCGCCACGAGAGATCTATATCCTCTTTATATGCAAAAAAATCTTGATCAAAATACTCAAAGCGATCCGAATGTTCCGAATGATTACTCGATATGGGAATCTTTGTATCTTCTAGTGCGGCCTTTCTATACACCGGGGCTGCGCCATCAACACCCCACATCTCCTCACTGCGATCGAACTGTCCTAGATCCTCGTCGCCTTGTCCCCTATTTACCACTCGTCGATTTTTAAAAAATAAAAGTCCGGTAGTATCAATTTTTCCGGTACGGGGATTGAGAAGCTTGCCCTGCACAGCCGCGATATTCGCGTCTTGGCTAAATGCTTCTACTGCGTATTTTACATAATTTTTATCAAGCTCGCAATCTGCGTTAAGGCATAGCACAAAATCACCAGAGGATCTCTGCATGCCTGCGTTGTGGCTGCCTCCAAAACCAAGGTTCACAGTATTTTTTATAATCGTAAATTTTACGCTGCTTCCGGACTGTTTATAAACTGCCTCGGCAACTTCCACGGTTCTATCCGTTGACGTATCGTCTACTAAAAAAATCTCAATTGGACTGTGCGATTGATTTAGGGCGGAACTAAGAGATTTCTCTATATTTTTCTCCTCATTTCGCGCTGCGATGGTTATAGATACGAGCATATAATAATGCGACAAGTGTTACGAAAAGTAGAAGCACTTTATCGTTTAATAGTACAACATCCACCATACTATACGCCATTACCCAAAGGAAATAAATGGCAAAGAAGCCGGCAAATGTTGATAATATCAAATCTTCATTTTTCAAAAATACTTTTATTGCCCTCCAAAGAATTTCGAGGAACATAAACAACAATATTATCGCGGCTAAAATTCCCATTTCTGATGCGACATCAAGATACAAGCTATGGGCGGAGGCGCCTTCTTTTGTCGCGGAAACATTTTCATTTAGCACCACGGGATAGTTGCCGATACCTACGCCAAGGAACGGCCGCTTTGCGATAGACTCGAATGTCGATTTCCAGATTTGTATACGGCCCAAGTTTGAAAGTTCGCGAGCGCTGAACGAAGTTGATATGCGCTCAAAGCTAGTTTTAGAAACAATTCCGCCCTGCCGCATCTGGGAAAATTTAAGGAGCTGGGAAGAAACGGGAAATAGAAGGGCGAAAATTATAAATAAAATAATGGTGATTTTTATAACCGATAACTTTTTGAGGTCTGACCCCTGCATCTTAAAAAATTTCTTTCCAAATATACCAAGTACTAACAATATAGCAAACACCGGTACTGCTCCTATCCAGACGCCCCGAGTCCCGGAAAAAATTATTGCAAGGAGGGCAAAAATTACGAAGGCGCCGAGAGTTAGTCGAGTTCGTCCCCTACTCATCAGGAGAAATGTTAGCGCGACCGGCAAGGCAAGCACCATAGACAATGCAAAAGAGTGAGAGTCGGGAAAGAAGGAAAATACCCGAAGCGTGGCCTCTGCTTCTTCGTAATAAGAAAACCAAGTGTTGGAGTACGAAAGGAGCACGCCAAGATTGGCGCCGTAAAAAACCGGAATCACGTGAGACGCCCACCATTGCCAAAAGATATATAGCGGCACAAAGAGTATGGCGATAAACTGCGCGTACGCAACCGAGAGTGTCAGCACAGACCCCGCAAGCGCATATTTCAACACATCAACAAAGTCCTGCTTATTCCTCACAACTTCCCGGATAACAAAAAACAACGCGAAAATATTTGCCAGATAAAGAAGTTTCTTGATTCCAAAAATCGGCTCAGGGGCAACTAGCAAAGAAAGAACGCCCAGAGCAAAAAACAACCCGATTAAAACGCCCAATCTCCCCAGAGAAGTTCTAAATGAGCGAGAGAATAATCCCCAAGGGCTTCTGATCAACACCCGCAAAAACAAAATAGCAATTATTATCCTCCATGCCGCCATTGAATCAAACGATTCTGTAATCGGCAGGGCGGTGTAGAACGGAATCGAAAACACAGCAAAAAGCACCGCTTGCTTCAACGGCGCAAATATCACAAAAAACGCAAAAATCCCAACCAAAAAAAGCGCTGCCTCTCTCGGCAACACCCCAAGCATCATAAGCATTACAACCAGAACCTCTATACCAATCATCACAGCAAGCGGATTTGCAAATTTT
>Ga0208879_1001485_pt1 | contig 22014 bp, 18 predicted proteins | sample Knorr_S15_td_Bot_FD_185605 | JGI IMG/M metagenome (GOLD analysis project Ga0208879, IMG submission 185605) | Marine microbial communities from Southern Atlantic Ocean transect - Knorr_S15_td_Bottom_ad_5009_LV_A (SPAdes) (version 2) | ecosystem: Environmental > Aquatic > Marine > Oceanic | place...
TATTAGACGTTTTTATTTCTTCGAGCACTTCGGCAGAATCTTTTTTAAGCGCTTCTTTAAATGGTTTATAATAATCGGTAATATTAGTGAAAGCTTTAGTTAAAATTTCTTTACCATATGCCTTAACATTGTAATTATCTTGATTTAATTCAGTTTCAGTTCCAATTGCTATTGGGATTATAGTATTTAAATTAGCCAGAGCATCTCCCGAATAATTTTTGCCATTAATATGAAACGCAGAATTCTCATGACATCTTCCGAGGCAAGTCATATGCCCAATTTCATCGGCTTCAAAATGATTTTTAAGCGATTCGATAACATTATCTTGAGTTCCGGCACATACACAAGCTGTTCCGTTACAAACATATACTTTTTTGCCTTTGTTTTCAGGTTTCAAAAAATCGTAAAATGTAGCTGTACCATAAGTATTAGCTGTTCCAATTAGAAATTCTTCTGCTAATTTGTCTAAGTCTTCAATACTTGGTGAACCATTAGCCAGTGCAAGCTCTCCCATTTTGCTAAATAGGTTGCCGTCTAAACTTTTCCTTCCTAATAATTCGCTTAAATTGTCTGACATATTACATGATGTAATTGGAATTACGAATTTAGTGAAAATAATGTATAATAGTCTTAAAATGTTAAATGGTTTGAGCTCTGTAGACGAAAGTTTATTTAGTTTTAAAGAATACTGTCATTCCTGCGATAGCAGACAAATCTTTAGATTCAGCGAAGCTAATCCAGACATGGAATAGATTTTATTCATAATTCAATAGATTCCTGCCTTCACAGGAATGACAAAAAAATCTATCAGACCACTTTTGAGTTTTGATTATTTATTTTGTGCGCTGTGGATTGGAATAACAGGTTGCTCTACCATCGCGACAAAAAGCAAATAATGTTATGCCGAGTTCTTTAGCAAAATCGACAGCAAGAGAAGATGGTGCAGAAACTGCTGCGAGAAAAGGAATTTTTGCTTTGAAGCATTTGATGATTATTTCGTAAGAAACTCGTCCACTAACTGTTAATATTGTTGCGTTATCAAGGGTTTTTAATAAAATAAGTTTTCCTATTACTTTGTCGACTGCATTATGCCTACCAATATCTTCCATAGAACACAATAATTCTCCCTTGATGCTAAAAACTGCTGCTGCGTGAGTTCCGCCAGATTGATGAAAATCAGACTGCATCAAGTTCATCTTTTTAAATAAAGAGTTTATTAATGCAATATCTATTTTATCATCATTGTTTATGGTTTTTCCCTCAAAGGATGTATCACCAAGTTCTGTTCGTCCACAAATACCACAGGAAGAAACAGATAAAAGACTTCTGCTATTTGAATAGCCTTCGCCCAATTCTTCTTTCGGAATAGTAAGTTCTACAATAGTTACAATACTATCTTCGTTACTTTCCTTTATTAGATTCAATTCTGGAAGATAGTTTTGATCTTTTATAATGCCTTCGGTATGAAGCAGACCACGAACCAAACTATCATCATTTCCAGGGGTTCGCATAGTTACTGTAAACGGTTTGTTGTTTATGTTGATTTGTAAAGCTTCCTCAATGGTAAGTGCATCGGCAATTTTAGTTGCCAAACCTTTTTCAAACTTCTTACCTTCGTAGTTTCGTGTTGCCATTTAAAATAAATTTAACGTGTTATTTTGTTTTAAGCAATTTAATAGAACGCTGATTACACAGATTTTTATGATTCAAAGCAGATTTATTTTAGTAACATCAGCGAAAATCAGCTCAATCTGCGTCATCTGTGTTCCAATAGAATCAAGCTTCAATCTTAACTCGTGTACCGCTAAAATCGGCATTTCCAGTTAATACGTCTAATTTCATATTATTGGTTAAATCGTTTAAACTCACTCCAGCGTGGTTTTGAGCAATAGATATTTTTGTGCCATTTCTGTGGTGTCCCCAACCATGAGGCATACTAACAACACCTTGCATCATGGTATCTGTAATTTCAACTGGCAATGTTACTTTTCCAACGTTTGAATTTACAATTACATTTTGACCCTCTTTAATGTTTAGAGCATCTGCATCATTAGAATTGATTAACAAAGTACAACGTTCTCGACCTTTTACCATGCGCTCACTATTGTGCATCCAAGAATTGTTAGAACGTAAATGCCGTCTTCCAATTAAAGCAAAAGGATAAGACGATGTCAATTCATGTTCTAATTGCGAAAGTCTTGTATTTAAACGTTTTAAATCGACAATAAAAAGAGGATGTGCCAATTCTACTTTTTTATCTTTTGTAAATAATCGTTCGGGCAATTGTGGTTTTAATGCTCCAAAATCTATTCCGTGAGGATGTTTTTTTAATTCTTCAACAGAAAGCTTTGGGTCTTGATACACACTAAACTGAAGCATATAATCTAATGTTTGCTCTAGATTTAATAGGTTTTCATTTCCGCTTAAACGTGTTGTTAATTCTTTTAAAATTTCCCAATCATGACGTTGCTCGTCAGTTTTTTCGAACAATACTTCGGAGTATTTTACAGTATTCCGAATTGCAAATTGATGAAATACCAAATCGTATAAAGGTGTTTCCAAACCAGTAGTTGTAGGTAGAATAATATTTGCATGTTTAGTTGTTTCATTTAAATAAATATCGATAGCAACCATATATTCTAACGACTCAAAGGCTTCTTCAAGACGTTTGCCATTAGGTGTTGATAGCGCAGGATTCCCTGCTATGATAACCATCATTTTTATTTGGTCTTTTCCAGGTGTTAAAATTTCATCAGCGAGTGTGGAAACAGGAAACTCTCCAGTAAATTCAGGTAATTTATGTACACGAGATTGCCGTTTGTTAAAGCTGCCTGTTTTACCGGTTGCTTTAGACATACCTACAATATCTATGGTTGGTTTCGTAAACAGAGCGCCACCAAAAGCATCTAAATTTCCGGTAATACAATTTAAAACGTTAACTAACCATTGGCATAAGCCTCCAAATTCTTGTGTTGAAAGTCCTAATCTGCCATAACAAACTGCTGTTTTCGCAGTAGCAAATTGCTTTGCTAATTTGATGATGTTTTCAGCATCAATTCCGGTTATTTTAGCGATTTTTTCTGGAGGATATTCTTTTACCAGTTCTTTAATAGTATCCCAACCATTTAAATGATTTTGTAAGTGTCCTTTAGTAGTTAAACCTTTTTCAAAAATCACATTTATTAATGCCAAAAGCAGAAAGGCATCTGTTCCAGGTTTTATAAAATGATGATTACTTGCGATTTTTGAGGTTTCTGTAAATCTTGGATCTATAACGACCACTTTTCCGTTTCGTTTTTTAATGGCTTTTAAACGATTTGTAAAATTGGGAGCAGTCATAATACTTCCATTGGAAACCGCAGGGTTTCCTCCCATAATAAGCATAAAATCTGTACGATCAATATCTGGAATAGGAAACATTAAAAAATGTCCAAACATCATTAAAGATGCGAAATGATGAGGTAATTGATCTACTGAAGTTGCTGTATATTTTTGGTTTGAGCCTATACTTTTCAAAAAAGATGTTCCAAATAACATCAATCCTGTACTATGAACATTCGGATTACCGCGATAAGAGCCAACAGCATTTATGCCATACTTGTTTTGAATGGATTTTATATTTTCTGCGACTTCATCAAAAGCGGTTTCCCATGAAATATCTATCCAACCATTTTTAGTTCTTTTTATTGGTGTTTTAAGTCGGTCGAGATCGTGATATAAATCTTGTAACGCAATAGCTTTTGGGCAAATATGACCTTTGCTTAAGGGATCTTTTTTATCGCCTTTTATACTAAGAATTGTTTTGTCTTGATAAGTGATTTCTAATCCACACATGGCTTCACAAAGATTGCAAGTGCGATAATGAGTTTTAATAATTTCCATTATTCAGCATTTTGACAAGCAATTAAACCACCATATTCTAAAGCTATAGTTCGATCGCCTGCAATTTTTTTATATTCTGAATTTGAAACCATTGAAAAAAAATGATTTACAGTTGGGTATTCTACCAAAAAAACAACATGAGGTTGTTGATCCGAATCTCCAATTACTGTATTATGCACCTGACCTTTCCAAATAAGTTTAGCACCAGCTTTTTCAACAAAAGGAGAAGCGTTTTTTAAATAACGTTCATACACTTCCTGTCCAGTTTCGTTAGTGCCGATCTTTACTTTAAATTTTAAGATATTGAGCATTACCAAAGGTGTGTTTTGAGGATAAGCCTGTAGTTCTGCTAATTGTGCGTCGGTTGGAGAAACTTGATTAGAAAGCATAATTTATCAAATTAAAATGAATTAAATTTGAATGACTTTTGAAAGGTAACGAAGTTAGTGGTTTTTTCTGTCAATGCCCTATTTTGGCTATGATATTAATTTTCACAACAACTTGTTTTGTGTTACATTTACGAAATAATTTCCGCTAAAGCGAAAACCTTAATAACCATATTATCTTGAATTTGTTAAATAAAATAATTTGATATCAAGATCGACCATAGACCAAGTATTTGATGCTGCTCGTGTTGAGGAGGTTATTGGCGATTTTGTTATGCTAAAAAAAGCTGGAAGTAACTTTAAAGGCTTAAGTCCTTTTAGCGAAGAGCGTACACCAAGTTTTATGGTGTCGCCTGTAAAACAGATCTGGAAAGATTTTTCAAGCGGAAAAGGAGGTACAGTTGTTTCCTTTTTAATGGAACATGAACATTTTACCTATCCTGAAGCCATAAAATATCTCGCAAAAAAATACAATATAGAAGTTGAAGAAACCGAACAGAGCGATGAACAGAAGCAAGAAGCAGATGAACGTGAAAGTATGTATTTGGTTAGTGAATTTGCGAGTCAGTATTTTCAAAATATATTACATAAAACAGATCAAGGCAAAGCCATTGGGTTGAGCTATTTTAAAGAACGAAAATTTACTGAAGAAACCATAAAAAAGTTTGATTTAGGTTATGCTTTAGACGAGTGGCAAGCCTTTACAGATGAGGCTTTAAAAAAGGGCTATCAACTAAATTTTCTCGAAAAAACAGGGCTTACCATTGTTAAAGAAGAAAGGCATTTCGATCGTTTTAAAGGACGCGTTATTTTTCCTATTCACAGTATGTCTGGTCGTGTATTGGGTTTTGGAGGACGCATTTTAGCCACAAATAAAAATGCTGCCAAGTACCTTAATTCTCCTGAAAGCGAAATTTATCATAAAAGTAAAGTGTTGTATGGTATTTATCATGCAAAACAGAGTATTGCAAAAGAAGACAACTGTTATCTTGTAGAAGGTTATACGGATGTGATTCAGTTTTACCAAAAAGGAATAAAAAACGTAGTGTCTTCTTCTGGAACTGCATTAACACCAGACCAAATTAGACTTGTAAACAGGCTTACAAAAAATATTACGGTTTTGTTTGATGGTGATGCTGCTGGAATTAGAGCTTCGCTTCGAGGCATTGACCTTATTTTAGAACAAGGTATGAATGTAAAAGTTTGTACGTTTCCTGATGGCGAAGATCCAGATAGTTTTGCAAAACAAAATACATTTGAAGAATTGACATTGTATCTTCAAGAAAATTCCAAAGATTTTATTGCTTATAAGGCAGCTTTGCTCATGGAAGAAGCCAAAAACGATCCTGTAAAAAAAGCTGACCTGATTAGAGATATGGTAACAAGTATTTCGAAAATTCCTGATCGTATTCAAACAGAAATTTATGTGCAAGAGTGTGCGCGAATTATGGATATTAGCGAAGATGTACTCTTCAGCACATTGGCACAAATAGGAAGAAAAGAATTACGGGACGCTAATAAAACCTACCAAACAAAACAAAAAGCATTTGAAGTAGTTAAACATAAAACCTCACTAAAAAAGGTAGATATACAGTTTGAATTAGAGCAGAGAATTATTGAGGTGTTACTTCTTTACGGAAATAGAACAGAAGATTTTGAAGATTTAGTTTTAAAGGAAAATGAAGAAGGCGAACTGATTTTAGAACCAATTATACATAAAGCAAAAGTATTTGAAAAAATTTATTTGGATTTGCAAGAAGATGAGATGGAGTTTTCCAACGATAATTTTAGAGAACTTTACTATACAATAATTGACACTTTAAACCAGAATCCAGATACTGGTTTAGAAAATTTTGTGAATAAAGTAGATCCTAAAATTGCAAGCGAGATTACAAATATTTTAATGAATGATGAGCGTTATGAATTGCATGATTGGGAACGAAAAAACATTTTTCCAAAAGCTAAAAATAATAGTGTGGCACAATTGGTAAATGAAACTATTTTAAGTTTGCGCTGTTTTTTAATTGATCAGAAAGTAAGCGAATTTAAACAAAAAACCATTGATAATAAAAATGACACCAATAAGAATATTTTAGAAGAAGTAAAGGATTATTCGAAATTAAAAACACTTTTATCAAGAAAGTTGGATCGTGTTCTATAAGTAAGAGTACTTCTATAAATTCATTCGTATCAAAATTTCCAGAATTTTTCGTAGACAACTAATTTTTTTGAAGTATCCTTAACCTAATTCTAAATGTCTTGCTTGGTTTACAAGATCTATGAGATTAGTGACATTAAGTTTTTTCATTAGTCTGGCTTTATAGGTACTTACGGTTTTTTCATTAATTTCTAACTCTTTAGCGATTTCTTTATTTCTTCTGCCAGAGGATAATAATTTTAAAACTTCAACTTCACGCATTGACAGTTTTTTGTAGAGCTTACTTGGTTTGTTTCCGCGTTCATCAAATGCCAAACGTTGCGCTAAATTATTACTAATGTAAATACCTCCATTATACACTTTAATAATAGCTTCTTTAATAGTTTGTATTCTTACAGTTTTAGTTAAATAACCAGATGCACCAGCTTTAATGCAACTTATTGCATAGATTTCTTCAGGATGTGAGCTAAACATAATAACTCTTACATGGCTATACTCTTTTTTTAAAGTTCGTAATGCTGTAATACCGTTAAGTTCTGGTAAATCAATTTCAGAAAGCACCACATCTACATCATTTTTACCTACAAAATCGAATAATTCTTTTCCAGTAATTACACTTCCAATAACTTGAATGTCTTGAGAGTTTTCAAAAAGCATCCGAAGTCCAGTTATTATAATAGGATGAAAATCTGCAACTAATACCTTAATCATGATATAAGTTTTTAGTTAGTATTAAGAATGCGTAATCACAAATAGAAAAAGGATGATTGTTAATGATTAACGTTTAAAATTACGAATAAAACAGCGAAACCTTCCTTTTTTTAAAAAAATTACATAAACTCTTTAGGAATCTTACAGATGGGAATAGGAATCATTTTATGTTTGTTGGCTGTATTGTAGCGTTTAAAGATACTGAACACTTCTTTTTCGCGACCTTTAAAAGCATCAATGGTTTTTTCTTCAGAATCCATTTGCATTGCCCATTCTAATTCATCATAATTTGCTCCTATTTGGTCTTCATCACTTCTGGCATCACCAAATAATCCATCGCTTGGTGCTACAATCATTATAGCATCTGGAACTTGTAAGTACTTGCCTAATTGATATACTTGCGATTTTAACAAATCGGCAATCGGACTTAAATCAACACCTCCATCGCCATATTTTGTATAGAAACCTACACCAAAGTCCTCAACTTTATTTCCTGTTCCTACAACGAGTAAGTTTAATAATCCTGCATGATAATAAAGCGTAGTCATTCGTAATCGTGCTCGTGTATTAGCCAATGCCATATCAACTGTTGTAAGATTGCCTTCAAGTGAAACTTCGGTTTTAAATGTTTCAAAAACAGGTGTTAAATCAACTCTTACATCACTCACATTTTTAAATTGCTTTTTAAGTTGTGCTATATGTTCTTGAGCTCTTGAAATATGACTTTTTGCCTGATGTATCGGCATTTCTATACATAATACGTCTAAACCAGTTTTTACACATAATATCGAGGTGATTGCAGAATCAATTCCGCCGGAAATACCAACTACAAACCCATTTACATTTGCTTTAACAGCATAATCTTTGAGCCAATTTACAATATATGAAACAACCTTTTTTGAGTTCATAAAGAATATTACCTTTGTCGAACAAAAATAAGCGAATAGAGTAATTAATAAAAATTAATATCGTTTAAGTTTGATAACTAAATTATATGCATAAAATATTAAGGTTTTTTGTAATTATTTGTTTTGTATTCTCCTGCGAAACTGAAAGCAAATTAGAACAGAAAATTGCTGAAATAGATGTGACTGTAAATGTAGAGCGTTTTGATAAACTTTTTGCTAAAGTTACGCCTAATGGTCTTCCACAATTAAAAAACGATTATCCATTTATGTTTTCGAAACGTTATAATGATTCGATATGGATTGCCAGAATTAATGATACATTACAGCAGCAGTTAAATGAAGAAGTTGAAAAGGCTTTTCCTAATGAAATTGCTTTTGAAGATGAGATACAATCCTTATTTCAGCATTTAAAGTATTATTTTAAAACATTCAAATCACCTAGAATTATTACAGTAACTTCTGATGTTGAATATAGAAACAAAACGATAGTTACTGATACTATTGTGCTTATTGCTTTAGACACGTATTTAGGTAAAGACCACGAGTTTTATGGAGGTATTCATAATTATATTAAACAGAACTTTGAAGCATCTCAAATTGTTTCAGATTTGGCAACTCAATACGCAATACAAAACATTTATCAACCTAAAAGAAAATCACTATTAGACGAAATGATATATTTTGGGAAGGTTCTGTATTTTAAAGATGCTGTGATTCCGTTTAAAAACGATGAAGAAAAAATGGGCTACTCAAAAGAACAATTGGATTGGGCAATCGATAACGAACATTATATTTGGAGTTACTTTGTTGAAAGAGAATTATTATACGACACGAATTCTAAATTAGTATTACGTTTTATAAATCCTGCACCCTTTTCTAAATTCAATCTGGAATTAGATAAAGAATCTCCAGGACGCATTGGGCAATATTTAGGCTGGCAGATTGTAAGAGCTTATATGAAAAATAACGATGCTACTTTACTGCAAATGCTTGGCGCAACTGCCGAAAATATTTTTAATAATTCTAAATTTAAACCTCTTAAATAATGTCGAAAACACATAACTCTAAAATAGAAATCAATGTAATCCTTGATGACAATCGAGTGCCAGAAAAATTATCATGGTCGGCGACTGATGGAGGCATATTAGATGCAGAAGCAAAAGCTATACTACTTTCGGTTTGGGACAATAAAGCAAAAGAGGCATTACGAATAGATTTATGGACAAAAGATATGCCTGTTGATGAAATGAACGTGTTTTTTCATCAAACTTTAGTCGCAATGAGCGATACATTTTATCGAGCCACACAAGACAAAAAGATGACAGCTACTATGAAAGATTTTTGCGATTATTTTGCAGAGAAATTGAATTTGAAGACGTAAAATAAGTACAATATAACATTAAAATTTTCTTCTCTTAGCTTTTTATTTAGCAATAAAATATTCGTGTTAATTAAGAAAGTGCCTAGAAAAAGATTCGCTAAAATCAGTTGACCAAAGTAAGAGGGAGTATACTAATCTTTACCCATTACTATAACACAAACTAGCAAATATACCAGTCTTATATTGGCCAAAAAAACATTATTAGCGGTGTGCCTATTATTACAATTAAAATTTCCAAAGGCAATCCCATTCTCCAGTAATCACTAAACTTATACCCGCCTGGGCCAAGTATCAATGCATTGCACTGATGTCCAATAGGTGTAAGAAATGCACAAGAGGCACCCACTGCAACACACATTAGAAATGGGTCAATGCTAACCCCTGTAGTTATTGCAATTTCTACAGCTATTGGTGCCATAATAAGAGCTGTAGCAGCATTGTTTATCACATCTGAAAGAGTCATGGTAATAATCATAATCATAGCCAACATAAACCAAGTAGGCAAACTATCTGTCATGCCTACCATGGCATTCGCAATTAATTCAGTACTACCTGTAGTTTGAAGCGCATTGCTAACAGGAATCATGGCGCCAAGAAGTACTATGATTGGCCAGTCTATTTGACGATATATTTCACGAACTGGCAAGATTCCAGTAAATATATATGCCAAAACAGCTCCCAAAAGTGCCAAAGTAATTGGCAAGATATCAACTATACTTAAGGCAATTGCAGAGCCAAAGATTAATAAGGACAAACCTACTTTAGAAAAAACGCCTACAGTCACATCTCTTTCAGCCAGTGGCATGAGGTCAAGTGAGCTGATATTATCATCAAGATTATCAGCATTTCCTTGCAGTAGCAAAACATCACCCACTCGAAATACCAAATTGCCAAGCCGTTTACGGATGGGTTCTCCCTGTCGGGCAACAGCCATAAGTATCAAGGTATTGGAGGTACGCTTACGCAAGTAATCCCTATCGCGATTCTCTAGTGGTGAATCTGGTTTTATTAACACTTCCTTGAAAGTAGTGTGGTTGTTTTTTAAACTATCAATACGTTCGCGCATTAACTTTATGAACCGCAAATTATACTCATCCATCATCCCCTTAAGGTCAACTGGATCGGTCATGATAAGGTACCTGTCTCCTTCTTGAATAACATGATCCTGCTGGGGAGTATCAACAGTTTCATTTTTGGATATCCATCCAAATATGGTGAGCCTTTCTTCGGTAAAACTTTCTATCTCACTAATTTTCAGCCCTATAAATTTACTTTTATTAGGAATGCGAATCTCAGTAATGTATTCATTAATAGAAAAAAGTGATTCTGTTCCGGGTTTTTTATAAGATGGTTTTGGTATTAAACGCCAACCAACCAAGGCCACAAACAAAACGCCAAGCACTGCTATTGATCCTCCAACCGGACTGAAATCCAACATAGCAAATGCTTCTGGCTGAAAATTTTCCACATCAATATTTTGAGCTTTAAAATACAGAGCGGCGGGAGAATTCGCATCTGCAAGCGCAACTGCTTTCAAACCTAAAAGTTGAGTTTCCCGTAAAGTAGAAATGATAATATTTGGTGGGGTACCTATCATGGTTATCATTCCTCCAAGAATACTGGCAAACGCCAATGGCATCAGGAGAATGCTGGGAGATCGTTTTTGCTTTGCGGAACTTTTAAGTGCTACTGGCAGCATTAAAGCAAGTGCGCCAACATTGTTCATGATAGCTGAAAGAACAGCTACAACACCACTAAGGCTCGTGATATGTGTGACTTGATGTTTAGAAAATGAGGCGATTTTGCGAGAAATGAGTTCAACGACACCCGCATTTCGCAGTGCCCTGCTAATTATAAGGACTAAGGCTACGGTTATAACGGCAGGATGCGCAAAACCAATAAATAGATTAGACTCATCCATGACTAAATTTGATGTTTCTCCACCAAGCACTCTATCAGCAATAAATAACGCTCCTAAAGCAATAATTGAGACAATATCGTACCGCCAACGCCCCCAAATAAAAAGAATAAAAGTCATCACGATAATAAGCAGTATGGCTATTTGATCCGCATTCATAAACGATGTGTTATGTATTGTAAAAGGTTCATCCGTTCTTTTTTAAAGTATAAATATTCATGTTGTAATATACTGATTTAGAACTGTATATTTTATTTAATAACTGCCCTAATTTAATTAATGAAGGTAGTTGATTTTTTAAAGAAAAATTCTATTATTCAGGAAACTTATTCCTATTTGGTAACGATATAATCTGGTTTACGTTTTGCAATCCCTGTTCTTCTAACTTGTGCAGCTTGAGATATGGTTTGCAAATAATATCTGCATAAATACAATGTGATTTAGCGCCAATAATAATTTCCAATTTATTGATTTTGAATTAAACTATTTGTAAAGTCTTGATTTCAAAAAACAGAACCGGACTCAACTTAGCTCTCATAATAGGAGTACACCTTAAGGGAGAGGTGTATATAAGCAACTTACATAAATCTTGTTATTTTGAGAAATAACTAAATTTTTATAGAATATGATATGTTGTTTTTTGTTCAAAGTGAAAAATATTATTACATAATTGATTGGCTGCGAAAATTGCCAATGTTTATTGTTTAAATGTATTTATTCAACAATAAATTTTCCACGCATCGTCGCATAATGTGCCGGGAAACTACATAAGAATTGATAGACACCCGGTTCGGGCGCATCAAATTCTATTACAGTAATTTCTCCTCCTCCAATAAGCTTTGTATGCGAAATTATATCGGGACTGTCTTTTGGAATATAACCATTAGCCTGCTCTGTTGCTGCTTTAGCTACAAATTCATCTGCATTGACATTCATTTTTAGTAAAATAAAATTATGTCCCATCTCGTTTATATCCATTCTACCAATATGTCTTAAAGTCAATCTTACTTTTTGACCTGATTTTACTCTTATTTCTTTCTTATTGTATTGCATAGAATCATTGGCAGTCAAAACTACATTTGCAATATTATCGTCTTTTTTCTTAATTTCTTTCTGGACTCCTATCTTCACTTTTTTAGGCTCTTCCTTCTTCTTTTCTTCACCACCACATGCAATTACTAACATAAAAGTAAAAAACGACACTAATAAATATTTAAAAAATTTCATGATGTGTAATTTAGTTATAGCATTAAGATAATACAATTGAAGCGATTTTAAAGTATATAGTCGGTACTAATAAAGTTAGATGTTTTATATCAAGCAGTTCTTTTAAAATAGCATTGCTATAATCATTAACTTTTGAAGCCACAAAGTCTCTAATAGAAAAAGAGCTCATTTTATAGCTTCCAATAATTATAAACTAACTAAAATAGTGTTGCTCAAATTAATAAAGTTCTTTTATTTTAATATTTCTATACCACACTTTATCTCCATGGTCTTGCAATCCTATATGTCCTGTTTGGTATTTTCCAAAACCTTCCCAACCCTTAAATTTGGAATTTAATACCATTTTATCCCAATCTTCTCCATTTACAGGAAAAGTAAAAGCCTTATTCCCATTCATAGTCACTTTCCCTATGTTTGTTTTGTGATTTATTTCTAAAACACATAGATTCCATTCTCCTTCGGGATTAATAAACTCATCAGGACAGCCAATCATGTCGTATAACGACCCTGCTTTATGAGTTCCATTTCCAACTTTTGAATCCGGATTCCTTTCATTATCCAACACTTGAATTTCTGGTCCTGTATGATATGCTTCCGAAAAATTTTCATCTTCAAATACTCCCCAAAAAATACCACTATTACCTCCTTCGGATATTTTCCATTCGAGAGACAATATAAAATTGGTAAATTTTTGCTTACTTATTATGTTTTTTCCTCCTAGTTCTCCCGGTGTAAAAGCCATTGTGCCGTCTTCAATCGTCCATTCCGAGTGCATTTCTTCTTTTAAATAACCTCTCCAATTGTTAAATGATGAGCCATCAAAAAGAGTTATCCATTTCGATTCATTATTTGAAATTTCTTCTTTTAGCATTTCATTTCCTTTTTGAGTTGATTCAGATTCTTTTGAAAATTCTTTACAAGATACAATTGCTATTAAAACTAAAACATACATTATTCTTTTTTTCATGTGTATAAAAATTTAAATTCCTAATATTTTTTTTAATTGTTCTTTATTTATTTCGCTTCCTGCGAAATCATCAAATTTTCTTTGTGTTGCTTCAATAATATGATTTTGAATAAATGATACTCCTTCTCTTGCTCCTTGCTCTGGGCTTTTTATACAACATTCCCACTCCATAACCGCCCAAACATCGCAACCATATTCGGTTAGTTTAGAAAAAATCGTTTTGAAATCTACTTGCCCATCTCCAGGTGAACGATAACGTCCAGCACGATTTCTCCAATCGTTATAACCTCCAAATGTTCCTTTTTTACCTGTTGGGTTAAATTCTGAATCTTTTACATGAAACGCCTTTATAAACTCATGATAATGATCTATATATTTAATATAATCAAGCTGTTGTAATACAAAATGTGATGGGTCGTAAAGAATATTTACACGTTTATGATTTCCTGTTGCAGCTAAAAACCGCTCGAAGGTATCGCCATCGTGAATATCTTCACCTGGATGTACTTCATAACAAATATCTACGCCATTTTCGTCAAACACATCAAGTATTGGCAACCATCTTTTTGAAAGTTCTTTAAAACCCATTTCCACAAGACCTTTTGGTCGTTGTGGCCAAGGATGCCAAGTATGCCACAATAATGCTCCCGAAAATGTAGCATGCACATTAAGTCCTAAGCGCCTACTAGCAACAGCAGCTTTTTTTAAGGTATCAATAGCCCATTGTGTTCTTTCTTTCGGTTTATTTTTAACAGCATTGGGAGCAAAATTATCGAACATTAAATCGTAAGCTGGGTTAACAGCTACTAATTGTCCTTGAAGATGGGTAGAAAGTTCTGTTATCTCTAATCCGTAACTATTTATTGTTCCTTTTAACTCGTCGCAATAGGTTTGGCTTTCGGCTGCTTTATCTAAATCTATAAGAGAAAGTTCCCATGTTGGAATTTGTATCCCTATATAGCCCAAATTAGATGCCCACTGGCACATTCCGTCTAAAGAATTAAATGGTTCTTTTTTATCTACAAATTGCGCTAAAAATACGGCTGGACCTTTTATGGTTTTCATTTCCATTTTTTCTACTCTATTTTAATCCAAACGTTTCCGTTTTTATGAGATTCAACTACACATTCTATAAAATTCATTCCTCTAACCCCATCTTTTATTGTAGGGAATTCTCCATGATTATAAGGTTCTTTTTTAATTGCCTTTGCTATTCCTTTATAAATATTTCCCATAGAATCAAAAATACCTTCTGGATGTCCTGGTGGCATCTTGGTACCATCTAAAGATAATTTGCCATTATAAGTATGTCCTGGTTTTAAAACTTTTAATGGTTTTCCTTCTTCTAAAAGATATAAATAATTAGGGTTCTCTTGTTCCCATTTTAAGCCTGCTTTTTCACCATAAATTTTTACTGTAAAGTTATTTTCTTCCCCTGTAGCAATCTGACTGGAGCGAATAACACCTTTAACATTGTTATTACAGCGTATTAAAATAGTACCATCTACATCCATTTTATTATCGTCATAAACATAATTAAGGTCTGCCAAAACTGAATCAACTTTTAATCCTGAAACATATTCAATCATATCAAAAGCATGTGTGCCTATATCACCTACGCAACAGCTAATTCCGCTTTTCTCTGGGTCCAATCGCCAAGTACTATCGCGTTTTTCTTTATCGTGTATTATGGGGTTTATCCATCCTTGATAATACTGTACATCTATTTTTTGAACCTTTCCTATATCTCCATTGGATATCATTTCACGCATTTGACGAATCATTGGATAACCTGTATAAGTATAGGTTACAGCAAAAACAACTCCTGCCTTTTGAAGTGTACTCTGTAAAATTTTAGCCTCTTTGTAGGATGTGGTCAATGGTTTTTCACAAATAACATTAAAACCATTTTCCAATAGTTTTTTTGCCATCGGGAAATGAAGGAAATTAGGTGTAAGAATAGATATAACCTGCATACGCTCATCTTCTGGAAGTTTCAACTCTTCTTCAACTAACGTATCAAAATCGATGTAGACTCGTTTAGTTGGAATCCCGATTTGTTCAGCAAAACCTATGTTTTCTTCCCAAATAGGATTAAATACTCCTCCAACAATCTCATATTGGTCGTACATAGCTGAAGCAACTCTATGTAAAACACCTATAAGAGAATCGCCTCCTCCTCCTAAAATTCCTAATCTAATTTTTTGGCTCATATAAGCTTTATGAATTTTTAAATTCTACTTTTTCATCTTTAAAGAAAATAGCAAATAATATCATTACTCCAAAGGCAAAAATTGCCGGGAACACCCAAATATCCTGCCAGCTATGTACGCCTTCGCTGATAAGATATTTATCGGTGACTTGACCTGCAACCCAAAATCCTATTAACATACCTACGCCATAGGTTGCCAATGTAATAAGTCCTTGAGCAGCACTTTTATTTTTTTCTCCGGCTTTAGAATCGGTATAAATTTGTCCTGACACAAAAAAGAAATCATAACAAATTCCGTGTAAAACAATTCCTATTATAAGCATAAAGAATAAATCTTCAGAATTTCCAAAAGCGAACAGTAAATACCGTATTGCCCAAGCCAACATGCCTATTAAAATTGTCTTTTTTAAACCGTATCTCTTAAAGAAAAATGGTAATAATAACATAAATAACACTTCAGAAAACTGTCCTAAAGAAGCCCAAGTGGTAGAATTCTCCACTTTATATTCCGTTAGAAAAAGGCTAATATTTTGATAGTAAAATGCCAATGGAATACAAATTAATACCGAAGAAATAAAGAAGATTAAAAAATTTCTGTCTTTTAATAACTTCAATGCATCTAATCCAAGAATTTTTGCAATGCTAACTTTTTCGTCTTTATTAACACTTGGTGGTGTTTTTGGTAAAGTAAAACTAAACACACCCATAATTACCGAGGCAATGGCTCCCATTAAAAATGTGTTTGATAACAGGCCTTGTTCAATATTAGTAATGGAATCCCACTTAAACGCAAGACTAATAAATAATCCTGCAACTATCCAACCAATGGTGCCAAAAACCCGAACCATAGGAAACTGTTTTGCAGGGTCATCCATTTGGTTAAACGACACCGAATTTACTAAAGCCAAAGTTGGCATATAAGCTAACATATAGCCAAGAACATAAGGATAAAATGCACTAAACTCTGTTGTTTGTGACATCTTATACATTAAAACTGCGCCTATTAAATGTAAAATACCAAGAATTTTTTCTGCGTTAAAATACCGGTCGGCTATTAGTCCAATAATAAAAGGAGCAATTATAGCTCCCCAAGATTGGGTAGAATATGCCATTGCAGTTTCTGCACCGGAAGCATTTAAATTATTGCTTAAAAAAGTACTTAGAGTTAAAAACCAGCCTCCCCAGATAAAAAATTCGAGAAACATCATTAAAGACAATTGAATTTGAGTTTTAGTTTTCATCTATATTTTAGTTAGTTTAATTTTTTAGAGGCAACAAGTAATAATTTTTTTGTTGTTATAACACCTTCTTCTTCACTTAATCGGCTACCTTCATATTCAACACCTATAAAACCTTTATACCCAGCATCTTTTACAATTTGAAGCATTTTTACATAATCAATAGTTGTTTCATTTCCATTAGTATCAAAATCATAAGACTTAGCGCTTACCGCTTTTGCAGCAGTCATCATTAACTGTACACCTTCATACTTATCAGGATACTCTTCTAAACATTCTCCCCAACGCACTCCTTCTGGTCGTTTAATACACCAGTTTCCAAAATCGGGTAAGGTGCCACAATTAGATTTTCCAACGGCGTTAATAACTTTCATCAATACTGGCACATCTGAAGATAGCCAACCATGATTCTCTACTAACACATTAATATTTTTTGTTGCGGCATAATCTGATAATCTTGTCAGCCCATCTACAGCTGTTTCTACCCAAATCTTGGCATCATTTGTGCCAAATAAATTTACACGTATGGCGTGGCATCCTAATGTTTTAGCCGCATCTACCCATTTTTTATGTTTCTCTACAGATTCGTTGCGTTCACTTTCGTCCAAAGATGCCAAATCTCCTTCTCCATCAACCATAATCAAAACATTTTTTATACCATGTTTCTCACTTTCATTCTTGAGAGAATCGATAACGACTTCAAAACCTAACTTCTCTATTTCGTTAGTATAAAGTTGACTTACATATTCTATTCCTTCAAAACCAAGTTCACTTGCTTTTTTGGCAAAATCAAACGGACTCATTTCTCCACTTCTAATATGTTTATTGAAAGACCATTGTGCTAAAGATAATTTAAAAAATGGTTCAGATTGTGTAATATCAATTTCAGTTAACTTCTCTTTTTTTTTAACATTTCCACATGCCAAAAAACTTAATAAAAAAAGTAGTAAACTTACTTTGGTAGCTTTTATTATGAATTTTTTCATTTATTTTGAATTAAAGAAAATTATATTCAGCGTGAAAGTAAAAAAATAAACAACGAATCGTGTTTATTTTTATTCACTGAAAGAATTTAAACAGAATACTGTGATTTCAATTCAAACTTAAACATTATTTTAAGCTACCTACTCTGTTTATGAAATTAATCGATTACCAATTTTTTTTGTCGATATTCTAAAGGTGTACACTTTTCCTGTTTTTTAAATACTGTAGAAAAATACTGGCTGGTTGAAAACCCACAACTAAAGGCAACTTCGGCTATATTTAAAAACTCGTTTTCTATTAAAATGGTTTTCGATAATTCCAAGCGTTTCATCATCAAATACCGCATTGGTGTTAAATTTGTTAATCGCTTACAGTGGTAAGTAAATCTGGTTAACCCAACACCAGCATATTTTGCCATTTCTTCTATTGTCCAGTCTTCAGAAAGGTTTTTCTCTAATTCTTTTAAAAATAGCTTTACGCTACGAGAACTATCTGTAAGTTGTTCATTAAGTTCTAAATTTTCAGAATTGAACAAATCTAAAAGCAAAATCAATAAATAATTTATAAGCAATCTAATTCTTGAAGAATTACTTCCATTTTCATCAGTGTCCACAGCCCTGCCAATTCTTTGAAAACAGTCTCTTATTAGTTTATCAGTCTTCCAAAGTATTTTATCATTCTGTCTTAATATCGTTGTTAATCTTTGAATATCTTTTGGCGCTAACATAATCCAATCGGGCCATACCCATTTTTGGTGTGGTCGCCGCACACCTAAATCAAGAATTACCCAATAAAATTTACCCATTCCTATTTCCGGATTTCCAACTTTATGTGCTTCCCAAGGTCTTGTAATAGTTAAATAATTTGGAAGTAATTCCATTCCATATTCCCCTTGCGAATATGGCATCGTACCAGACTCCAGAAAATGAATTTCAATTCCCTCATTTCTATGCCAATCCAAACCCCAGTCCTGTGGTTCATTAGCATCCCAATACCCAATACTATTTAATCCAATAGTATCATCTGTTAAACGATCTCCAGGATAAGTGTATCTTGCTAAAGCTTTAAATTTTAATTTTCTTCTTTTTACAGCATCAACTAAAGGCAAACAAGTATCTGCATGATAGACAATTCCATATGCTTCAAAAGGAGTAATTTTTTGTATATTTATCTTCACTGAAAAATAATGAACATTATTAAGATGCAAATTAATTAATTTGGCGAGAAATGAAGAATTCTATAAAAATATTTTCATCATTTTTAAAATAAACTCAAAACATATACAATAATGAATAACAACTATTTAAATTCAATGGAGGAAGAATATGATGCAATAGTTATAGGAACAGGAATTTCAGGAGGGTGGGCAGCCAAGGAATTATGCGAAAATGGTTTGAAGACACTAGTGTTAGAGCGCGGTAGAATGATTGAACATGTGAAGGACTATCACACTGCATATTTAGATCCCTGGGACTTACCAAATGGAGGACGTGCATCTAGAGAAACCCGAGAACGTAAATCGAAGCAACATCGAACAGGTTATGTTACTGCGGAAGCACATCAACATTTTTTCGTAGATGATATTAAGCATCCATACAACGAAGACAGACGATTTGATTGGATTAGAGGATATCACGTTGGTGGCCGTTCATTAGTGTGGGGACGACATAGTTATAGATTAAGTGACCTCGATTTTGAAGCTAATAAAAAAGATGGTGTTGCTATAGATTGGCCAGTGCGTTATAAAGATATTGCACCTTGGTACAGCAAAGTTGAAGAATATATTGGGGTTTGTGGAGAAAAACTGGGGCTATCGCAATTACCAGATGGAGAATTTCTAAAACCTATAGAAATGAACTGTGTTGAAGAAGTTCTTAAAGAAAAGGTCTCAGAAAAATTAAATGGCAGGGTAATTACTACAGGTCGTATTGCACATATTACTGAGGGAACAAAACCTGGCTTAGGAAGAAGTACGTGTCAATATAGAAATAGATGTATGCGAGGGTGTCCATATGGTGCTTATTTTAGCAGTAACTCGTCAACCTTACCAGCAGCTGATGTAACTGGTAATATGACCTTAAGACCTTTTTCTATAGCAACTGAAATTATTTATGATGAAAAGTTAGGAAAAGCTACAGGAGTAAAAATTATTGACACGGAAACCAAAGAAACATATGCCTTTAACGCAAAAATTATTTTCTTATGTGCTTCGGCAATAGCCTCAGCTTCGATATTAATGCAATCAAAATCTGAAAGATTTCCCAATGGCTTAGGAAATGATAGTGGTGAATTAGGGCATAATCTTATGGATCATCATTTTCATGTGGGAGCAAGAGCAAAAGTAGAAGGATTCAAAGATAAATATTATAAAGGAAGGCGACCTGGAGGATTATATATTCCACGATTTAGAAATTTAGGAGGAGATACAGATTCTAAAGACTTTATTAGAGGGTATGGTTATCAAGGAGGAGCTGGAAGAGGAAGCACCTCTGAACTTGTTGCAGAATTAAAGTATGGTCCAGAATTAAAAGAAGAGATTTTGAAACCTGGAGAATGGAATGTAAATCTTTTAGCTTTTGGAGAAACGCTTCCGGACCATAGCAATCGTATGTACTTAGATTATGAAAAAAAGGATGATTGGGGACTGCCAACAGTTACTTTTGATGCTGATTTTGGGGAAAATGAATTAGCAATGCGTATAGACATGCAAGATCAAGCCGTTAAAATGTTAGAAGCAGCAGGTTTTAAAGATATTCAAGGTTATGACAATATTGAAGGTAGAGCAATGGGGAATGGAATTCATGAAATGGGAACTGCCAGAATGGGACGTGACCCAAAAACATCAGTTCTTAATGAATATAATCAAATACATGCTTGTAAAAATGTTTATATTACCGATGGTTCATTCATGACCTCAGCTGGATGTCAAAATCCATCGCTAACTTATATGGCTTTTACAGCAAGAGCAGCAAATCATGCTGCTGAAGAATTTAAAAAATCGAACTCATAAAATTAAATCATGAAAAGAAGAGAAGCATTAAAAAATATAGGTCTTTCGGCTGGGTTTGTTTTAGCAACTCCCTCATTGTTTAGCTTATTACAAAGCTGTACTAGTGATGTTGTGACTTGGACTCCCGTTTTTTTATCGGAAGAACAAGGTGTTGTTTTAAAAAGTATTGTTGATATAATTTTACCTAAAACCGATACGCCTTCTGCAACTGAGGTTAATGTTCCAGAGTTTATAGATAAGTATGCAAATGAAGTTATGGATTTGGAAGAACAGGTTATCTTAAGAAAGGCATATGATAATTTAGTTGTTCTAATAAAAACTGAGTATAATGATGACCTCAGTAAAGTTAGTTCCGATAATTACATGGCTCTTTTAGATACTCACATGAAGCTACCTAAAGAAGAAACACCATCTGAAGATCCAACTAAAATGACTATGTCTCAACTTTTAAATAGTATTAAAGGAATGACTATTTGGGGTTATAGAATAAGCGAAACCGTGGGTGAAACCATTTTAGCTTACGACCCCGTTCCAGGAGCAGCTTATTGTGGTGATTTACAAGAGTTAACAGGCGGAAAGGCCTGGTCTTTATAATTTTTTAGTTATGAATACTTTTTCGAATTTATTCATTATTATTTGCGTATTATGCATTTCTAGCTGTCAAAAAAAAGAAAAAATTCTAACTAAATCTGAAAAGGAATGGATTGAGTTATTTAATGGGAATGATCTGAATAATTGGATTGTAAAAATTAAGGGATATCCTCTAAACGAAAATGTTAATAATACTTTTCGGGTTGAGAATGGAGTGCTAAAAGTGTCTTACGATGAGTATCAAAGTTTCGATGCGTCTTATGGACATATATTTTATAAAAAGCCATTTTCAAGTTATAAATTAAGATTAGAATATAGATTTATTGGAAACCAAGTAATTGGCGGAGCCAGTTGGGCTGAGAAAAATAGTGGTGTTATGGTTCATTCTCAATCGCCAAACAGTATGGAAATTGATCAGGATTTTCCTGTTTCAATTGAAGT
>Ga0208879_1001488_pt1 | contig 21980 bp, 29 predicted proteins | sample Knorr_S15_td_Bot_FD_185605 | JGI IMG/M metagenome (GOLD analysis project Ga0208879, IMG submission 185605) | Marine microbial communities from Southern Atlantic Ocean transect - Knorr_S15_td_Bottom_ad_5009_LV_A (SPAdes) (version 2) | ecosystem: Environmental > Aquatic > Marine > Oceanic | place...
TGACAGGATTTTACCCCTACCCCATGAGTACCCTACACCTCTCCCGGTCCCTAGTCTGGCAGTCTCCGCAGAAGTCAATGAGTTGAGCTCGTTGATTTACCCACGGGTTTACCAAACAGGCTACGGACGTTTTAGGCCCAATAAAAGCGACGACCACTTGAGGCGCCGGTATTACCGCGGCGGCTGGCACCGGTCTTTCCCGCCCCTTATTCCAAGACCTATTAAAAGTCAAGAAAAGATAGCACATTGTGCTAACACTTGGAGTTCCCTCATCACGGTTTCCCGCAGTGTGAAGTTTTCGCGCCTGCTGCACCCCGTAGGGTCTGGATTCGTGTCTCAGAATCCATCTCCGGGCTATTGCTCCCACAACCCGTACGCGTCAATGGCTAGGAGGTCCTTTACACCCCCTACAACCTGATACGCCGCAGACCCATCCTGTACCGCCGGAGCTTTGAACCACAAACCGTTCCAGGCATTGTGGTCTATGGAGTATTATTCTCAGTTTCCCGAGGTTATTCTCCAGTACAGGGCAGGTTATCCACGTGTTACTGAGCAGTATGCCGAGTCCCTAAGACTCTCGACTCGCATGGCTTAATCGAACTCCAATAGCGGTCGCCTCTGGCAGGATCAACCAGATTTGTTCGAAGAATAAATTCTTCTCTGCACTGATCCTTGAAGACGACATCACAAGTTGTCACTTATTGGTTAATTTTTGGTTGGAACACTCTTTTTCTAGAGTTGCTCTTTATCTTACACACATTATCTGTGTAACCTGATCACCTTCTCAGCCCCGAGCTGGCGTCCCCTGATGGAGATCGGTTTCTCGGAACCGCATTGCTTCGGCATCACGCCCATCAGATGCCGGTTTTCATCATCTCCGAAGAGACTCCATCGGCAACGCCTTGACAGACGCAAGCAACCTTGCGACCTACCTACCCTATATGAAGGTGATGGCAGGGACTGAACCACAAAACCGGACCACTGCTAAGCCAAATGCTAAGTTCCACTTGAAGTCACCCTATGTGGGGATTTACCAACATAATTTATCAGCAATAATATGTAATAATTTCAACCATTTGCCACCTGGAACATAGCAAAATTAGGGGCGTTGATAGTTGTCGGACACTACTTTTCGCCCCTCGAATAAATAATTACAAATCCCTTAATTTTAGGTCAAATAGATGTTTTTTTCATACATCAATGAACTATTGTGCAACAAGTATCCAGCAAAAAAATCATCATTCTCAGCACTAAAGCGGGGTAAAATGGCTTTCAAATGGGCCCGCAGTTGCGCAATAATTGCTGTGTTAAATCAATGCTATTCAACTGCTAAAAGCTAAGAAGTAGCATCAAACAAAGCAATTTTGCTAAAATAATAGAAACTGTGAAAATCACTAAGAATGCAAAAATCATTCGGCTCCGAAGAACTGTCTCAGCATCGGGTGCATTTCCATCGCCTGTTCCTTCTGGATTTGCTCATACGTTCTCAGAATAATTCCTACCGCCAGCAATAAACCCGTCCCACTGGCGTTACCGATGGTGCCGAGTAAATCCGCTCCAGATGCTAGCAATCCGACGAAAGCGCCGGAGAACAGCGTGACTGGTGGAATGTACCTCTGTAGAATCTTCTCAAGCACGGCTGGATTCTTACGGAATCCAGGGATTTGCATCCCCGTCCGTTCAATTTGTTTAGCCACATCCTTTGCGCCCATATTTGTGGTCTCGATCCAAAACTTAGCGAAGACCATTGAACCCAAGGTCATGACGCCGACATAGACTACTACGTGTAGCATCATTTCACCAAGTGAGTGACCGAATACATCTCCTCGTTGATCGAGTAATGGCAGTAGCCAGTCACCCACTCCGTTGACCATCGAAGCATACCATGCAAATCCGTCCGAAGCAGTGCTTTGACCGGGCTCATAAGCCCCGAACAATTCGGCTTGAGACCACCACCCTTCACGTCCCAATATCGGAACCGTAGATAAGGTCGGATGACTCCAGAAAAGCAACGTGAACATGTTGATGTTAGCGAGCAGTGCCGCCATTAGAATGACCGGAATATTACTTGCATATACTAAGCGTATTGGATACTTACCCTTGTGTCCACGAACTTTTCCGTGGGTTAGTGGTAATTCCAATTTGCTCGATTCTGCGAATGCCACCACCATGAACACGATGATAGATGATGCTAATGCAATGATTGGATTGACGTGCGTCAGCAGCATTGATTCGAATCCATTTTGTGATACCAATTGTGAATTGGATGCTGTTCTAAACATGTAAAATATCATCGGCAGTACACCTGCTGGTGGATTCTGAACACTGTATTCAATACCCTTAGTGATCGGCAGTGGAGATAGGGTTCCAACGAAAGTGGACTGGGCTACTCCTGCCGCAATGAATAGAGAGATACCGGAGCCAATTCCCCACTTAGAAACTAATTCATCGAGAAGGAATACCAAATATGAACCAATGAATAATTGAGCCACGATAATCATGTTAGCCCAACCAGAACCAAGGTTGATGATTAGCTCTGGGTTAGGATCTAAGAATCCATAGGTTTGTGGAATCGATTCTACTGGAATCATGATTAGAACCAATAACTTCTGAACACCTTGGTAAAGTGCCTTATCATCTGTATCTTGTAGATCCAATTTGATAATCTTAGCACCAGCGAATAGCTGCATGATAATTGAACCAGTGACAATTGGACCAATTCCCAAGTGCATGATGGTACCGCTAGCACCGGCCATGATGGCGCGGAATCCAGAGAAGATATCCAATGCAGTTCCAGACAATCCCCATATCATGACATTAGTCATACCAAAGTAAAGAATCAGAACAAAGGTTGTTGTCCATAGTTTGGACATGAAACGAATGTGTCCATCAGGCTTAGTAATGGTTGGATAGACATCGACGAATCTACGTAATCCATAGAGGCGGCTTGACTCGGTTCCTGTATAGAAAAGGCAAGTCAAAGCAGCAGCAGCACCGAATCCCATCAACAGTACACCAACAAACAGGAAACCAACGGCTTCTTTGTCGACGAACCAAGAATAATAGGTAACAAATACAACAAATCCTAACCAAATTCCCAACTTTAGGTATTTTCCAATAAAGGGTATTTCCTTGATTTTTTCCGGCAAATCATTCATTAAACACCACATTAGGTACCCTACATAGAGGATGGCGAGGACGATTCCAAGGATGGCTCTATCGCGTAATACCTGGTCAACAGAGTCTCCTAATAGGTTCTCTTTTTGCCAGTAAAATAGTGTACCGTAGTACATTGCAGCGACTAGTCCAATCGCCCAAGTAACTCTTCTACGGTTAACCATCTACCTCTCCTCCTTTTCTCTTGCCACATTGTTGCTGTCAAGTAGTTTGGGTTTATTCCTTCAGCGTTAACAGCAGTCACTCGCTGTCTTCCTCGCCGTCATCTTCTTCCCAATTACCGTCATCAAGTGAAACACTTCCACCTGCGGCTTCGACTTTCTTGACTGCTCTTGGACTGGCTGCTTCAACAGTGATGTTGAGAGCAGTTTTGATTTGGCCACTACCGAGTAGTTTATCGATTCCCATTTCGGTCAAATTGATTGGATCTCCATCTGCTTCCATATTTTCAAGGTCGCTGACGTTGCAACAGACGTTGACGGTGCGCAGGCTTGGCTTGCGGTTGAATCCGTGCATTCCCCAGTGGTTGGGCATGTACTTGATTCGGGTCATTACCTTGTGCTTGTTTAGTCCTGCGTTTCCACGGCCACCGCGCTTTCCTGCACCACGGCCAGCCTTGTGGCCACGGCCATGGGTTCTGCAACGTCCACGGAATTTGTTGGTTCTACTTACCATCTCAAATCATCCTCACATCATTCTAGCCACTAGGGCCTCGATTTCATCACCACGTGCTCCTAAAGCACCGCCAACACGGAAGGAGCGCTTGATGCCCCCCCAGCCTTTTGCCCCACGAGGTGGGTGAAGGCGGAAGACTCGCTTCATTCCTGCGACATCCTTGACAGTAGCATCTCCGGCTGCAATAGCCTTTGAAAGTCCTGCGATGTTCTTGAATTCGCTATTATCTTTGACTACTCCATCATCGATACGCTTGTCGCCTACTAGGCGTCCACGCTCTGAAATCAGATTGTTGATGGATGCTTCTGAGATTTCTCCCCAAGTGATGTAATCCTTGGCTTTCTGTAGCATTCCCCTGTATTGGTCATTCTCTGGAACTAGGACTGCATGATTAACACGGGTCAAATTCAACATGTGCATTGTTTCCTTGATAGTGCGCTCGACACCAACATCGGATCTTACTCTAACAACTAGCCAAGTCATTCTAACAACCTCCCCTGAACCATAAACAATCTTTGACGTTGGTCAGCACTGACCTTTGTCTTGTTCATTGCGATTAGAGCATTAAATGTTGCTAATGCATAATTGATAGTAGTGCGGGTTTGTCCTTTCGAGCGGCTTAGTACATCGGTTATGCCTGCTAATTCCAAGACATTCTTTCCTGTACCACCAACAACCAATCCCTTTCCTGCTGGAGCTGGCATTAGTGTGACACGAGTAGAACCGGCACGGCCAGTGACCTTGAATGGAACGCTTGTTCCTGGCCCAGCGCTAGACTCCCAAGAGCCGTTTCCGCGCTGTATTGAGATAACATTGAGTTTTGCGGCATCTATTGCCTTGCGGATTGTTCCTGCTACTTCCTTTCCCTTGGCGATTGCCAAACCGACATATCCATCACGGTTTCCAACACAAGCCATGACATTGAATCTTACACGGCGTCCACTGTCAGTCATTCTCTGAACCATATTTACCTTGATGATTTCTTCTTCGAGGTTTGGAAGTAGAGCATCGACAATCTGAACTTCACGAATAGGCATACCGCTGCGAAGGGCTTGTTCCATAGTGACTACTTCGCCAGTTAGAACTGCTCTTCCTAAGCGGGTTAGAGGTTGCCAGTTTCGCAATGCTTCCATTGGGTCAACTCCGACTCCCCGTCGACGACGAGGTGCATCTTCACTAACCTCTGGTGGATTGAAAGCAAGGGAGAGACCTGGTGCTACATTTTCGGGCTTTTCAGGTGCAGAGGGCTGTACCTCTACTGGCATCTCTGGAACTGTCTTTTCTTCTTCTACTGGTGCTTCTTCACTCATCAGAATGCCCCCTCTATGTTGCCACGAGTTGTTTCAACTTGTGATGCGAGTTCTTCGTTGATATGAGCCCCACCTAGGCGCTCATCATCTGGGATTGCGGATTCACCATGTGGTAAATCAAGTCCAGCATCTAACATACCCTTGAGGGCTGCATAAACTCGTGAACCTCTGGATGCTGCAAGGCCGATATCAAGGATTGCTTCCTCATGTCCTGCTGCTACTGCCGCTTTACCCATTGCCAATCCTACCAAGTAAGATGCCGGTAAAGACTTGCGTGAATTGGATTCTGGCCATCCATACTTTGAAACTAGGCTTGAACCGTTGACGTTGATGACAACTTCGTCGCCAGTGGCTACGTAGTTGACCAATTGGCAAGTAATCTGAGTGTTGGAGATTCTAACTACTGCTCGTGCCTTGCGCGCCCTAAGCAACTTGCTACGACGGTGGTAATCAGTTTCGCCACTGCGTCGGCGCCTGTATTGGAGTCTTTTTCTTGCACCTTTAACCATCATTCATCACCTCCAAGTGAAACCCCGTCCACGACCATTTGCTGGCGCATGTGGGCGAGAGAGCGGTATGAACCACCCTTTGCCTTACGGTAGTAATACCTGTATTGGCTAGATTCCAAAGTTCCATCTTCACGCATCTCTACAAGAGTACCGCGTTGACTACGGATGGTTCTCATCCAAGACTGTTTGCGAGGGGTTCGGCTATTTGCACTACCCTTTCGCTTTCCATGACCCTTACGGCGACCCTTTGCTTTCTGGACTGCGATGTGGCGAGCACGAACACGGCTTGTTCCCTTGATTGGCTTTGCTTTAATCCAACCTTCTTCAATGAACTCGCGGATGTCGTCCTTTTGGACTGCAGTGCAAATTTGGTCAACAAATGCTGGATTAACCCAGATTCTGTTGACGCCGCACTTTAACAATCGAGCTGCCATCTTCTTTTGATTTGTAATCTGCATCAGAGTCCCCTCCTGCGGTTTAAAATACGAATTCCTAATTCATCGGCACGGTCGTGGATACGCTCTCGCTTACGACCTCCAACAGTGCGGCCAACACGGGCTGCTTCTGTCTCTGGGTCGATAACCTCGAGATCGTTTGGATTCAGTACCATAACTTCGCGGAATCCACTTGAGTGAAGACCACGGGCTGCGGCAACCTTTCCATGGCCAACACGGACCATTGCACCGCGATATTTGTAATTACGGCGTTGTTTGTTATCCATTCCCTTGGGCCTTCTCCAACCACTGCGTGAGAGACGCTTGTAGCGGAACCATTCGGTTCTAAGGAAGTTTGGTGTCAGTTTCTTTTGTTCTGCGCGTAGGAGCAAAGCAGCCTTTGTGGCATCATCAAGTACTGGCTTTTGTTTTGCAACGTGTAATTCTGATTCTTCGTCATCCCAGTCCTCGTCATCATCGAAGTCCTCGAAATCATCTTCGGAATCTTGGCTTTCTTCTGCAGTCTCTTCGTCCACAGTCTCTTCGTCCACAGTCTCTTCGTCCACAGTCTCTTCGTCCACAGTCTCTTCGTCCACAGTCTCTTCAACTGAATCATCTTCAGTATTATCAGATAGGCGGGCAACTAACACAGACTTATTTCCAGAGACTGGTAGACCAGCATCCTTCAGTAGAGCCTTTAATTCTGCAACAGTCATGTCTTGGTATTCTTCAGACATTTGAATCACTCCTTTTTGACCAGGTATATTCCGTCCTGGAAGACACGGCGGTCACGCTTTTTGACCGTAGTACAGCGCTCGATATTGGCGGCAGTCTGACCGACTTTCTCCTTATCGGCGCCTGAAACTGTAACCTCTACTTTGTTCTTGACTTCTACTTTGACTTCACTAGCCCAAGGTAAGGCAGCGTTTCTTGGAACTTTCTCTCCGAAGTAATTGTTGACTACGAAGACATTGCCCTTGACTGAGAGAGTCATTGGAAAATGGCTGTAAAGTGCCTTTAGGTGGTAAGTGAAACCATCTGTCACACCTACTACCATGTTGCGTAAGTGGGCTGCCCATGCTCCTGCCAAGGCTTTCTCCTTTCGGCGAGGGATATCGACTCTTACGATGAGTGCATCTTCTTCTCGGAAGAGGGAAACTCTACCGCTGATGAATTCTCTGCTGATTGAACCATTTGGTCCACTCACTGTGGTCATGCCATCATTAAGAGTGGCAGAAACTCCCTCTGGGAGTCTAATTGTGTGGTTTATTCTATCTAATAATGCCATAAAATCACCTCAGAAAACATAGGCCAGTAAGCGACCACCAATTCTTGACGACTTAGCATCATAATGGTGCATGACTCCCTGGTTGGTGGTCAAAATCAGTAGACCGAAATCCTGAGCAGGGAGGTATCTAGACTCCCACTGCTCAAACTCTTGTCTACCTACGGAATGGCGTGGCTTTACTACTCCACATTGGTTGATAGCGCCACGTAGTTCGACGCGGTATGAACCGCCGCGTCCATCTTCATCACGCTCAAAGGCGCCAATGTATCCGGCTTGCTGCATGATGTCAAGAACCGAAGCAAGCAACTTGCTTGCTGGTCTAACATCAACGTTGTACTTACCTGCTTGCTCTGCGTTAAAAATCTTGCCAAGGGCATCATTCAAAGGATCGAATTGCATCTCATCACCACCTCAACTATACTTTTTGAACCCGATATCTGGGCCTATATCTCTGAAACACTGGCGGCATAACCTTAGCCCGTGTCTGCGAATCATTCCACGCTTGCGGCCACAACGGCGGCAACCGATTGTTCTTCCAATTACTTCTCCATGATCTCTTGCCATGTTTCACTCCTCCTGAATTGTTATACCGAATTTCTCGGTAAACCATGCTCGTGATTCATCTGGGGAAACCGAGTGGCCTTGGCCAACCTTGCGACTACGTCGGCGTCGGCGCTTGACACGGTGTCCTGGTCTCTCAAGAACTACGCTGATATCCATTCCATAAATTCCAATGTCGGGGTCGTACTTCTGGTCTGGAAATTCAGTATAATCGCTGATTCCGAAAGTTAAGTTGCCTTGTGCATCAAAATTCCATGACGGAATGCTATTTTCGCGAACCCAAAATGCATCGGTCAAGAATTTCTCAACTTTCTCTCTACCTCTCATGGTGACTTTGCAGCCGATTGGGAAACCTTTGCGGACTTTCAGGTCGCGGTTTTGGATACGGCCCACTGTACGTAGAGGGGAAAGGCCAGTTAGTAATTCTAGAACTTTTTCAGCAGTTTGAAGGCGCTCTCCACCTTCACCGACACCGATATTGATGGTGACTTTGGTAATTCTCGGAGTTAGCATTGGGTTTGCTGTTTCACTCATGCCCTCACCTCCACGCCAGGTAGTGGTGTTGCATCATTGACCACGAATACGTGGCGAGCAATGGTTCCAAAATTTTCGAAATTGACTTCGTTTGACATACTTGAACGCTTGACGAGGTATTCCTTAACATAAGCGATATTGCCTACGTGTGATCCACCAATTAGGTATGATGCACAGCCATCTGTGAATGATAAGTGCTCAATAATATCCTGTCCTGGTAGTGAAATCTTCAAGGAATCACCGCTGCTGTAAGCGTTGGCATCATCGACGATAATACAGCGACCATCGTGCAAGCTCAACTGGGTCTTTCCACCTTTGATAGTTGTCTTGCCTTCGATACGGCAAACCTTCCAACCTGCATCGCTTTCTGCGATTTGGCGGTAGCGGAGTTTTCCATTCTGGTCAAGGACGCAGCGGAAATGTTGCTCCCCAAGAGTGAGGACATCCATCAAACCTACCCCAATTCGTGGGTCTTTGACGATGCGACCATCGATTTGAACAAGTTTGTTGTGTAGGATAGTGCGGACTTCACGAACGCTCTTAGCAAGACCGAGAACATCACGGATAATCATTACCAATGGCATGCACATTTCCAGACTGTGAGAACCAGGAGTTGGGCGAGTTACCCAGACGCTAGTCTTTCGAGGTAGGGCCCATGAACGGGGCATATTGAGTCTCTTTAGGTGGTGGCTTGATCCCATCTGATTCAGCTCCTTTCGGTGATGCTCTTCATTCGCATCGGGTCGATTTCATACAACTTTGTTATGACCACGTTAGAGGAGTGGATTGGTACACCTTCCTCCTTATTGTCGGCCTTGGAATGGGATGCTCCCTCAATCATCAATTGCGACTTGGCTGCATTGATTGAGATGATTTTGCCTTCAACCCCGCTAATTCCACGAGGACCTCCATGGCGCTTACCCTTGCTTGGGTTGCCAAAGTCTCCACGAAGAACTTTGACTTCATCACCGACACGAACGGTGACAGAGCGGATTCCCGCCAAACGGGGGTCTGTAGTTTGAAGACGAGCTTTCACTCGCTTTCGCTGGCTGTGGGTTGGAGCATTGTACATGCTCTTCCTTTGCTTGTTTGGCTTGCTACTCTTGACCATATTCAGCACCTCAGATTATCTGCTTGGCAGTTGCCGCAATTCTGGGCCAGCGCTCTGCGCTCTCCCTTGATACAGGTCCCTTAATATCGGAACCTTGGACTTCTCCACGCTCATTGGTGATGACTACGGCATTGTCCTCGAATTGAACCCAAGTTCCGTCGACTCTGCGGAATGGACGGCGCTGGCGGATGACTACTGCACGGAACATCTGTCTGCGAGTTTCTGGAGTACCCTTCTTGACGCTGACCTTGATCATGTCGCCGACTCCGGCTGCTGGGTATCTGCGCATAGTTGAACCAATTTTGTAAACTGAAATCAATTGTACAATTTTAGCACCTGTGTTATCTGCACACTGCATTCGAGCAGCGGTTGGAAGACCACGGGTTTGGTTACCTGCAATTCCCTTCATGCAGATTCCTCCTTGCTCATCTCGATAACGCAGAATGAAACTGTCTTGGAAAGTGGTTTACACTCCATAACCTTGACTCGGTCGCCAATTCTAGGCTCTCCAATACAAGCTGGTAAATGGGCCGCAATTCTACTGGTGCGCTTCTCATATCTTTGGTATTTTACCATTTTACGAACATTGTGGCGCTCAAGAATGATTGTTTTTGTCATTCCAATACGGGCAACTGTACCTTCAAGGATTTGTCCTCTTAGTCTTAAGGTGCCATGGAACGGGCAATTCTCATCGCCGTCCCACTCACTACTGGGTCTGCTCACGTCAACTCCGATGTCACGCATTGGTTTCACTTCCTGTACCTTCGATGAATCCGGTCACCGGGCCGTTGTCCTACTATGCTGCCGTCGATAATTTGCTCGGCATCATCTAATGTGAATTTGATAACGTCTTTGGCAAAAGTGAGTTCTGACTCACCTTCCAAGACCTTGATGGTTCGCTTTGTCTCATCGATGACAAGACCGGTGCGGCCGACCAGTGTGGAATCAGTTGAGGAGCAAATGCTGACAGTGCGTCCTATCCAAGGCATATTTCTTGCATCCATTCATCTCACCTCCACTTGATATCCATTTTTCTTCAGTACTTCTGCGGCCTTCTTCTTGTGCTCGCCTTGTAGTTCGATGACTCGTCCTTTGACGGTGCCACCGGCTGCGCAACGTGCTTTGAGTGTCTTTGCTAACTGGTTGATGTCGATTGCTGAATCAGTGATTCCTTCGACGATTGTTACCAGTTTTCCGTACCTCCTTCTAACGACTGAAATTATTGCTTTTTGCTGTTCCTTTGCTATTTCTTGGCATATACAGAGTTCATCAGGTAGTCCACATATATTACAAATTGCAGCCACTTTATTTCACTCCTCCCTGTCCTGATACATCTTTGTTAACAAGCGTGCAATGCTGCGACGGGTTGCTCGGTAAGCACCCATGTTTGATGCAGTTCCACCCATGCTCTTCTCAGAATTGAGTTGAAGCATCTCTTCTCTTAGTTCCTTTAATCGAGACTTACGAGCATCATGACCCATGTTATCGATTTCTCGGTTTGGTAGGTGGCTCATGCGTTCACCTCCGTGTGAGTAACTTCGATCTCGCCTTCTTCATTGACCGAAACTTGGTCCTTTCCATAAACGGTAATCTCGTGTGGGAGTTTGGTTCCTGGGCGCATTATTGCTACGGTACATCCGATGGTTCCCAACTTCTTGATAGCGGTGGAGAATCCGCGGTCCATGTGAATTAGAGCGGGTTCACCACAGTACTTGACGTGGCCAGCGATGAACTTCTGAGTGCGGTGGCGAGCACCGGTAATCTTTCCGTTTAGAACAACGATAACACCCTTTGCGCCTGCTTCCATGATGTTGAGAGCGGTTGAGTGTCCTGCACGGCGGAAGTACCAGCCGCGCTCCAAAGCACTTGCCAACTTTTCTGCCATGATTTGGGCGTTAAGAGCGGGCTTCTCTACTTCATCTACCTTCAAGCGAGGGTTCCGAAGTTTGAACTCGTCTTCGAGTCTGCGCTGTAGTTCGTTGATGATGCGTCCCTTGCGGCCGATGACCATTCCGGGGCGCTCTGCCTTTAGGGTGACTTCTGTTCCTTGAGGAGTTCTGCGGATGACAAGTCCACCAAAACCAGCTCTCTTTGTGTTGTTCATCAAGAATTCCTTGACTAAGTGGCGCTCGACATTGCGGTCGATAATGCGTCGAATAACGTTATTTTGTCTTGCCATCTTTCAGCACCTCAGAATTCGTCCTCGTCCTCTATTTCGCTGGAGAGGTCTTCCAAAAATAATTCCAGATTAGTCTGGTAGTGATTGCTAGGGGTTGCACGTCCACGGGCACGTGGAATCCATCCCTTCTTGATTTGACCGCGGTGAGCGGCGACGTGGGTAATTACCATGTCTTCTGGTTCGATATCGTCATGCTCATGGCGAGCATTATCCATGGCGCTGTTGATGAGTTTAATGAATTCACGGCTGGCCTTGGCTGGGAATCGACCTGGGCCGATCTTTCCTTTTCGGTGTCCAAGTGAACGTGGACCTGCGCGGTTTCGGTGGCGCATGTTATTTCCACGAACGAATGGTATTGCACGGGCCTTGCGGCGAATATCGGGGCGTTCTGAATCTATTTTGATAACTGATTCAAGAATTGTTATGGCTGCTGATGCAGTCTTGTTTCGAACTTCACGGGAGATTTCGAAACAGTGTTTTACGTGACAGTCAACATTCACTGAGCGAGCAGTGGAAAGGCGGTTGCCTTGCATAAGTTGGGTGTATCCTTTTTGAGGTTTTGAACGGTCTCTACTCATCATTTCCACCTCACTTCAGTGCTACGTGCTTCGACGACTTGGTCGCACCGACACCGGGGCCACTATGGGCAACGTTGCGGCGAGTGAGGCCGAACTCACCCAGATAATGCCCGATCATTTCAGGCCTGATTTCAATGTTAGAGAAGCCACGTCCATTGTGGACTCCGATTGTTTGTCCTACGAATTCTGGTAGAATTACCATATCTCTGCGGTGAGTACGGATTATCTTGCCTTCTGCATGCTTGACTCGAAGGCGGAAGTGCTCGTTTTCTCCAGAGATTCCTCGTGAGAATGAACGGCGGGCGCGGGCTGATAATAGACCGACCACTGAAATCACATCTACATCATCTTCAGTTGGATAAAGAGGTAGAGCCTGCAGTTGTTCAACCGTATAACCGCGGTAGAGGAATTCTTTCTTGCGGCGCTCGCTGACTCTTCCGCGTAGTTTGCGGACTCGACGACGGGCTGCCTTAGGGGTCATGTAGCGACGCTTTCTCTTTGCCATCTCAAATCACCTCATTTCTTCTTGCCTCGGCCACGACCTGTGCGGCTTGGTGCGATATGTCCGACCTTAGCGCCGGGTGGTGTGCCGCGAGCGACACTGTTTGGACCGTGAACTGCTTGATGATTTCCTCCACCGTGTGGGTGGTCAACAGGGTTCATTGCAACACCGCTAACAGTTGGGTATGCCTTTCCACGGGCCTTTGCCTTGTAGTGGGCTGTACCAGCCTTCATCAGTGGCATCTCTGAGCGGCCATGGCCAGCTAGCACGCCGATTGTAGCACGGCACTTTTGAGGTAAGTCTCGGGTTTTTCCACTTGGTAAACGGACTCGAACTCGACCGCTGTCCAACTGGCTCTCAACAATGCACGAAGAGCCGCCAGAGCGAGCGATTTTACCACCGTCTCCAGGGCGAAGTTCTAGATTGTTAATCGGCGTACCTTCTGGAATATTTCCAAGTGAGGTGACATTGCCTGGGCGTAAGGAGACGTTTTCTCCAAATGCGATTATTTGACCAACTGCAAGGCCTTCTGTTGCAACTACCATGAACTCATCATAGCCGTGCTTAACACGGGCCAGGGGTGCTGTGTGTACTGGACTATGAATTAGTTCAGCAACCTCTGCAACCGCATCGGTGATGTTTGGCATTCGGTTCTTACCGGGGAAACGGTGGGAACTAACCTTATATCTTGGGCTACTGCCCTTTCTCTGTGCACGAATTCGCTTACCCATTCAAACCACCTCAGAGTGCTCCTAGTTTCAGTGCTGCTTCCTCAGCATCATAACCCTCAGCGAGTTTGACACTTGCATGCTTTCCATATTTTGTGATACGAGTATTGACCTTAGCGACCTTGACATCGAAGAGCCTCTCAACGGCACTTGCGACATCAGCCTTGGTTGCCTTACGGTTGATAATGAATTCCAACCTGTTACGGTTGTCGATCTCAGTGTTAATACGGGCCGCTAATGACTTCTCAGTCAGCCACGGTGCTATGATTACCTTGTATGGATCCATGATATCACCTCAAGCGAGTTCCTCTACTGCCTTCTTTGTGAAGACTGTCAAGCGTCCAACATCGCCACCAGGTGCAAGGTCCTCTGCTGCGAGGTCCCTAACCGAGACGACATCCACACCTGGGATGTTGCGTCCAGCCATTGCAAGGCCAGACTTTTGTGAAACTACCATCAAGACACTCTTGGGGGTGCGGTGGCGACGGCCACGCATGGTTCCCTTTCCTGCTCTAACTTTGCGTCCATCTCTTGCACGCTGTAAGTCATCTCCTAGACCAAGGCCCTCAAGAATTGCAATCAACTTGCGGGTTGGGTGCTCAAGGCTGAAAGTCTCTATGTCCATGCTTTCTTCGCCATCATCACGAACTTCTTTGTAGTCGCCGAGGATTAATGGCAAAGTGTCGATTTCATCGTGGAATCTGTGGCCACGTGTGGATACTATGTCTTTGTCTGTAGTTGCAGCCAAAGCAGAATCTCTTGCCAAGCGGCGTTCAGTAGTGTTCATTGCCATACTCCAGTCTTTCTCGACCTTTGGTCCGTGAGCTCTACGTCCACCACGGGTGTGTGGGTTTTCTGCACCGGTCTTAGCACCGGTTTTTCTCATAATTCGAGACACACCACGGCCCTTACCCCACCATTCAACGGAGTGGCGCATACCTGGCATTGGTCGCTTCTTGCCCTTTTGCTGCTTGGAACCATAGGCTTGGCGGCGGTTAGCACGAGAAACTCGTACTGCCTTGCGAACTACATCTATGCGAACATCAGTTTCGAAAGCACTTGGTAAGTTGATATTCTTTCCAGATTCGACACTGATCTCGTAGACTTCCTGAAGACGGCCTGCTTCGACCTGATCCTGAGTAATCTCGTTGGTGATGTGGAATACACTTGCCTTCATCTTCAGACCCCCTGCTTGGATGCTGTACTCACATATGTGATGTCGATTGGATAGTCTACCTTTGCACCAGCACGGGTTGCATCTCGTAGACAGACTAGACGCTTTGCTGGACCTGGAAGGCTGCCCTTGATGAGCATGTAATGGTTTGAGATTTCGCCATAGTTGAGGAAACCACCTGCTGGTGTTATCTCGTGCTCTTCTGGGTTGGAGATTCTCAAGACGTTCTTGTTGAATTCAGTACGCTGGTGGTAACCTTTCTGTCCGGCTTGGCGCAGAGTCTTCCTCACGTATCCTGTACCCTTATCTCCAAGGTTTCCGTGTTGTCGGCGACGCTTGGAGTTCTTGTGAGAAAGTAGTTTTCCACCAAATCTGCGGATAACACCTTGGAAACCGGATCCCTTTGTGATACCCACAACATCGATGAATACGCCTTCGTCAAAGACTGAATTGATTGATATTTGTTGGCCGAGTTTTTCACTGGACCAATTCAACTGCTCTTCTGGAGTGCCTCCGCACAATCCAAGTTCCATAACTTCTGGAGTCTTAGAAGGTGAGCCTGAAACTTTTCCAGGTTGTGTTGCAACGATTAGTCGGACTTCACATAGGTCCTCCTCCATGAGGGCTTCAAAGTGCTTTTCTGATTCGTGGGCCTTTGGCTCTGGGAGCCGGCGTCCGATTTCAGGGAATGCTTCAACTAATGCGCCGCTTTCTAGCCATGCTTCACCAGCGGTTTGCTTTCCGTAAGGAGTCATTTTGTAGCCACGAACTCCAAGCACAATCATCTCTGGAACTTCTACTACGGTTACCGGCACACGGATTTCTTGTCCAGCGCTAGTGGAGCGTGGATTCATATCTCTCATCATAACGTGAGTCATACCTGCCTTCCAACCGGCGAATCCTTGCACTCTAATCTCTTTACTGTCAACCTGTGGCCATGACTTCACGCGTCCAAAGTGACGCTGTGCCCTCTTGCGAGGGCTGAATGCCATGCTTCCACGCCGTGGATGGTGTCTCTTGGCCATTTTTTTCCGCCTCCAGTTTTACAGTCCGAGTGCCTGTAAAAACAGGGCCCAGACCGGCTAAAAGAGCGAAGGAACAGCCGTGTCGCCGGCCCAACCCCACGAATGGGAGTCGGGTTTCGGGGTCCATTGGATTGCCCGCTGCGACTGGCTGCTCACCCTTTGAGCGACCTGCCGACTTTTATTCCCTTTATGAGCACTTTGGTTTGGACCTACCCCGAAAACGACTCATAGCATGGCAGTATTGCCAATTTACTTCCCCTTTATCAGAATTATCATAGGCTCATCATTGACATACCTTGAATGAACGCATCAGGTCAGTGGGGAGAGAATGACGGCGAATATCGAGCACCCATGTTTAATCGCTGGCACAGTGGAAGCCAGAGGTCATCAATTGGATGCACTGCGTAAATGCTTGGCCCAACCTACGCTTGTGGTCCTGCCTACCGGCCAAGGGAAAACCGCGATAGCCTGGATGGCGATAGCCCAAACTCTCCATGAAGGTGGAAAAGCAATCATGGTAGCACCTACTAACCCGCTGATAGAACAACATTTTCAAGACCTAAAGGAAGTGCTTTCGATTGATGAATCAGAAATAATCAAAGTCAGCGGTAACCAAAATTGGCAAAAAAGAGAAGTGATGATGCAAGATGCAAGAGTGGTCGTGGCAACCCCTCAAGTCATCCGTAATGATGCCCAAAGAGGCAGCATATCCTTAGATGATTATGCGCTAATCGTATTTGACGAGGCCCACCATGCGACGGGAAATCAGGCAATGGCTCAAGTGGGAGACTTATTCTTAGATTCAACAGGACCAACGAGAATTCTTGCCTGTACTGCAAGCCCTGGCTGGAGAATACAAGCAATTGACGAAGTAATCAAAAGATTGGGAATTGAAAGAATTCACAATCTTCGCTCAAATGACCCCCTACTTCTACCCTATATGCAAGGATTGGAAATAACAGAGTTTAGAATCGAGGTACCTGATGAGACTAGAGCACTGGCAAAACCACTTGAGGAATTATTGCTACAATATCTCGAAAGGCTAAGCCGCCTTGGATTCATTCCTGTTAAAGGATTAGTTGGAATGAGGATACTGATGGAAAGTAAAAACAGAATCAGTTTGGCAATAAAACGCGGCAATCCCCAAGCCTATAATGCTGCCAAAATCAATGCTGATGCGATTAGGCTTCACAACTTGCTTTCCCTATTACTATCCCAAGGCCCATTGACTGCGATGAAATCACTGGCAAGAATGGAAGAAGAAAGTAAGAAGGGCTCAAGAACTCAGGCCCGATTAATAGCAAATCCACTGATTCAAACCCTAATGTCACAGTTACATACTCTTCAATTGCCAAACCCAAAACTGAAAAAAGTGAAACAATTGGTTAGTCAGGCCTTCAAAACCAATCCACAAACTCGTTTGATTATTTTCACCAACTACAGAGATACCATGGAGGTCATTCATGATGGTCTCTTGGAAATTGAAAACTCGAGGCCAACTAAATTCTTCGGCCAAGCCAAGAAAAAAGGCGGCGGTATGAGTCAAAAAGAGCAACTTGCTCGACTGCAATCATTCAGGGATGGTGAATTCAATATTCTCATCGCCACTTCGGTTGGTGAAGAAGGATTGGATGTTCCAAGTGCAGACTTGGTTATTTTTCACGAACCAGTAGCCAGTGAAATCAGAACTATCCAGCGTAGAGGTCGAACAGCACGCCACCGTGAAGGTAGAGTTGCGATCCTTGTAGCAGAAGGTACGAGGGATGAGGGCGTCCGCCATTCTGCTCAAGCGAGAGAAGAAAAGATGCACAAATCACTGGCTAGAGCAGCCCGTAGTCTAAGGGGCAAACACGTTTTGGAAACTCTCGAAGAAAGATTGCAACATTTTTCTGTTAAAATTGGAGAAGATAGTTTGAAGGCTGCTACTTGGATGATGAATGAAGTTGAAAGATTAGCACCCCAACTAAAGGAAATCGAGGAAATCGAAGCACCTGCAAATCAAACAACAGCAGCGTCGAAGCAGATGAAAATTGATGTCAAACCACAACAATTGCGGCCCCGAACTCAAACCAGTATCGATTCCTTCTTGCCCCCCCCTGTAGAACAAACTCCTACTACATCCCTTGAAGGAGATTGGTCCCAACCAATACTTGATGGAAATAGAGGCGAGGAGTAATGCTTGGCATGGTCCGAATCGACCATCGTGAGATGCAGACTCCCCTTTCACGCCATCTTAAATCAGTGGATTTTGAATTGGAACTTATCCATCTAAAAATTGGAGATATTGAGATTGGAGACAAAGTTTTAATCGAAAGAAAATGCTATTCAGACCTCTGTTCATCGATAGTTGATGGCAGATTGTTCAGGCAGATGCATCGACTTCGGGCTGCATCTCCTCGCCCAATATTACTGATTGAAGAGGATGAGGGAGGGATGCATGCGATGCATCGGAATGCGATATTGGGTGCATTATCATCGATAGTGATCGACCTTGGAATTCCTATTTTGCAAACCTCTGGACCAGCAGAGAGCGTTGCTTTAATCGAAGTTATTGCCAACCGTGAACAAAATCGTAGCAGACGACAATATGAATTATTGAAGAATCGTCTAGAAAGGATGGAGGAGGAAGATTGCACAGGGAATGTATCTCGATACTCCGCATTCCAAAAATCCGGATGCGGAAGTTACTTGAAGGAAAAAGAAGAAGATTGTTTGAGAGCGGTGGAGGATTTTATTTTTAATCCACAATCTTCAGGTATTGTTGAAATGGAAATTAGAAAAATCTCCCAAGTTGAATTATCAATCCTTCAGTCCTATCCTAATATCGGGCCAAAGCGAGCCAAAAAATTACTCTCGGTTTTTGGTAATCTAAGCAAAGTCATCAAAGCTAGTCAATCGACCTTAGTGGATGCTGGCCTACCACCTGCAGTCGCCGGTAAAATGGCTATGCTCAATCACCAATGACAAGGATACGAGTGCGCAGTTGTGCATATCTCTCAACATTATATCCCAATGCATAAGCGACCAATTCTGGCAGATGAATGACTGGTATACTGGTATCTTTTCCTGTGGCTTTTCCAGCCTTTACTTGGTAGACATCGAGATTGAAATGAGCCAGTGGACAGGCTGTTGCCATAATTCGAGCGCCTTCTTGCTTGGCTTCTGATAATACCGAAGCAGTCATCTTCATGGCAGTTTTTTCTTGTGAAAGTAAACCTGGGAATCCAACGCTTGCAGTGCGTCCATCATAATCCACCGCATCTCCTCCCAATGCTCGAATTAGGTCTTCAAAATAAACTGGGTTATGTGGGTCGTCATCTCCATTTGCCGAAGCACGGAGCATCGGTGAGCCATAATATCCAGCGATTGGGAAATCTACTGGGTTAACCACCTTGCTTGCAACAACATCGAGGCCGATATCTTCGACTAATACATCGAGTAAGTGGCGCATTCTCAAATCGCCTTCGAACCTCATTCCACAGGTTCGCTCTAAGACTTCATTGATTTCTGCACGCAGGGGTTCATCTTCCAAAAGTAAGGTTAGGTCTTCATACATATTTCCTTGACAAGTTGCACAAGGGGTTAGGACGTCCATTCCTTGTTGTTCTGCCATGGCGAAAGTACGGGCATTGATTGCTAATTGCAAGCGGTGATTACCTTGCTTCATGATACCAGCGCCACAACATGCCGCTCCAGGCATGTCGATAAGATCGATTCCAACCGCCTCTACAACGCAGCGCATGGCATCTTCAACTTCTCTTGAACTGCCTTTTGCGACACAGCCGGGAAAATATGCGAACTTCATTTTTTCACCTCAGAACCTCTTGTCAAACTCATTGAACAAGGCTACGACTTCATAGTGGTCATGAACGCTCTTGTTGATTATTGGAGGCATCTTTCCAGGTGCTATCCAGCCTTGAAGGTCGCGAACCATTGGCCCGCCAGTACGAGTGAATCCTAGTGCCATGCGTAGAGTTGCAGGCAAGTTGGTTATGACTCCAATTGGACCCATTGTTTGAGCTGCAAGAATAGTTTCGTTGAGAGTGCCTGAAGACTTGACGGTCTTGCAGAACCACTTGACATGACGTCCTGATTTACCGGCGAAACGGTGGGCTCGCAATAATTCACTGCGACAATCATTGTAATTCTGAGAGGCTCGCTGACCCATGCGTCCGAATCTTGCCATGACGCCAAGGTCGGTTTCGGCCCATACTCCATCTGCACCTTGCAAAATTTCTCTCATCTCTTCTTTGCAATCTTTTGAGATACGAGGGTCGTTCACCTTCACCCAAAGTCTGTTCAGAACTGCTGGTCCTAAGTAAGAAGGATTATGCGGTACAGTCTCGGATAATGAGTGTAGGAGATGGTCACTAACAAGGTCATTCATGGCGTGTAAAGCGGTTGCCTTGGTACTCGACATGACACCAATAGTGGTGCCCTGAGGGGTATTTGCTCCAACTCTATCTCTAGTTCTCAACCATGGCTTTGCTCGCTCTCTAGATACATCTAGTGCTTTGGTACTGACATAGAGGTCTTTCAGGACTTGGTGACCAGGCAATGGTTCAATACGTATTTTGGCTGGTTCCCCTGCTCCTGCCATCAAGTCAATCATTCTAACACAATCTGCTAATACGAGGTTTCCGTTGACCGATAATCCGCACAATGGGTTGCTTCCTACTCCACTGCTGGTGCGGAAGGTCAGACCTCCGTCTTGGGTTTCCTTGAGCATAACAAGTACATCTTGCAGACTAGCATGACCTGGGACGGTGACATCATAGGTATCGCGGCCACTTTCTGCCATCAATGGGTTATACCTGAAGATACTCAGGCTAACTTCGATATCGGGTTGCTCGATGCCACTGGCTGCGACTGCACCGGCTGACTTCTTCTTTGGTGAGAGAATCTCAGTGAATGCACTAACATATTCCTGTTGCATTGTGCCGGATGAATCTATGCTCGCCAATGCACCTAGTGCTTCAGGAAGCCAGAGTTTCCAAGCAGGTTCATAATCGACATCGCAATCCACACGTGTTGCAACTCGGCTTGCTCCCATCGCTTCAAATTGTTCATCCCAATTTTTTCCGGATTCACAGTATTGCTCATAAGCCGTATCACCCAAGGCGCAGACATTGAAATTGACTCCTGAAAAAGAGGGTGCCCCTGCTCCAATGGCTGCATCCCACAATGCCTGAGCATTATCGGGCATATCTCCTTCTCCCCATGTTGAACAAATAATCATTACACGCTTTTGGGATGCAATAGTTGCTAGGTCAACTTCCTCCATGTCAACGACGCTTGCATTCAAGGACACTTGTTCTGCAATCTTGGCGGTTGTTGCTGCCAAGTCTTCACAATTACCACTCTGTGAGCCGACTAGAATCATCAAATCACGGTTGCCTTCCAGCATGGAAGCCGGAATTTTAATCTCGGAATCATCTTCTTCGACTTCTTCGACTTCTTCAGCGACAACTTCCACTGCGGGGGCTGCTTCTTCAACTTGAGTGCCGGTTGGTTCTCCAGTGGTGAATTTAATGACATCAACTGGACAACCTTCTGCGGCATCTACGATGTCGTCGGCTAATCCAGTGCCAATTTCTACCTTGATAGAGGCTTGGCCTTCGTTCTGATCAAACTTTCCGTCAGTGCGTACTTCTGCGATAATGAAGCAGGTATCGTCGGTGACACTGAAAACTTCAGGACAGATTTCCTGACAAGCATCACAGGTGATACAACCCTCCTCAATCCAGACGGATAAGATTTGAGACATTGGAAACACCTGCGATACCTATGGTATCGACAAAGTAGGGGGGGATGGATGAAGTCTTTAACTTTTGATAATATATCATCACTGAACGTTTGACAACATTGCAGAACATAAAATGTTAAATGCGCGTGAATTAAGGTTTGATTCTCACATTTGTGGCTGATTGAGGTTTAATTCGTCAAATGTTCCCACTTCGCGTGCGCGGCCGTGTTACTTTCTAGTGTTCAGCGCACGCTTGTGTTCGCATCAAGATTTGTCGATTTTTTATTGCTGTATGACAAATATTAATGCTCACATTTGTGGTAGATTGAGGTTTAATTCGCCAAATGTTCGCACTTCGCGTGCGCGGCCGTGTTGCTTTCTAGTGTTCAGCGCACGCTTGTGTTCGCATCAAAATTTGCCGATTTTTTATTGCTGTTTGACAAATATTA
>Ga0208879_1001489_pt1 | contig 21977 bp, 13 predicted proteins | sample Knorr_S15_td_Bot_FD_185605 | JGI IMG/M metagenome (GOLD analysis project Ga0208879, IMG submission 185605) | Marine microbial communities from Southern Atlantic Ocean transect - Knorr_S15_td_Bottom_ad_5009_LV_A (SPAdes) (version 2) | ecosystem: Environmental > Aquatic > Marine > Oceanic | place...
ATTCAGCTTCGCACCCGCCAGAATCATTCGCCAAATCCATTTGGAGGACTCAATGGCCCTGACCAAGCTGCTCGTAGCGAATCGCGGCGAGATCGCGATCCGCATCATGCGGGCCGCAGCCGATCTCGGGATTTCGACCGTTGCGGTCTACCCGCTGGACGACGCCGAATCGTTGCACGCTTACAAGGCCGACGAGACCGTGGTGCTTCCCGGTAGGGGAGCACGCGCCTACCTGGACATCGATCATGTCGTGAATGCCGCAAAACAGACCGGCTGCGACGCGGTACACCCTGGATACGGCTTCCTGGCCGAGAACGCAGAGTTCGCACGGGCGCTCGAGGAATCCGGGATAGGGTTTGTAGGTCCGACCGCTGACACACTTGATCTGTTCGGCGACAAGATTCGCGCACGCGAGCTGGCTACAGAAAACGACGTCCCGGTACTGCCGGGAACTACGGCATCTGTAACTGTGAACGAAGCTCGTAAATTTTTTGAGGCGCTCGCGCCCGGGACCGCCATGATCCTCAAGGCGGTCGCCGGTGGCGGTGGCCGGGGCACCAGAGCCGTTCTGAATCTCGATGAATTTGATGAGACGTTCGAACAGTGCAGCGGCGAGGCCCGGGCGTCTTTCGGCAACGGCGACCTGTACATAGAACAGTTCCTCCCACGCGCACGGCACATCGAAGTCCAGGTGCTCGGCGACGGCAGCGGCGAGGTCGTCCACTTCTGGGAGCGTGAGTGCAGCATCCAGCGCCGCTTCCAAAAGATCGTTGAAATTGCGCCCGCCCCGGGACTTCCCGAAGGTCTGCGCAAACGCATCATTGGAGCAGCGACCCGCCTCGCATCGGCGGCCAACTATCGCAGCCTCGGCACCTTCGAGTTTCTTTTAGACGCCAACCAATGGACCGATGACGCGCCCTTCTACTTCATGGAGGCCAATGCCCGCCTTCAGGTTGAGCACACCGTCACCGAGGCCGTCACAGGCATCGACCTTGTGGGATCTCAACTGAGGATCGCCGACGGCCGTTCGCTCACCGACCTCGGTCTGGAGCAGTCGTCCATTCCAACGCCACGGGGCTTCGCAATACAGGCCCGCGTCAATATGGAGACGATCACGTCCGACGGAACGACCCTGCCCTCCGGCGGGACGCTGACCTCGTTTGACCCGCCGTCTGGCCCGGGTATTCGGGTCGATACGTACGGGTACACCGGCTACACGACCAACCCCGCATACGACTCGCTGATCGCCAAGTTGATCGCCCACTCCCCATCATCCAATTTCGCCGACGTAGTACGACGAACCTATCGCGCCCTGTCCGAGTTCCGTATCGAGGGCGTGCCGACCAACCTTTCGTTCCTGCAAACTCTGTTGAAGCATAAAGACTTCACCGGCTTGAATTTCCACACGCGCTTCGTCGAAGAAAAGGCGTCTGAACTGGTTGCATCAAATGGAACGACCCACCCGCGGTTGTACGCCGAGCCGGCCATGGCGCTGGCAACCCCGGCCGACCCCGGCGGCTACGCAGGTGCGCAGATCGACACTTCAGACCCGCTGGCACTGTTCAACCACGACCGTGACGTGAAATCCGCCCGGGCGCCCGCCGCCAGTGTCGAAGACGCTGCACCGGATCTCACCGGCCCGGACGGCTCTGTCGGATTCCCGGCGCCCATCCAGGGAACCATCGTGAGCGTCCACGTCAGCGAGGGCGATACCGTGAGCCGGGGCGATCAGCTCGTGGTTATCGAGTCCATGAAGCTGTTCCACATCATCAAGGCGGAACAAAGCGGTGTGATTCGCCGCGTGACGATGGCCGAAGGTGACACGGTCCGGCAGGGTTACCCGCTCGTGTATGTCGAGCTGTCCGGTGACATCGACGACGACGGAGATATCGAAGAGGCGATCGATCCCGATTACATCCGGCCCGACCTTGAACTTCTGTACGAACGTCGCGCGTACACGCTGGACGAAAATCGGCCAGATGCAGTCGCAAGTCGCCGCAGGTTCGGTTACCGGACGGCCCGTGAGAACATCGACGACCTGGTCGATGAAGGATCGTTTGTTGAGTTCGGCCCGATCGTCGTGGCCGCACAGCGCGCCCGCCGCACGGAGGAGTGGCTGCGAGAGCGCACTCCGGCCGACGGCATGGTGCTGGGGCTGGCGCATGTCAACGGCCACCTGTTCCCGGAGACTCAGTCCCGCATCATCGCGATGTCGTACGACTACACCGTGTTCGCCGGCACCCAGGGCACGCGGAACCACTACAAACAGGACCGGATGTTTGATCTTGCCAAGCGGCACCAGATTCCTGTGATCGCCTTCATGGAAGGCGGAGGCGGCCGGCCGGGCGATACGGATGGCAAGGGCGGCGTCGCCATGGACACAAAGACCTTTACAGACTGGTCCAAGCTCAGCGGTCTCGTCCCATTGGTTGGCATAACCAACGGGCGCTGCTTCGCCGGCAACACCGTGCTGCTCGCCTGCTGCGACGTAATCATCGCGACCGAAGGCTCCACCGTCGGAATGGGCGGCCCGGCCATGATCGAAGGTGGCGGTGTCGGCATCTACACACCGGAAGAGGTCGGGCCGATGTCGTTCCAGGTCCCGAACGGCGTCATCGACATCCTCGTCAAAGACGAAGCGGCAGCCGTGGCGACCGCCAAAAAGTACGTCTCGTATTTCCAGGGCGCTATCGACGACTGGGAGGCGAACGATCAGCGTCGATTAAGGCACGTCGTTCCCGAAGACCGCGTGATGTCGTACGACATGCGTGAGGCCATCGAGATCATCGCCGACAAGGATTCGGTGCTGGAGATCCGGAGAGAGTTCGGCATCGGCATCATCACGGCCTTCATCCGTGTCGAAGGCAAGCCGATGGGCTTGATCGCCAACAACCCGCACCACCTCGGCGGCGCCGTCGATAGCGATGCAGCCGATAAAGGGGCCCGCTTCCTCCAGCTATGCGACGCCTTCGATCTGCCGATCCTCAGCATGATGGACTGCCCCGGGATCATGGTCGGTCCTGAGGTGGAGCGCACGGCACTTGTGCGCCACGCCGCACGGCTTTTCAACACCGGCGCAAACATGACCGTGCCGATGTTCGGGCTGATACTTCGCAAGGCTTACGGTCTTGGCGTGCAGGCAATGTGCGGCGGCAGCTCGATGTTCCCGACCTTCATGGCGGCATGGCCAACAGCGGAGTTCGCTGGAATGAACATCGAGGGCATGGTCAAACTCGGATATCGCCAGGAACTCGCTGATATCGAAGACCCGGACGAGCGCATCAAGTTTTACGACGATATGGTCGCCGAGCGCTACGAAAAGGCTAAGGCAATATACGCCGGGACCTTCTTCGGCATCGACGACGTGATCGACCCCGCAGAGTCCCGCCGCTGGATCGTCGCCGGGATGGCAGCCCAGCCGCCGAAGGAGCCACGAAAAGGCAAGAAAAAGGCGTACATAGACACCTGGTGAGGCCCCGCGGGGCGATTATTGGGGGCGAATCGAGCGTTTGTCACGCACGGACACAAGTCATCCCGAGCGAAGCCGATGGACCTTCACCAGCACATCGAGAATCAGAAACATACCAGGGGCGCCGGGACCTTGAACCTCCCTCACCCTTGATTCATCTGGCTCTCCCACCGGGAGAGGGGGACGACACGTGACCGCTCCCGTCGCACTTGTCAGACATTGAGCCACTACCTAAAACGTCCGGTCCGGCTCCTCGCCAATGATCCGTTCCGCTTCCAGGTGATCCAGCTGCTCTTCGCTCATGTCCAACAGTCCTGCCAGGATCTCTCGGGAGTGCTCGCCTAGGGTCGGCGCCGGGGTGTCGATCTTGAACGGATCGGGGCCGGTCCGGTAAGGCGTGATGGGATGCGGAAGCAGGCCGACGTACTCACGTTCCAGCCACTGCCAGTACCCTCGTTGCTCGAACTGAGGGTGTGACAGAAGTTCGGTCGATTTAAGAACCGGGGCTGCCATAATTCCCAGATCCTGAAGTTGCTCAGACAGCTCGTCACGATCTCGCGTCCGGGTCCATGCGGCGATCATGTCGTCGATCAGGTTGTGCTCAGACCATCGGGCAGCTAACGTCGCAAACCCTGCGTTCATCAGATCTCTGTCGCCCGTTAGCTCGGCGAACCGCGCCCATGCGTCGTCACTGTCTATCGTGATCGTGATCCACATCTCGTCACCCCTGCACGGGTAGACGCCCCGGGGAGCGGTTTGTGGATCACGAGACCCGTAGCGGAACGGAGGCTCACCCAGCAGCACCTGTGAGGCCACCCCGTGCAACCCGAGCGACGTACTGGCCTCGACATGAGATATGTCCAGATGCTGCCCGAGCCCGGTTCGCTGGGCATGGAGGACGGCGATGAGCACCCCGGCCAACCCATGAAGGCCCGCCACAGGGTCGCCAAAGGCGACATGCGTCATGGAGGGCGGGTCCTGCGGTCGGCCCTGCAGGTGAGGCAGCCCGGACGCCTGCTCCACCGTCGAGCCGTATGCCCTGTAAAAATGCCATGGCCCACCCGCGCCAAATGGCGGCATGGACAGCATCACAAGCTGAGGGTTCGCCTTCCGCAGCACAGGCTCGTCCAGCTCAAGCTTGGGGAGCACCCCGGCGGAGTAGTTCTGGATTACGACATCTGACACCGCGACCAGCTGCTTCAGGAGCTCTTTGCCCCGGGGATCAACCAGATTCAACGTGATGCCCCGCTTGTTGCGGTTCATGATGTTGAAGTTAGGGGCCTTCTCGTACAGACGTTGGGCGACTCGCTCTGGCGACACGTCCCAGTCGCGCCACCAGTCGAAATACTGCCGTGACTCGACCTTGATGACCTCGGCACCGACATCGCCCAGACTGCGAGCGCAGAGCGGGCCGGCCCATCCCATAGAGAGGTCGATCACTCTCAAGCCGCGAAGAAGATCGGGCCGCAGCACCGGCTCCCGCACTGGATTCGGTTTGGCCGAACGAGCGGACACGCCCTTGCCCTTTGTGGGATGAGACTGCGGGGACCCCATGGGCTGATGCTCGCCAAGCTTCGCGACCTGTCCTTCCTTCCGGGCCGAGGTGGCGTGCAACCTGAATGGCTGTCCTGGAACCTCCAGTTTCCGCCCGCCGGGAAGGGTGATCTCACGAAAAGCGTCTACGGCACGCAACTGGGCGCTGCTGAATAGGTCCGCCATCGTCGGAACGAGTGCCAGCGGAACGCGAAGTCTCTGGCCCTCCGTAAACCAGTACTGGGCCGATTTCTTTTTCAGCGCGGGAACCAGAGCGGCGTCGATCTGTTCAGCCCCCATGATGCGGTTCGCTGCGACATCGAACTCCGGGATCGCAGAAAGCTCCTCCACATCAACCAGCGTGCAGAAGGTGTGCCACTGCGCCGGTGTCAGCGCGGTCACGCCAAGCCAGCCTTCACTCGTCTCGTAGATCGACGCCGGGTACGTCGGGTAAAAACGGTTTATCCCGAGCCGATTGGGTCTAGCAGGGAGTGTTCCGGGAGGGTTCGCAGCTATCGACGCGCCTGTCGATTCTTTGAGCGCCATCGCCGTTTCGAGGAGCGACAGGTCGATATGTGCGGCTTCGGTTCTCTGTCCCAACACGCTGGAAATGAGATGGACCGCCGTCGCCGAAAACCCGCTCATCCCTCCCAGGATCTGGACCGGATATCCGCTCATGAGGAGCGGCGGGCCTTCGGTGGGACCAAAATTGATGACCTGCGTAATCATCGAGAGAACGCTCTGGTCGTTTCCGGGCTTATCCGCCATCGGCCCGTTCTGCCCCCACCATGTAAGGGAGGTCAGGATCACGTTGGGGGCAACGGCCTTGAGCGCCTCGAATCCGATTCCAAGCTCGTCCAGTGTCCCCGGTTTTTCCGACTCAAGTACAACGTCAGCCGTCTTAACCCATTCAAACAGTTCTTCACGATGGGCCGGATCGCTTATATCCAGTGACAGCGACTCTTTGTTGGGGCTGAGCAGCGCATGGATGCCGCTGTTATCCGGGGCATCCAGCGCCGGGTCAAACGGAGCCAACCCTCTGGTCCGGTGTCCTGTGGTCGGGTTCTCAACGTTGATGACCCGAGCGCCAAAGTCAGTGAACACCCTGGCGCAGGATGCGGTTGCGATAGATCCCGAGAGATCGAGGACGGTGTAGTCGGAAAGGGGGAGGGTCATGCGTATTTCGTTGCAAAGGGTTGCTATGGACGAAGAGATCAACGAATCGACCGCAGCCTATACGAACTCAGGACTCCACAGGCAAGCAATGCTGCGCGTCAAAGCAACCAGTTTGCTAGAAAGCACTCCGGCCCTTCGAGAGCCTCAGGACACGGTTTCGCCACTCATGGCGTCATCGAAATCGTAGAGGCGGGGCTTGCTCCGCCCGTACAGCGTGAATCCCGGAACGCCTAATCTCCGCGCATCGCCTGCGGGATGGCGTCAAACATCACGTCCACCGGCGCGTCCTGGCCCGTCCACAGCTTGAAGCCTTCTGCGCCCTGGTAGATCAACATCGACAGGCCACCGGCAACCTGCGCCCCGGCATCTTCCGACGCTTCCAGGAAAGGCGTTACGGGCGGCACGTACACGGCGTCATAGCAGACGGCGCTGCCTGAGATAAGCTCCGGCGGCAACGGCGACTCTTCGTCCGCAGAACCACCACGCATCCCCATAGACGTTGCGTTGACGATAAGGTCGGCATACGGGGCGAAGTTCGCCAGTTGATCGACGTCCAACGACATCGCATCCGGCCGGAACCGGGCGCGTGACATGTCCCAAGCCAAAGTCTGTGCTCGCTCTTCCGTCCGGTTGGCGATCGCCATTCGGCTCACACCGGCCTCTCGAAGCGCATACACAATCCCGCGTGCGGCGCCGCCGGCGCCAAGCACCAGCGCCGACTTGCCTTCCGGCTCAAACCCGACCACCTCACGCAGTCCGCGTATGAAACCCGGGGCGTCCGTGTTGTAGCCCTTCAGTCGGCCATCGGTATTGACGATCGTGTTGATGGACCCGATCGCTTCTGCAGCCGGGTCAAGCTCGTCCACCAGCTCAAGCGCCGCTTCTTTGTGAGGCTGTGTGATGCAGCAACCAAGGCAGTCGTCCGCACGTAGACCTTCAACCGCCCGCGCGAAATCCTCCGGCTTCGTTGGCCAGCCCTCAAATTTGGCGTCAATGCCAAGAGCGTCCAATGCCGCCTGCTGGAACAGTGGGGATAGCGAATGGTGAAGCGGGTACCCGAAAATTCCGAGACGTTTCGTCATTTAGAACTCCGATTGGTGCGATTTGCCCTTGCGGCCAGGAAACTTTCCAGGATGATCACGGCCGCCATCGAGTCCAGTCGCGCCCGATCACGACTCGGCTCGTACCCCGCCGCTCGAAGCCGATTCTCCGCTTCCGCAGTCGTGAATCTTTCGTCGTAACTTTCAACTGGTATGTCGGTTGATTTGCGTAGTGCTGATGTAAATCGACGCATCTTGCGCGCCGCTGGACCGTGCGTGCCGTCCAGCGAGAGTGGCAACCCTACGACTATCGTCTCAGCTCCCTCGCGCTTCGCCAGATCGACAACCGCCGCGAGATCGTCGGACTCTTCACTCCGGACAAGAGCCTCAATAGGCAGGCAGACAATACCGTTCGGGTCGGATATCGCCAGCCCGATCCTCGCATCGCCTACATCCAATGCCAGGGCACGCATGGGGTTAGCCCTTGCTCGATGCGAGGGCTTCTCGGACGACGTCCGGCGCTGCTTCCAGGGCCTTGCCCAGCAGCGCCGCATCGTTGCCCCCTGCCTGCGCCACGTCCGCACGTCCGCCGCCACGACCGTTCATGACCTCGGCGATGCCTTTTACGATGGTCCCGGCGTTATGGCCCAGCTCCACGAGGTCTTTGGTCACCATGGCGATGATCGTGGGCTTACCTTCCAGCTCGCTCCCGACAATAACGATCCCGCTCCCAAGCTGGTCACGCAGGTGGTCGCCAAGCTCCCGTAACCCTTTAGCGTTCACGCCGGACTTCTCCACGACCACTACCTTCGCACCGTCAACGTCCACGGCAGATTCACTGGCGCTTGGTCCGGACCCACCGCCGCCGAGCAGCGCCTCGCGCTCCAGCCGCGCCACGGTTCGGCGTGCTTCGTCCAGCTCGTCCAACTGCGACACGATTCGAGCATTCAATTCAGGGACAGGGGTTCGTAACTTTTCAGAGATATCGGCCAGCACGCCAAATCGCTCCCACAGGTGATCCTCGGCGCCCTTGCCGGTCAGGGCCTCAAGCCTCCGTGTACCGGAGCCGATGCCGGCCTCGGACGTGATGAAGAACGCCCCGATGCCGCCGGTGTGCGCCATGTGCGTGCCGCCGCAAAGCTCGTAGCTCCACGGCGCGTCGATCTGGATGGTCCGCACGTCCGCCTCGTATTTGTCGCCAAAGAACGCCAGCGCGCCGCGGTCGATCGCCTCTCGGTACGACGTGTACTCAACATTCACATCGTGGTTCTCGCGAATCTTGTCGTTCACGATGTCCTGAACCTGGCGGATCTCGTCAGGGGTCATCTGAGCGACGTGCGTGAAGTCAAAGCGCAGGCGGTCCGGCGCAACCAGCGACCCGGTCTGTCGTACGTGCGAGCCGAGCACCTGCCTGAGGGCCGAATGGACGAGGTGCGTGGCGGTGTGATTCCGGCGGATGCGCTCACGGCGTTCTTCGTTGACTGTGGCCGTGACGGCGTCGCCGACGTGGATAGTCCCGCTACTCACCACAGCGGAATGCACGTTGACATGGGAGTATGGGTTCTGCGTATCGGTGATCTCCACTTCTACGCCGTCCACCATCAGGTTTCCGGCATCGCCAATCTGACCACCACGCTCGGCGTAAAACGGCGTCTCGTGGAGGATGATCTCTATTTCATCGCCTTCGCCGGCTTCGGGCGTTGAATCACCGTCTTTGATGATCCCGACGATCTGAGTGTCCACGGTTAGAGTCTCGTATCCACGGAACGGCGTGTCATCGATGCCCAACGACTCGTATACGTGTCGTGCCGCCACATCGCCTCTGAATGCGTTGCCGGACGCACGGCCGCGCTCTCGCTGCGCCTCCATCTGATCCTCGAACCCCTCACGGTCCAGCAACAGGTCTATTTCTCCATTTCCGGCGAGTCCCGGAGCGGACTCTCCCGTGGATTCCATATAACGGTCAAGGGCGTCCTCGCGCACGAGTTCCGGCGGGAAGCCGTACGTGTCGTACAAGAGGAACGCCTCGGTCCCTGACACCATCGTTGGCCAGTTCAACACCCGCTGACGCGCCAGGTCATCTCCGCCAGAAATGACTGCGGCGCCGATCAAATCCTTAATCGCCTCGAAAGCCGCACGGCTGCCAACGGTTGCAGAATCGTCCCCTTCAGGGGCCTCGAATCCGCGTTCGTTCAGCAACTCGGCAAGCCCGGTGGTCGTTGTCCCGGCCACAATCGCCGCGTCCAGTATGTCGGTAACCGAGGCATGTGCGTCACGGTACTCGAACATGCCGTCCAGCACGCGGCTACCCTGGGCGATGGCGCGGGCAAAACTCTGCTCTTCGATGTCCAACACCCGGAGGATGAAGGGCCGGTTGTCCTTCAACTCCGGGTAGACGCCGGCCATCTGGTCCATCGCAACCTCGGCGATGCTGCCGATGAAGGGGCTCTCCATGCCGAGCGCAAGTCCAAAGCGCATGGCGCGCCTGATGATCCGGCGCAGCACATAGCCACGGCCTGTGTTGCCGGGAACCACGCCGTCTCCTATCAGAAACGACGCAGAACGCGCATGCTCGGCAATAGCCCCGATCGCTCGGTCAATCCCGGGGTCGTCTCCCCACTCCCGCCCCGCCAGCTCTTCTACCTTCGAGATGACCGGTTGAAAAACGTCCGTGTCGTAAAGCGTGGCCACGTCTTGCAGCACGGCTGCGACACGCTCAAGTCCCATTCCCGTGTCGATGTTCTTGTTCGGGAGAGGCGTGTCGTTGCCGTCGATATCCCGGTAGAACTGTGTGAAGACGAGGTTGTACACCTCGAGAAAATCGTCGTTGGTGTTCGGCCCCCAGCCGTTCTGCCGGATCGGGTCATCCAGCGCCGGCACGTCGTCCATGGAGCCGCGATAGTAGTGCAACTCGCTGCACGGCCCGCAGGGACCTTCAGCGCCGGCCGGTCCCCACCAGTTGTCCTCGTCTCCAAACCGGTAGATCCGCTCCGGCTCCATTCCGATATCGAGCCAGACCTGCTCCGCCTCGTCGTCGTCGTCGTAGACGGTGACGTAGATGCGATCACGGTCAAATCCGAGGTGGTTCACCATCAGATCCAGAGACCACTCGCAGGCTTCTTTCTTGAAGTAGTCGCCGAAGCTGAAGTTGCCGAGCATCTCGAACAGCGTCAGGTGTGTGGCGTCTCCCACCACGTCGATGTCGGTCGTTCGAAAGCTCTTTTGCGATGTCGTGAGACGCGGGTGCGGTGGGGTCGACTCCCCGGCGAAGTAGGCTTTGAACTGGGCCATGCCGGAGTTGGTCAGCAGCAGCGTCGGGTCGCCCGCCGGAATCAACGATGCAGCAGGCATGCGCAGGTGGTCCTTCCCCTCGAAATACTTCAAGAAGACTTCACGGATTTCATCCGTGGTACGCGGCATTGAACGTGAACTTGTCATGCTTGCGGGCTAACGCTCGGCCTCCGGGCGGTCCTGTTCCTGGGGTTGTGTCCGTGCTCATTCGACTTCGCGTTACCGACCCGGCATGAGACGTACGCGGCGAAAGTCCTACATTCTATCGGGAGCGGCGGGTTCAACCGAGGTCCTGTCTGACTTAGCCCTCGCTGTCGTCTTCGTCGACCTCGTCCGGGTCCATTTTTCTACGTCGGGAGGCCTGTTGACGAGCCATCCGGTCAAGCTCGGCCATCCGCTCGGATGAACGTGGATTCGGTCGATGTTCATCTTCGTCTTCGTCATTCAAATATGCGGGCCGGGATCGCTGCCTGATCTGGCGCGATATGTCGTCCAACTCCGTCAGCCGCTCAAGTGAACGCGGGTTGGGGCGACTGCGTCGCTCCGCCTCTGCGTTCAGCGCCGACTCCCTAAGCGCCGTTCGGCGGGCGTCTTCCGGCATGTCTAGTTCGTTCAACATCTCGGCCTGTGTCTTGACCGCTTCCGAGCCCTGGTTGCCCTTCGTTGGATGCGCACCCTCGCCCCAGTAGATGGTCTGATGCGGGAATGGTATCTCGATGCCCTCTTCGTCGAACCGATCTTTAATCCGCTTTCGTAGTTCGCCCGCTATCTCCCACTGGGTCAAAGGCCGGCAAACGCCAAGCATCTTGATCGTGATCTGTGAGTCGTCGAACGAGTCCAGCCGCAGGACCTGTGGCGGGTCGATGATCTTCTCCGCCCAGTAGTCCTCGCCAGAAAGCTCCATCCCGATCTCGTTCAGAACCTCGAATACGTGGTCCATGTTCTCTTTGTAAGCGACGCCCACGTTCAGATTGATTCGGGACCAGAACTTCGTGTAGTTGGAGGCAACACTGATCTGGCCGTTCGGCACCACATGGACCTTGCCGTCCAGGTCCCGCAGCACGGTTCGGCGCAGGTTGATGCTCTCTACGGATCCGGCAATACCGGCGATCGATACGACGTCGCCGGTTCGGTACTGGTTTTCGGCGACGATGAAGAAGCCGGCGATCATGTCTTTGACCATCGACTGGGCACCAAATCCAACGGCGATTCCTGCAATCCCGAAACCGGCGATCATCGGGCCGATGGGCACGCCGATCTCGGAAAGTACGGAAAAGATGGCGATTGCCCACACCAGGATCGCCAGCGCATAGATGATGACGCCGGAGAGCGTCGCCGCCCGGAGTTCCTGAGCGCGATTGCTTGACGAATTAGGCAGCCCCGGGTCCTCGCCCTCGGTCAACACCAGTTGGCCCATAGCAACAGGTACCAGGCGTTTCAAGAGTCGGATGGCGACGTATGCGGCCGCCCAGATGATGATGATCGGGACGATGTGGGGCTGGATGTCCCGGCCTATCGAAAGGAATCCGCCGCCGATTGCATCCCATATCGGAGCGACGTTCTGGTCAAGTACCGCTGCTATCCACAACCCGAACGGCACACCGACCAGGATCAACAGCATCGGGCCTTCTGTCAGGAACAGCACAAACGCCTGGGCGCGGTCGTTCACGTGGCCCATGCCCTGATCTTCAAGCGCGGACGCGCCGGACCGGAGAAGACGGTGCAAATAGATACGAAGTACTAACCAGACGATGATAGCGGCGAGCGCGATTAGCCCGGCCAAGATGCCCTCATCGGCCACCCATGCCAGGAACGATCCATCAGAAGGATTCCCAAACAGGTCTCGCATACCCGAGATTATATGAGCGTACGCGCCGTCAAACCTACCCAGTTGGAATACCAATCAGGTATGAAGTGGGAAATATGAAAGGATGACAGGTCGAATCGCGCCGAATTTCCCCTCTCCCCATCGGGAGAGGGCGCAGAGTGAGGGGTGTGTCGCTCAGAGAGCGGCATGACGCCAGCGCGTTATTTTGCGGAACAGTGCCTGACTACACCGTAACGACAATCTCGTGATTATTTCGCAATTCAACCGTCGGGCTGATCAAGCCCCGCCCCTGCGGTCTGCTCAGTGGTACCCGTTGAAGTGCGACAACACACCAAGCAGCGAAAACACTATAAAAATAGCCGCCCAGCCAGTCCTTAGCGGAAAATGTTTTTGATCTTCTGGATGATCCCATCGCCACTTCCGTGACGCCATCGATCAAAACTCGCCTCGGCCGCGCTTGAGCGGGTCACCCGCGACTTCCGTTCCTTCATGTAGTCACGGATGTGGTTCTCTTCGCCCTTATCGAGCCAGTAACCCTCTTCGTCCGGGCACCGTTCGATCTCCAGCGGCCATCCTCGGTACCTGAATCGAAGCATCTTCTTGCCGCAGTGCGGGCAGGCGTGATCGACCTCATGGTCACCGAAATGGATCGTGCCTTTCGGGATGTCATGATCGAAGACCTGGTCCTCTAGCTCCCCGAGCTCGTGGTGGTCCAGGAACTCGCCGTCGCATTCCGGACAGCGATCTACCTCCAGGCCGCGGAGTTTGGCGTGCTGGAGTTCGGTTCCTTCTATGGGACACAGCAAAGGAAATATCCTCGAGGCTGGGGATGGCGAATCTCAAACCTATAATACGGCCGCGACTGTTAATTGAGATTCCCGACGCCTTGTTACGGGCGCTAGGGGTCATATGAACGGAGCCTGGATGGGCGTCTACGAAGACCTTGGACTTACACCGATAATCAACGCGTCCGGGTCGGTCACCCGGCTGGGCGGAGCGCCCATGCCCCGGGAAGTCCTGGACGCCATGACCGAGGCGGCCGCGAGTTCGGTGCCGCTGGAACTCTTACAGGCGAAGGCCAGCGTCGATATCGCCGCTACGACCGGCGTCGAGGCCGGAATAGTGACCGCAGGCGCGGCCTCGGCGCTCACTCTTGGAGCGGCGGCCATCATGACCGGCTGGGACCGTGGACGCATGGAGTCGTTGCCCCATGCCGAAGGATTTCCAAACGAGTTCGTGATCGCCCGGGAGCAACGGTCGGGTTACGACCACGCCGTGCGGGCGGCAGGGGCTCGACTTATAGAGGTCGGCTTCAACGAGATCGTTTCCGGGGCCGGGGTACGACGAACCGAACCGTGGGAGTACGAGGCCGCCTTCGGACCAAATACCGTCGGCGTGCTATACGTCTTCACAAACGACTCCGAGCCGCCGCTGCCAGAAGTAGTTGCAACCGCACACAAACACGGCCTAGCGGTGCTTGTGGACGCAGCGGCCGAGTTGCCGCCGAGATCGAACTTGATCGACATTCCGGCGACCGGCGCCGATCTCGTGGCATTCAGCGGCGGGAAGTCGATACGCGGCCCGCAATCCACCGGCATCCTGGCCGGGCGACGGGAGTTGATCGGACCTGCATTCGCACAACTGGTAGACATGGACGACCACCCGTCGCTCTGGGATCCGCCAAAAGAGCTTGTCGCTATCGAGCACTTCAAGGGTGGACCGCCGCGCCACGGGATCGGGCGGGCGCACAAGGTCTCCAAGGAGGAGATCGTCGGGCTTTTGACGGCGCTCAAGCTGTTCGCCGCCGGTGCGTATGACGAAGAGGTCGCCGGATACCGACCGCTACTTGAACGGATCGCCGCCGCGCTGTCCGGAGCGCCGGTGACCTGCACAATCCACGATAGAGGCGACGGCGAGTCGTTCCCGCTGCTGGATATCGTTGTTGACGAAGGCACAGTTGGAAAGAGCGCCTTCGAGGTCTGTGCTTCGCTACGAGCAGGCAGCCCGCCCATATACGCAGGCCACGGAAAACTGGCGCAGGGAACGCTCGTTGTGAATCCACTCCATCTCGATGACTCTTCCGCGGACACTCTGGCGAAGCGGATCCAAGAGGAGCTGGGAACGATTTAGCCGTGTGCGGCGTTTTGTGGGTACAGGGGGGCCGGGCCGTGAGAAACGATGGCCCGACAAAGGCGGTCAGAGCAGGGATGTTGAAGAGAGAGCAACTATGAACAGAACACTGTTGGCTCTGGCAATCGCATCTGTAGGCCTAGTGGCCGCTTGCTCATCCTTGACAATCGTCTCCGATACGCCGATGCCAACGATTCAGCCGTCCCTGACGCCTACGGTACTCGTTCTTAACGGCCCCACTCCAGCTGGACAAGTCGAGCCCGCGCCGGATCCGTATCGAGATCCTCGCGCCACCGTCACCGCATGGTTTGACGAGCATGAATCTCCATACAAGCGGATCTATCTCCACCACATCCAGTCGGCTATTTGGAAGCCAGAGTTCGCACCGAGCGTTTATATGTCGGGATGGGATGAGGCGACCGGGCGGTTTACCTACGGGGTCCTGACCGGAAGGACGAAGATCGCAATAGAAGAACGGGCGACCTCAATCGGGGTCCCATTGTCGATGTTGTCCATCGAAGTGCGCCCTCAGATCGGACCCTACAATCCGGAGGCGAATACCCGATCTGAATCAGGGATTGAACTGGAGTTTGATCTGCCGGAATTGACATCAATCGGCACTCAAATCATGTTTCAAGCAACGATCAAGAACTCCTCAAATCAATCGAGATCGAGATCAGTGAGTTGGTTGGGAGACATCGATGTAGTTGTCCTTGCGATGGACGGTGAACAACTCTGGAGGCATCAACAACCTGTGCGCGTCTGGCCACGCGGGCCACTCATATTGAACGCGGGTGAGACATCTGATTTTTCGGGGGAATGGGGCCTCATGGATGACTTTGGGGCTAGCATGCAGCCGGGACCTTATCTTGTTCGTGGTTTTGCCAGCTTCTATGAAGTCGGCTCGAACCAGTACGAGGTAATCAACCTCGCCACCGCCGCCATCCCGTTCACGCTGTCCCCAGCGCCCTAGCCGTCGGACAACCTTACGTCTCCGATAAGCGCTTCTACCTCTGCAAGGTCTGACGCCGATAGGACCCAGTCTCCCGCTTCACCGGTCTCGATGATCTGTTCAGGCGACTTTGCGCCACAGATCGTTGCCGTTACCGCCGGGTTGACCTGTGTCCACGCCACCGCCAGTTGCACGAGGCTGCGGCCTTGATCGGACGCCCAGCCCTTGAGTCGTTCTGTGACATCGTGAGCCGCATGCATGTTCTCGGCGTTGAAGGATCGATGTCCCGCCGCGTGTCGCCTTCCACGGTGAACACGTGGTCCGGTCCGTACTTGCCTGAGAGCAGTCCCTTGGCCAGTGGTGCGTACACCATCGAGCCGACTCCCGGAACAGCATCGAATATCGGGGCTGGTGACTGATCACGGTCGCGTACTGCATCGCCTCGGCGGTCTGAGCGGCGCTGAAGTTGGACAGCCCGATGTGACCGATCTTGCCCTGCTCTTGCAGCTTCGCCAGCTCGCCCATCGTCTCCTCGATCGGCCACTGCGGCTTTGGGCGATGTAGCTGGTACAGGTCGACGTGGTCCGTCTTGAGCATGCGGAGACTGTTCTCAAACGCCTCTGCGATGTGCCCTTTGGACTGATCGCCCGAGAGTTTGGTCGCTAGGAACACCTGGTCCTGCTTTCCGACCAGCGCCTTGCCGGTGATCTCCTCGCTGGTGGCGTAGCCCTCGGCTGTGTCGAAGAATGTGACGCCGTGGCGATGGCCTGACTCTCCTCGATCGGCCCCATGCGCCCGCCAAGCTCCATGGCGCCAAAGCAGATGGCCGATACCTCCGGCCCATCCTTGCCAAGCTATTTCATCCGCACAGGGTCACATGCTCCTTGTGGTTGTTATTAGTTGTTGTGATCCGTGATAGTCGCGCCCCCTCTCCCGAGCGGGAGAGGGTTGAGGTGAGGGGTGCATGGACGGATCGCAATCCGTCCATGGGTCCAAGCGCGTTATCGCGCTACCCGACCCTTCGAGAACCTCAGGGTGTGTTGTTCGCTACCCTCCGGCCATCTCTCGCTGCATCTGCGCCAGCCCCATCGGTCCTAGGTCCAGCGCCCGGTTGTGCCACGCCTTCAGATCGAACTCGGCTCCGGCCTTGGCCTTCGCCTGCTCACGCGCATCTATCCAGTAACGCTCGCCCACCTTGTAACTGATCGCCTGGCCTGGCATCCCGAGGTAACGATCGATCTCGCTCACCATAAACTTGGGGCCGAACGGCGAAGTCGGCTGCATGAAAGCGAGAGCCAGGTCTGGCGTCCATACCTCTCCCGGGTGGAAGTTGGAGTCGTCGGGAATGCGCAATCCGAGGTGCATACCGATATCTACGACCACGCGCTGAGATCGGAATAGCTGCGACCCGAGCATCCCCAGGTAGTAGTCCGGATTGTCCAGATAGCCCAACTCGCCCATCAACCGTTCGGCGTACAACCCCCAGCCCTCGACGTATCCGGATGTGCCCGCCGCCAGCTTCTGGAATCGGGAGAGCTGATCGCCCAGGCTAATCGTCGTAGCGATCTGGAAGTGATGTCCCGGAACGCCCTCGTGGTAGACGATCGACACCTCGCCCCAGAGCGGGAATCTATCTTTGCCTTCCGGAACCGGATACCAGGTGCGGCCTGGGCGGGAGAAGTCTTCCGAAGGCCCGGTGTAGTACATCGCCAGCGCGCCGCCGGGAGGGGCGATCATCACCTCAACGGTCTTAACCGGGTCTGCGATGTCGAAATGTGTGCCGTCCAGTTCTTCGATCGTGCGGTCCTGCAGTTCCTGCATCCACACCTTGAAGGCTTCTGCGCCTTCTATTGAGCGCTCCGGGTCCTCGTCCAGCAGCTTCTTGGCATCGAGAAAATTACCGCCGGGGAGGATTTTCTCTGCGGTGATCGCCATCTCAGACTCGGCCCAACGCACCTGTTCCCAGCCCCACGCATACGTCTCCTCGAAGTCGATCTGTGCCCCTAGATACGACCGCGCCTTCAGTTCATATCGCTCACGGCCTACCCCGTCCTGGTCCGGCGTTGCGTTGATGTGTTCATCGCTCAGAAATGTCCCGAAATTTGCGAACGCCGTGGAAGCATCAACTGCCGAATTGGCGAGCCGTTCACGCAGCGCTCCATCAGAAATATCCGACGCGTCGTAGACCGTAACAAGGCTTTCAAAAAACGACGTGCTACCCTTCTGCCCGCTGTACACCTTCGCCTGCTCAATCACCCCGATCACCTGTCGACGCGTGGTCGTCTGCCCCCGACCAACGCCTTCTTCAAGCGTCTCCTGGTAGCTATTTAGCGCATCCGGTACCCGTGACATCCGGGCGGCGATGTTGTCCCAGTCTTCCTTCGTGTCACGGGCCATCAAGTCAAATATCTGGCGAGCGCTCTGGAAGGGACTGTGCAGGATATTCATGCCCCGGTACTGCTCGCCGGCGTCGTACGCCTCAAGGCCGATCTCGAGCTCTTCGGCCATCACATCCCGGGCGAGCCGGTCTCTGCCGTTCTCCGGCTCTGCCTCTTTCAACTTCGCCAGTGTCGATCGGTCCAGCTCCGCCTGAGCGGCGTCCCCGGCGGGCGAGTTGTCTGGCATCTCGGTCTCATGGCCGGGCACGCCGAAGTAGGTCGCAATGATCGGCTGAAGTTCGGATATGCGATCGATGTAGTTATCCGCGATATCAAATATTCGCGACAAGGATTCCTCCCAGATGGCCCAAAGATTCAGGCCACGTGTGACTTAGGTCCCCAGATAGTCGAGTGCGGCACGGGCGAATATCTCTACGCCCAGCGGAAGGCACTCTTCATCAAACACAAACCGAGCATTGTGGTGAGGCGGCCGATCCGGGTCACCAGCGCCCAGCAGGAAGTAGCATCCGGGCGCTCGATTGATGAACTCGGCCATGTCGTCGCCAACCGGAACCTCTTCATGTGGGCCGACTTTATCGACGCCCGGCACCTGTCCAGCGATGCCCGTAAGCCAGGACGCCACTTCAGGGTCGTTCACCACCGGCGGCGCACCGTTCAGAAGTTTGAAGTCGGCGCTCCCGCGCATCGATTCGGCTATCCCCCTCGCGATACGTTCGACGGCGGCGATGATCTGATCTCGCATGTCGGATGTGTAGGCGCGAATTGTGCCTTTGATCGTCACGAAATCCGCGATCACGTTTGGCGCTGATCCACCGATCACCTGGCCCAACGTCACCACACCCATCGCGTTCGGGGCGATCTCCCTGCTGACCACCGTCTGAAGCGCAGTAACTACCTGAGCAGTGATCGCCACCGGGTCGATCGCCGTGTGCGGCAATGCCCCATGGCCGCCCTTGCCCGTGATCGTGAGTTCGAACTGATCAGCGCTGGCAAATACGGTCGCCTGATTCACGCCGACAAAGCCGGTGTCGTACTGATTCCAGAGGTGCAGCCCAATGACGCGATCCGGCGAGTGATCAGACATGACGTCGTCGGCGATCATCGCCTTTGCGCCCTCGACAAACTCTTCGGCCGGCTGGAATACGAAAACGACCTTGCCCGATAGCTCGTCCACACGGCCAGCCAGAAGTTCGGCCGCACCGAGCGCCATCGTGATGTGGCCGTCGTGGCCGCAGGCGTGCATGTTGCCGTTAGTCGAAGCGAACGGGAGGTCGGACAGCTCGGACACCGGCAGCGCATCGATATCCGCCCGGATCATCAGGGTCGGGCCGGGACGACCGGTGTCCAGCACTCCCACTACACCTGTCCCGCCGACCTCGGCTTTGACCGCCATGCCGGCAACATTCAGTCGATCGGCGATGATGCCCGCAGTCCGGGTCTCATAAAATCCGAGTTCCGGGTTTTTGTGGAGATCACGTCGTAACTCGATCAGGCCGGGAAGGGCCCTTGTAACCTGGTCGGTCACGGCGTCGGGCATGGTGTGGCGGCTCCATTTCGTATTGGAAATATGCGTTGAAATTGGGGCCGGAGTCTATCACGGTCCAATCGGCATTTACTCTTGCGCCTATCCCTTCGAAGAAATCGGATATCACGCTAGAATCAACCCGATGCCGAAATTTCCGATATTCCCCCTGAACACGGTCCTATTCCCGGGCTATAAGCTGCCGCTCCGCATCTTCGAGCCGCGGTACAAACAGATGCTCGACGATTGTCTGGCCGCGGATGGACGGTTCGTCATCGCACTCATACGGGATGGCGTTGAGGTGGGCGGCGAGGCTACTCCTCGCGACATCGGGACGATCGCCCTGATCGAGGAAGTGGGTGACCGAGCCGACCAAGTGGTTCCACTTGTCGCTCTTGGCGAGCAACGGGTCCGGATAGGCGAGTTGGACCGCACGCTCCCCTATCTGACCGCCGACGTGGAATCACTGGACGAGCCGCCAGACGCGGAGCCACCAGGCGGAGTTATCGACCCCGAATTACTAGAACGTGCCAGAGCGGCGACGACCCGTTTCGCACGGGCGATGCTGATGCAGATCCGGGGCGAGTGGCGCGCCAACCCCGACATGCCGGACGAACCGGGGGAACTCGGGTACCGCATGGGGACGCTACTGGCAGGTCGCCCCACCGCGGCGCAACGTGTGCTGGAAGCGGCGTCGTTAAACGAACGGCTGCGACAGGCGGCCCCGGCGGTTGAAGCCGCCGCCGCGGAGTTCGAGGCGGCTCTACTGGAACGAGGCGCAAGTGACGCCCGGCGGGGGATGTACCGGAACTAAGGGACGCGTGGGTATACGGGCGGGGCCTGCTCCGCTCGACGCCCGTGCAGCCAGAATTAACCACCCCCTGATTTCCTCCTACATTAGGGGGTCAGGGGGTGGGTCCCGTCACACAATAGACGTTGATTACGGTAAAAATACGTCGTCGCACTACCCGACCCTTCGAGAGCCTCAGGGTGCTGCTGTTTGCCTCCGATTACGACCGATCACTCCAACGACACCGGCGGGCGGAGCGAGCCCCACCCCTACGCGCTCGCCCTCAGACGCGAAAACGCCGGCAGGCAGTCCTTAAAGGACAACCCACCGGCGTTCTAGCCAGAAATATCCGGTCAGGCCAACTAGTCCGCGGGCGCAGACTCCATAAGGCCCTTGCCGTCCAGGAACTCAGCCAGTCGGGCGATACCATCCCGGTTTTTTTCTGGAGTCTCATAGGCGAAGCAGAGACGGGCGCAGTTCTGACCGTCGCCGTTCGGGGCGAAGTTGGAACCTGGCAGATAACCAATTCCGGCGTCGAACGCCTCATCTACGAGGTCGCTCATCGGCATGCCCTCTGGCATCGTCAGCCAGGTGTAGCAGCCACCCTGGGGGATCGCCCATTTCGCACCGGTCCCGCCAAAGTTCTCGCCGAGCGAAGCGACCATGGCGTTCGCCTTCGCGCCGAGAGATTCCGCCAGGTTGTCTTTGTGATCCTGCAGATGTTCGGTCAGGTAACCCTCGACCGCCAGCGAAGCAAAGTGGTTCGCCGTGCCGGAGCTGCGGAACCCGATCGCCCGGTTGGTCACCTCTTCAGGCGCCACGAAGTAGCCCAGGCGCAGTCCCGGAACCAGCAGTTTGGAGTATGAGGCGACGTGCATCACCATCCCGGTCGTGTCGAGGGAAGCGAACGCCTCCTGTGCTTCGCCGTCGAAGCGGAGATCGACGTAGCAGTCGTCTTCCAGGATCGGAATGTCGTGCCTGTGGCAGATTTCGATGATCTGCACTCGACGCGCCGTCGGCATAGTCGAACCCGTCGGGTTCTGGTGCTCCGGGATGGTGTACAAGAATTTCGGCTTCTTGCCCTCGGCCGTAAGCTTCGTCATCAGCTCGTCCAACGCCTCGGGGATGATCCCCTGGTCGTCGATCGGCGTGCCGACCACATTGATGCCGTGGTTTTTGAGCTGGTTGAGCGTTCCGACGTATACGAACTGCTCAGTAATAACGGTGTCGCCCGGGTCGGACAATGCACGGATCAGAACGTAGTTCGCCTCGCCCGATCCCGCCGTCATGAAGATCTCGTCCGGGGTGGCCGTGATGCCGCGGTCGTCAGCAAGTTTCTGTGCGGTGAACTCACGAAGCGCCTCGTTGCCGTTGCGCTCCGTGTAGTAAACGAGGTCGTGGCCTTCGCGCTCGAGGCCCTTCCTGAGTCCATTAACGAGGCCGTCAAAAGGGACAATCTCGGGCGGCGGGTATGCAACTGCGAAGTCATATGTCGCGTGCCGGGGATGGGACACAGCGGTCTCTTTGGACCGCGCGGAGAACTTGCCTTCGTAGCTGAACGTGGTGGTCATCCGGTTAAAAACTCCTGGGACGTGCCTGTCCCTTATCGGCGATCCGGGTCTTGTCATTCCAAGCGGCAATTATTTAGTGGTCGCGCCGGACGCGTGCGTGTTCATATCGGTCATGCGTCAAGCGGACCGCCAGATTTTAGTCCCGCACCGGGCCCCTTACAACCAGCCGCCGAATATCACGTAAATATCAGCAGCCAGCTTCCATGCACACGTATCACACGCGGAAACGGGCCGCCGGTTGGCGACCCGTTTATGTTCATCACCTCTGAGGCAGGT
>Ga0208879_1001491_pt1 | contig 21949 bp, 31 predicted proteins | sample Knorr_S15_td_Bot_FD_185605 | JGI IMG/M metagenome (GOLD analysis project Ga0208879, IMG submission 185605) | Marine microbial communities from Southern Atlantic Ocean transect - Knorr_S15_td_Bottom_ad_5009_LV_A (SPAdes) (version 2) | ecosystem: Environmental > Aquatic > Marine > Oceanic | place...
GTGTACCCCGCACCGACCAGGGCCTGGGCAAGGCTTGAGCCAAGTCGACCCGCGGCTACGACTGCAATCGGGGTCGTTCTGTCCAATTTGGGCAGTGGACTCATTTGAAAGCTGCCTTCGCGTCGGCTGCCGACATAACACCGCCCAGGGTTTCGGCTGATTCGATTGCGTTCAGGATTGCGCCGGTGACCGCTTTCAATGCGGCTGCGTGGAGCGTGTCGCCGGAGACAGTTTCTGGATAGTTGCCGGTGGAAAGCGCGAATATCGCGTCGCCGTCGGTGGACGTGTGAGATGGGCGCACGGCGAGTGAGATTCCGTCCTGCCCGGCCATGGCCAAACGTGTGGCGCCGATCTTGTCGAGAGGGGCGTCGGTGGCGACGATGCCAATAGTTGTATTCCGGAAGAAACCACGTTCTTTTGGTGGGGACTGAATCATCAGGTCGATCGAATTGGCAAAGCCGTCAGGTGTCTGTGGCCCCGCCACGATTTCGCCGGTCTCAGGGTCGAAAACCCCTCCGCTGCAGTTCACTACCACGAGTGCGCCAACTGTTGCGCCACCCGGGAGGCGAACGGAAGCCGTGCCGATCCCTCCTTTGATCGATTCCGCCTTACCGAGAAACTTTCCGACAGTTACCCCGGTGCCGGCACCGGCGTTTCCTGTCTCGAATTCGGTCGAAGCGCTGGCCGCGGCTGCGTAACCGTCGTCTGCGGTCGGTCGAACGGCGTGATTTATGAACCCGAGATCGAGAACAACGGCGGCCGGTACGAGCGGGATGCGGGTCCGCCCGAACCTGACTCCCACGCCGTGCTCTTCGAGATATTTCACGACTCCACCGGCCGAGTCGAGGCCGAATGCGCTGCCGCCCGTGAGGACGATCGCATTGACCCATTGAGCGCTTGCAAGCGGATCGAGTAGGGCCACTTCGCGGCTCCCGGGCGCGGCTCCCCTTATCTCGATCCCCGCGACCGCAGCCTCTTCGCACAGAACCACGGTACAGCCGGTGCCGTTCACGAGATCTGTGTGATGACCCACCTTCAGGCCGGGGATATCTGTAATTTTTCCCGAGTAGTTCATCAGTGATTTTCTTTATCGATCAACGCGCCCGCCGTCACCTGCTATCGCCCTCTATTTGTACTAAACCTAGCACAAGAATTTTGGGGCGTCCGAGGGCTGTAAAATCGGCTCGGATCAAGGGTGTACGCGGGCGTAAGTTGGGGGGTATACTGAGTCGAATTTACCTGCGGCGAAATTCGTAATAACCTACGGACAACGTACTGCCGGAAGGATGAGTTTCAAGTAGGAATCAGTAAATTCGGCCAGCGACCGATGTGAGGAGTTCAGAAGGTGCCACGTAACTTCAAGGAGCTGAAACCCGCATACGGATTTGACGATGTAGCGATTGCCCCCGGCGACATCACAATTAACCCGGAAATGGCGGACCTGACGACGAATTTCGACGGGATTAAGCTCGAAGTCCCGTTTCTTGCCTCTGCGATGGACGCGGTCGTCGACACGAAATTCGCAATCGAAATGACCGGGGCGGGCGGTCTTGCCGTAATGAATATGGATGGACTTCACACCCGTTACGAGGACACCGCCCCGATATATGAAGAGATCGCTGCAGCGCCGCGCGAAGAAGCGACGGCGATCTTGCAGCGAATCTACGCCGAGCCGCAAAAACCTGAATTGGTGGCAACGCGGGTAGAAGAGATAAAAAAAGGTGGCGGAACGGCCGCCGTTTCTTTTGTACCGCAAAACGCCAAACGGATGGCCCCGCTGGCGGTCGAAGCCGGTGCTGACATGATCGTGGTGCAGGCAACGGTAGTTACCGCCCGGCATTCGTCCAAGAGTCTCAAGGGGCTCATCTTTTCGGACCTGATCAAGGACATCGACGTTCCGATCCTCGTCGGAAATACGGTGTCGTACGAGGTGACGAAGGAACTGATGCAGCAGGGCATTCACGGCGTGTTGGTTGGTGTTGGCCCGGGCTCGGTATGTACGAGTCGAGAGGTGCTGGGAATTGGCATTCCGCAGGTCAGCGCCACCATCGAATGCGCAGCGGCACGCGACGATTTCTTCAAGGAGACGGGAAAGTACATTCCGATCATTACTGACGGCGGTATCCGCACGGGTGGTGATGTCTGCAAGTCGTTTGCCGCCGGTGCTAACGCCGTCATGATCGGCAGTCCTTTCGCGAAGTGCGAAGAGGCCCCTGCGAAGGGCTACCACTGGGGAATGGCGACCTGGCATGAATCGCTGCCCCGGGGTACCCGGATCAAGATGGGAACCGAGTACAGCCTGCATCAGCTTCTTTACGGGCCATCGTCACGGACCGACGGAACGCTGAACCTGGTTGGCGCTCTGCAAATTTGCATGGGCTACGTGGGGGCCGAGAACCTTCGAGAAATGAACAACGCTCGCATGGTGTATGCCCCTGCGATCAAGACCGAGGGCAAGATATACCAGGCTGCGGGGCTGGGGTCCTGAGCAGCAGGTCCGACTTCCCGAGCTTCTCAACGGATAGCAAAATCTTCGGTTGATCGATCATGGCTGTGAAGCCGCTCCAGTTCGGTCGGGGAATCGGATTATTAGTTGACCGCTCCGCCCATGGTCCTCCGGCCCGGACGCACCGCGCGATTTCGGCACCGGCACCGCAATGGGCTGACGCCTGTGATTAAGAGACAATAATCGACATGAGCTTTAAGCGCCCTCGTGGCACTGCCGACATACTCCCCGAAGACCAGCCTTACTGGTCGCACGTGCACGCAGCCGCCCGCAAGATCGCCGCACAGTTCGGATATGAGCGCATCGACACACCGTCTTTTGAAGACACGAAACTCTTTCAGCGCGGTGTTGGAGACGCGACCGACATCGTTCAGAAAGAGATGTATTCGTTCGAGGACCACGGCGGTGACTCGATCACGCTGCGGCCAGAAGGCACAGCGTCGGTATGCCGTGCTTATATCGAGAATGGGCTTCACAATGGACCGCAGCCGGTGCGACTGTTCTACGTAGCCCCGATGTTCCGCTATGAGCGTCCGCAGGCAGGTCGATTTCGCCAGCACCACCAGTTCGGCATCGAAGCGATAGGCGACGGGTCGCCCGAGGTCGATGCGGAGGTAATCGAGCTGGGCTGGAAATACATTTCCGAGCTCGGAATCAAGGGCGTCTCCTTGAAGATGAACAACCTTGGTGACCCCGAAGGCCGCGCCGACTACATCAGCGACCTCGACAAATACTTCACGGAGCGAATCGACCAGCTGCCGAAGATAGATCGAGATCGGCTGCAACGAGCGCCGCTTCGAGTTCTCGATTCCAAAGAGAAGGAGACGCAAACCCTGGCCGATGACGCTCCGAAGTCGGTCGATTACATCGGCGGCGAAACCAAAGAACACTGGGATGCCCTGTTGGGGCTTCTCGACAATTTGAAATCGGTCTATCCAGAATTCTCTTACAGCATCGATCACCGCCTGGTGCGGGGTCTCGATTACTACAACCGAACTGTATTCGAGTATGAGCCGACGGATGTTGGTAGCCAGGGGACATTACTCGCGGGTGGGCGGTACGACCCGCTTATCGCCATTCTCGACGGGCAGGAAACCCCGGGAATCGGCTTCGGATCTGGAATCGAACGAATGATCCTGGAAATGAAAAAGCAGGAAATCCGGGTTGAGCAGGATAAAGGGCCCGATATCGTAGTCATTGCGCTGGGCGATGCAGGTACCGTCGCAGCGGGTCTGGCCGCAGGCCTGCGAGCGGCAGATATTTCAACAGTCCTTGCCCCGAGTCGTTCGATGAAGGCACAAATGCGGTATGCCAACAACATTGGTGCGGCAAACGTGGTGATCCTCGGCGATCGCGAGATTGAGCGGGGTGTAGCCCAGGTGAAAAGCCTGGCCGAAGGCGGCGGGCAGTCGGAAGTCACTCTCGATGCAAGCGAAATAGCTCGTCACGTACAAGATTCGCTTGTGTAGCTGATCTCAGTTTCCGACCTTCCCCAAGCCGCATCTCGCCACCCGGCGAGGGCATAGCCGTCCACTCTGAAAATAAAGTTACTGGTAACCTCAAGATATGCAGCAATCGATGGAAGACCGCCTGAAGGAAATCGCTGACCGACACAGCGAAGTTGAACGCTTAATGTCGCAGCCTGAAACCGCTTCCGACCCGAACGCAATCCGGAGGCTCGGCCGCGAATACAGCCAGCTCCAGCATGTCGTAGAACTCTGGAAGGACATAACGCGGGCGCAGTCGGACATGGAGGGTGCACGGGAAATGCTGGACGAGGAGGAGGATGCGGAAGTGCTCGAAATGGCGAAGGCCGAGGTCGAGGAACTCCAGGAAAAGCTCGACTCCCTGACCGCCGAAATTCGACTGGAGCTGCTGCCGAAAGACGAGACTGAACTCGCCGATGCCGTTGTGGAGGTACGGGCCGGGACGGGCGGCGATGAGGCCGGGCTTTTTGCCGCCGAAGTGTTCCGCATGTACCAGCGGTACGCGGAAGCGCGTAAGTGGAAATTGAAAATACTGAGTCAGAGCGATACCGGCGTGGGCGGCATAAAGGAAGTTACGTTCGAAATCGCCGGTGAACGTGCATACCAGCGACTGCACCTTGAAAGTGGAGTACACCGTGTGCAGCGAGTACCTGTAACCGAATCCCAGGGGAGAATCCATACTTCGACGGCTACTGTCGTCGTGATGCCAAAAGCAGAAGAAGTCGATATCGAGATCAGCGATAAAGACCTGAAGATTGATGTCTTCCATTCTGGCGGGGCGGGGGGCCAGAGCGTCAACAAACTGGCGACTGCGATTCGCATTACCCATTTGCCTACTGGTCTTGTCGTCCAGTGCCAGAACGAACGATCGCAGTTGCAAAACAAGATGCAGGCGATGGAAATTCTGCGCTCCAGAGTGTGGGATATGGAACTACGCAAGCAGCAGGAAGAGATCAGCGCGAACCGCAAGGCGCAGGTCGGGACGGGCGACCGTTCGGAAAAGATCCGTACTTACAACTTCCCGCAGTCCCGGATTACCGATCACCGTATCGGCTATACGAGCCACCAGATGCAACAGGTGCTGGGTGGCGAGCTGGACGGGTTCATCGATGCCCTGCTGCAAGAAGAACAGGCCCGAAAGTTGGCCGCTGCGGGTAGTTGAGGGGTTCGCTCGCCGCATTCTCCCGGCCCTCGGCAGCATTCCCCTCAACCGCGCCCACAGGTGGGCACCCGTCTACCCGGGGAGAAGGAATTCTTAAGTACGGCCCGGTCCGGTGACTCGCTAGACTAGCTCCATGGCTGCCGAAACTGTTTCATCGCTAATCCAATCGATATCCTCGCGGCTTTTTTCGGCTGGAATCGAAGACCCGGGGATCGATGCGCGGCTTCTGGTGCGACACGCTTTCGGCTGGTCGGCAGAGCAGCAACTCGGCAGTCTGCCCGACCCTGCCCCGGCCGATCAGCTTGACTTGCTTGAATCGTTCGTTTCCCGTCGCGCCGGGCGGGAACCCCTGCAATACATCACCGGCAGCACCGAGTTTTACAGGCGACGGTTTGCAGTCGACCCCAGGGTGTTGATACCGCGGCCCGAGACGGAGCAGCTTGTTGTGCAGGCGATCGAGTTTGTGCGCGAGCGTGGAATCGACGCGCCCCTTATCGCCGACATTTGCACCGGCTCCGGTGCGATTGCCGTTTCGCTGGCGCTGGAGCTGCCAGCGGCCGAGGTTGTTGCAACCGATATTTCGGCCGATGCGCTCGATGTGGCCCGGCAGAACGCAGTTTCACTGGGTGCCGAAGTTAGTTTTTTTGTGGGCGGCCTGCTTGAGCCGTTAGTCGACGACCCCGGCAGGTTCGATGTAATCGTTTCGAATCCGCCGTACATCTTGCATGGCGCCATGGCCGAGCTTCAGGCCGAGGTCGCCAGAGAGCCGAGTCTGGCACTGGATGGAGGTGATGACGGGCTCGACGTGATCAGGCCGCTGCTGGCGGGCATACGGGCAGCGCTGAAGCCGGGGTGGAGCGCAGCCTACATAGAGTTGGACCCCCCGATAGCTGATTCGGTGCTTGAACTGGCAGGGCGCGAGTTTCCGGACGCTTCGATTTCGCTGTTGACCGACCTGGCTGGCTTTGCGCGTTGCGTGGCGATTGAGAACGGGTGAATCCCTTCTCCGCGGGAACGGGGGGATTTGGGCCGCGCGATCACGCCCAATATCCCTCCACAGGGGTCGGGAAATCGGGTAAGTCGTTGTTGCTCCGCCCCGGTGCGCCGCGCGGAGTTGCGTGCCGTCGCCCGGGTGCGGCCCCGGCACGCCCGGCGATTGAAAAAAGAAGCCCCGAACTAATCGGGGCTTCTACGTAGGTCGAACGGCACGGGCGGCTTAGCGCTTGGTGTACTGCGGCGCCTTCCGGGCTCTCTTCAGGCCGTACTTCTTACTTTCCTTCATCCGCGGGTCGCGAGTCATGAGGCCAGCGGCTCGGAGCGGCTTACGGTTGTTTTCGTCCATCACGACAAGTGCGCGGGCGAGGCCGTGAGCGAATGCGCCCGCCTGGCCAGCAGCTCCCCCACCATGCGTTTTGGCGACGACGGTCACCTTATCGGCCAGGTTCGTTGCCTGCAGGGGGCTGATCGCCTGGCGGAGCCATGCTCCAACGGTGAACACCTCGTCGATCGGCTTACCGTTTACGGTTGAGCCGCCGGGTGTGTTGTAGACCCTGACTCGTGCGATGGCGGTCTTTCTGCGGCCTGTGCCGTAGTAGTACTGCTGCTGTGTCAACTAATTCTCTCCAGAGTCGCCAGATGTATTAGCAGGCGTCTTCTTGGCTGGGGTCTTTTTGGCTGGGGTCTTCTTAGCTGCCGGTTTTTTGGCTGCAGTCGCTTTTTTCGCAGCCGGCTTTTTCGCGATGGCTTTCTTTTTGGCCGGTTTTTTGGCTGCTGCGGTCTTCGTTGTGGCTTTCTTAGCCGGAGTTTTCTTTGCTACGGCTTTCTTTACGGGAGTTTCGACTGCTTCGGTGGCTATGGCATCCGCCTGGGCCTTCGCTTTGGTTGCTGCTGCCTTTTTGGCAGCCTGCTTTTCGGCGGTCGCCTTTTTTATCGCAGCAGCGGCGGCCGCAGTTTCTGCCTTCGCCAGCGCTTCGGCCTCACGGCTTTCGCGGCGATCGGAACCGATTACCTGCGCTGAGTGCGGGTGCTCGGGGCCTGCGTAAACCTTGAGCCGCTTGAGCATGCGCCGTCCGAGCTTGTTTTTCGGAAGCATGCCCTTCACGGCCATCTCGATGATGCGCTCGGGGAACCGTTCCTGCATTCGTTCGTACGGAATCTCTTTGAGGGTTCCCGGGTACTGGCTGTACCGTTTGTATATCTTCTTCTGTGCCTTGAGGCCGGTGACTTTGATCTGGCTGGCATTGATCACGACGACGAAGTCGCCTGAGAGCATGTGCGGCACGTACTCGGGCTTGTGCTTGCCCATAAGCAGCATCGCCACCTGCGTAGCGAATCGTCCGAGAATCTGGTCGGTCGCGTCCAGAACCTGCCAGTCGTTCATCAGGTCTTTGGCGCTCGGGTTGTAGTGTTTTAGCTTGGTAACCATGTTTGTTTTGCGATTATCTCGGGATTTTCGACACTCTAGTTTACGCCCGTATCCGCGGTGTTCGCGGGCGGTGAAGCCGGCGATTTCGCAGGCAAGCCACACTCGCCCGTTCCATCGTAAGCAATCTGTTCAAGGCAAAGGCCATTTGCGGGCATCACGTGAGAGGCCGCACTGCGTGTAGCAGTGACGAGCAGGTCGCTCACGACCGCTGTCGGCGATCCGCCCGTGCCGACGTCGTACAACACGCCCGCAATTCTGCGGATCTGCTGATGCAGGAAGGCGTTTGCCGTAATTCTAAATTTGATGTTGTCGCCGATTCGGGCGATTGTGGCAGATTCCACGTTGCGCAGGGTAGGTGCATCGTGTGGAGCATTGGGGCCTGCAAACGAAGCAAAATCATGCAACCCGACCAAGGCCTGGCTCGCTTCGTTCATCGCGAGTTCATCCAGAGTTTTTCGCACATGAGCCACGTAGTGGCGGTCGAGGGCGGGTTCAGACCGGGCATCGTTGAAGGTGTAAACGTAGGTCCGCAGGGCCGCGTCGCCCCGTGGATCAAACCCGCCGGGCCCGTCCTGGACATTCTGTGCACACCGGATGCGCACGTCATTTGTCATGTGGTAGTTCAATGCTTTTCTGATCTGATCGGGCGACATATCGGTTTCGGCATCGAACCGGCCGACCTGTCCCCTTGCGTGCACTCCTGAATCGGTACGACTGGCGAAGTGCACTCTTATTTTCTTGCTGAAGATTTGCAGCAGGGCGCTTTCGAGTTCACCCTGCACCGTTCTGGCGTTGGACTGAAGTTGCGAACCGTGGAAATTGGTTCCGTCGTATTCCACGACGAGTCCGAAACGCATTGCTTTGTAAAGGCCTGTCCGCTTATTCGACCAGCTCGATCACGGCCATTTCCGCGGCATCGCCAGCGCGAACGCCGAGGCGCGTAATACGCGTGTAGCCACCCGGGCGGTCGATAAACCGTGGGCCGAGTTCGTCGAACACGGTTTTGAGTACACGCTGATCGGTGATGAACGCGGCAGCGCGACGACGGTCATGAAGCGTGCCGCCCTTGGCCAGGGTGACCATTTTTTCCGCCAGAGGCCGGATTTCCTTCGCTTTGGCGACGGTCGTTTTGATTTTGCCGTGGCGGAGCAGGTCGGTGACCATAATCCGGAACATAGCCCGCCTCGGGCCGGAAGCCCGTCCGAATTGTCGGCCTGATACCTTATGCCTCACTGGAGTCGTCCCCTGAGCTTTCGGCATCATCGCCGGTTTTTTCGACCTCGGCGGCCTCGCCGTCGCTATCGGCGTCGCCTTCATCTTCGGTGTCCTCTTCAGGCAGGTAGTTCTTCTCGGCGAGCTTGTCATAAAGTTCGTCGAGGGATTTCTGACCAAAGTTCCGGATTTTCAGCAACTCTGCCTTGGGCATCAGCAGCACTTCGCCGACGCGGTTGATGCCGGCGCGTTTCAGGCAGTTCAGGGTTCGGGCCGAAAGCGAGAGAGTTTCGACAAGGGTGTTGAACACCTCGGGCGGGACACCGGGCACTCGTGGGCCTTCTTCATCTTCCTGCGGCTTGTCGAGCCTTGTAAACAGGAAGAACCGTCCCATGAGCAAGTTTCCGGCCGCCTGCATCGCGTCGAGCGGCGTAATCGTGCGGTCGGTCCAGATTTCGATAACCAGTTTTTCGAGGTCGGACCGCTGGCCGACCCGGGTCGGTTCGACTGCGAAGTTTGCCTTGCGGACGGGTGTGTAGATCGCGTCGACCGGGAGCACGCCGATCGGCAGACCCTCTTCGTGGTTCGCGGGTTTGTACCCGACACCCTGTTCAACGTTGAACTCGACTGATAGCCGGGCGCCAGCGCTGTCGAGCGTGGCGAGGTGGTGCTCCGGGTTGACGATTTCAAAATCGGCGGTCGCCATAATATCGCCGGCGCGGACCTCACCCTCACCATCGACCTCAAGGCGAAGTCGACCGGGTCGGTCGGCAAGCGAGCGCAGGCGTATGCCCTTCACGTTCAGCAGGAATTCGACGACCTCCTCACGCATGTGCTTTACGGTGGAGTACTCGTGATGCACTCCATCGATCTTGACCCACGTGATTGCGGTGCCCGAGAGCGAATTTAGCAACGACCGGCGCATTGGGTTGCCAAGTGTGACGCCCCAGCCGCGCTCAAGTGGCTCGGCGACAAACCGGCCATAAGTCTCTTCGTTTTCCTGGATTGTTATCGCGAGGTCGGGGACCTCAGGTGTTGGCGGCGGCAATTCTTCCTGGGGAGTAATGCCGTACATTCGTTCGAGCATCTGCGCGAACTACCTCCTGGAGTAGTACTCCACTATTTGGCGTGTATCGATAGCGAGTTCGACGTCGCTTGGCTTCGGGAGAGTTACGACTTCGCCGATGGCCTTTTCAGAATCGACATTGAGCCAGCTCGGAACAATCGAGTTGGAGCCCATGCCGGCGGAAACGATGTCGAACAGTCCGGTTTCTTTCGACTTTTCGCGCCAGCTAATGCGGTCGCCCGGCTTTATCTGGTACGAAGGGATGTTCACTTTGTTGCCGTTCACCTTGATGTGACCGTGTCCGACGATTTGCCGGGCCTGGGGCCGTGAATCGGCGAATCCAAGACGGTAGACAACGTTGTCGAGCCGACGTTCGAGAAGTTGGAGCAGGCGGTCGCCCGTAACGCCTTCGAGTCGGCTTGCTTTCTTGTAATAGTTGCGGAACTGTCGCTCCAGCACGCCATAGATAGCGCGCGCTTTCTGCTTTTCGCGCAGCTGGGTGCCATATTCAGAGATACGTCGCCTTCGCTGCTGAGTCGACTTGTCGCCCGGCGAGCTTTTTCGTCGCTCCCATGCGCACTTGCCCGCGGGGCGGGAGCAGAGCTTCATTCCGAAGCGTCGGCAGTTCTTGCATTTAGGTCCGGTATACCTTGCCATCTAGTTTCCTGGTTGCTCGTTGTAGCTCGTTATTTTCTGGTTAATGCCGGTTTCGGCTGGATTCAAAGAGACGGGCTGTAGACCTGGCCTGATCTTGCCAGGTGACGGGTCACAGGTCTCGGGCGACCCGTTTAGACTCGACGTTTCTTTGGAGGCCGGCAGCCGTTGTGCGGAACCGGTGTGACATCGCGAATCGACACCACCCGTACTCCTGCAGCCTGAATTGCCCTGATCGCGGCTTCTCGGCCTGCGCCCGGGCCCTTGACCATCACGTTCACTGTTTTCAGCCCGTGTTCGATTGCTGAACGCGCTGCGGTTTCGCCGGCGCGTTGAGCGGCAAATGCGGTCGATTTTCTCGAACCGCGAAAACCCATCGCTCCTGCACTGCTCTGTGAAATGACGTTGCCCTGGGGGTCGGTCAACGTAACCAGTGTGTTGTTGAACGTTGCGTTGATGTACGCCTTGCCCTGTGGTACAAACTTTTTCTCGCGTCGTCGCGATCGCTGCCTTGGCATATTTCTTTCTTTGTATTTCTTTCTTACTTATTTCTGGCGGGCGATTTACGCCGCGACATTCTTTGGATGAGTTAGAACACTCGCTGGCAGTGTTGCTGGCATTTCCGTGTGGCTATCGATCCTAGTGACCGGCCACCCGCTTCCGGCCGGCAACCGTCTGTCGGCGTCCGCGCTTTGTTCGAGCGTTGGTCTTTGTTCGCTGTCCGCGGACGGGCAGGCCCCTACGGTGACGTATACCACGATACGTCTGGATATCCGTAAGTCGCCGGATATTCATTTGAGTTTCGCGCCGGAGGTCACCCTCGATCAGCAGGCCGGTTCTTTCGACGGCACTGCGCACTCGGGCGAGGTCTTCGTCGGTAAGATCCCGGACTCGTGTCGTGTCACCCATGCCAACGTCGCCCACGATTTTTTTTGATGTGGTGCGCCCGATGCCATAGATAGCAGTCAGTGCGATTTCGAGCCTCTGGTTGTCTGGAATATTTACGCCGGCGATTATCGCCATGGGGCCGATTCTCCTGTTTTACGGCTAGCCCTGCCGCGCCTTGAGACGGGGGGTTTGCTTGTTGATCACGTAGACGCGGCCCTTGCGGCGCACGATTTTGCTGCCGGGGTGCTTTGCCTTGACTGATGCCTTGACTTTCATGATGTTTCTTTCGCGTCTCTTACTTGAACCGGTATGTGATCCTGCCGCGTGTCAGGTCGTAGGCCGAAAGTTCGACCAGGACCTTGTCGCCCGGCAGGATGCGGATGAAGTTCTTGCGGATTTTTCCCGATGCGTGAGCGAGGACTTCGTGACCGTTCGGAAGCTCGATCTTGAAAAAGGCGTTGGGTAACGCCTCGTTTACGAGTCCCTCGACCTCAATCGCTTCCTTTTTAGCCAAAAATATTCACGGCCCTTCGATTCATGCTCGCAGTCATTCGACCGTGAGAATTTCAGGCCCGTCCTCCGTAACTACTACGGTATGTTCGAAATGGCAGGAAAGTGCCCCGTCTTCAGTGGCCACTGTCCATCCATTGTCGAGCATCCGCGTTTTCCACACTCCGACATTCACCATCGGTTCGATCGCCAGAACGAGACCGGGCTGCAGTTCCAAACCCTGCCCGGATGGGCCGAAGTTTGGAACCTGCGGCGGTTCGTGCAAATCCTTACCGATTCCGTGACCTACGTATTCCCTGACCAGTTCGTATGGCCGCCCGGCCACGTGGCCTTCTATGGCACTTGAAATATCGCCTACCCGGTTACCGGACCGTACAGCTTCGATCCCCTTTTCAAGTGATCCACGTGTGGTATCGATCAAGTCATCTTTCACGTCTGTTGAGGTGCCAGTGACCTTTGTAACTGCGTAATCGCTGTTGAAGCCATCAACAATCGCACCGCAATCCAGGGTCACCAGATCGCCTGCCTGAACGACTCGGTCACCCGGAATTCCGTGAACAATCTCTTCATTTATCGAAATACACGCCGTTGCCGGGAAACCGTACAGTCCCAGGAATCCGGGTTTTGCCCCTTCCGATTCGATTGCCCGGCGAGTGATATCGTCGAGTTCTCGAGTCGTAATTCCCTGTTCCAGCGCCTCGAACGCCTGCCGGACGGCAAACGCGACAACCCGCCCTGCTTCGCGCATGAGTTCCAACTCCCCTGCCGTCTTTAAAATGGCACCGGGAGCAGGTTTACTGCCTGTTGCGAACCTGAGCGTTGATTTGCCGTTCAATAGTCGTTCACTTTTAAGTATATCCCAAACTGGATTTCAGTTCGCCTTCACGCCAGGCATACGCGACTTAATTGCGTGAGAAAGTTTCTCGAACACTTCGTCCGGCGAGCCGGTCGCCAGTATTTCGACCACGTTGCCGTGTGATTTGTAGTAGTCCAGCACGGGTGCAGTAAGTTCCTGGTACACCTTCATGCGGTGGGTAACCGCTTCCGGTCTGTCGTCGACCCGAACTGCCACTGGGCCGCCACATTTGTCGCATTTACCGGCTTTCGAAGGTGGGTTTGATTCGAGGTTGTACGGAGTCTGGCAATCGCCGCACAGTGCCCTGTTCGACAGCCGTTCGACCAGTTCGTCGATATCGACGGACATATGTATTACCTGATCGACAGGCGAGTTCGATTTTTCGAGGGCCTGGTCAAGGGCCTTAGCCTGAACCACCGTACGAGGAAAGCCGTCGAGCAGCACTCCGGCCGGATCGTCGATGTGCTGCTGGATCATCGCGATTATATTTGAATCGGGCACGAGGTCACCGCGGTCCATGAATTCTTTCGCCAGCAGGCCCAACTCCGAGCCGGAGGCTACTTCGGCACGGAGCATGTCGCCGGTCGACAGGTGCTTCATGCCGGTCGACTCGGAAAGCCGACGTGCCTGTGTGCCTTTGCCCGCGCCGGGCGGACCCATTAGTACGATACGCATCCTGGTTCTCTCCGCTCTCTAGCGGACAAATCCTTCGTAGTTGCGCATCAGGAGCTGAGATTCCAGCTGTCGCATTGTGTCGAGCGCCACACCCACCATGATGAGCAGGCTTGTGCTCTGGATGATTGTGGTCGCGCTGGGCAAATTGGTGACGAGTTGTGCGAGGAACGGCATGATGGCGATGAAGCCCAAAAAGAGTGCGCCACCCCACGTGATTCTCAATACCACGCGCATGAGGTAGACCTTCGTTGGCGGTCCCGGGCGTATTCCGGGTACGAAACCACCATTTTTCTGAAGGTTTTCAGCCAGGTTCTGCTGGTTGTGGACAACGAGGGTATAGAAGAACGTGAAGATCACAACGAGCAGGAATATGGCCACCCAGTAGATAGTGCTGGTCGGGCCAAACGAGTTCTGGAAGAAGGCGGCGACGCTCGAGACGAACCCGCCGGAGCCATCGTTGAAGTAGCTGGCGATCACGGACGGCAGAATCAGAATCGAGAAAGCAAAGATAAGTGGGATCATTCCGGCCGCGTTAACACGCAGCGGAATATGTGTGGCGCCGGATTGTCTGTACATCTGGCCGCCTCTGAACACACTGCGGCCATATTGAACCGGAATGCGGCGCTGCGCTTCGGCGAAGTAAACGATCATATAGACGATGGCTATGGCTATGAATATGAGCATGCCGACCTGGAAAATCTGGTCGCGCAACAGCCACAGTTGCCCGACTACGCTGGGCAAGGTCGATACGATACCGGCGAATATGATCAGCGATATGCCGTTGCCGATTCCCTTCTCGGTTATCAGCTCGCCCATCCAAACGAGCAACATCGTCCCTGCCGTCATGGCGGTGAGGATGGCCATCGTGTTCAGAGTATCGGAACCCAGCCCAATTCCGCTGATTGCCGCTCCGCCAGTCGAGACGAAGCTGCCGGCGAACAGGTTTAGCTGGCCGTAGCCCTGCAGGAAGGCGAGCGGGACTGTCAGGTAGTGGGTGTACTTGTTGATGGTCTGACGACCGCCTTCACCTTCCTGAGAAAGGTTTTTCAGGGTAGGGATAATTGGCGTCATGATTTGCAGAATGATGGATGCGGTGATGTACGGGTAGACACCGAGGGCTGCAATGGAGAGGTTGCGGAGCGCTCCGCCCGAGAACAGATCGAGGAAGCCGAGCAGCGGGTTGGCCTCGAATGCCGCGGCCAGTGCCTCGCGGTCGACGCCCGGCACCGGGACGTGGGCGAAGAACCTGAAAATAACGAGAATTCCCAGTGTGAAGAGAATTCTGAAACGCAGGTCAGGAATGCGCCATGCATCTGCCGCGGCGCGAAATAGTGCCGGTACTGCAGATTCTGATGCTTGCTTGGCCTGGGTCATAATTATTCAGCCGTTTCGGTCGCTTCGGCCTTCGGGGCTTCTTCTTCTTCTTTCGGTGCGTCGATAACTGTTACGGTGCCACCGGCAGCTTCGATCTTTTTCCTGGCAGATTTGCTAAATGCGTGAGCTGTAACGTTAAGTTTTTTGGTCAGTTCGCCGTCGCCTAGGATCTTGACCCTGATGTTCTTCTTACGCAGTATTCGGGCTTCAAACAGGCTTTCGGGAGTTACTTTTGACCCCGCTCGCAGTTCCTGGAGTGTCGAAAGGTTCACGGGCGCAGTTTCGACGCGGAATATGTTTGTGAACCCGCGCATGTGGGGCAGTCTCTTGATAAGCGGCAGCTGTCCGCCCTCAAACAGGAACGGGACGTGTCCGGTCTGCTTCTGGCCCTTGGACCCGCGTCCGGAGTAGGTACCGGTCCCAGATCCGTCGCCGCGGCCAATGCGTTTTCGCGGCCTTCGGGAATTTTTGGATGGTTTTAGCTGGTGTAGTCCGGGCATTTCTTGATTTTTACTGACTCTGGGATTTACGTGCAGTTGGTGGGAATACGTGAATTGGGGTTATTTTTCGTCTTCAACAGTAACGAGGTGGACAACTCTTTTTATCATTCCGCGTGTCACGGCGTTGTCTTCCTGAACAACTTCGTGGCGAATTCTTCGGAGTCCAAGTGCTTTTAGCGTTGCGCGCTGGGCGGGCTTGGTGCCGATGCCACTGCGAATCTGTGTAATGCGTAGTTTTGCCATGTGAATCCCGGAATAATTACGAGGCAGACTCGTCGCTTGACTTGGCCGTGCCTTTGCGCCGTTCAACAGTTTTGACGGGGTCGCGAAGTTGATCGAGCGCGATGAGCGTGGCCTTGACGATATTGATTATGTTTGGCGATCCGAACGTCTTGGAAAGTACATCCTTTACACCGACGGCTTCCATCACGGCCCGTACGCCGCCACCTGCGATTACGCCGGTACCTGGGGCTGCCGGTTTCAGAAGCACTTTCGCGCCCGAGAATTTGGTAGTGACCTGGTGTGGGATTGTCGGGCCGTTGAGGGTGATGTGTTTCATCGCCTTCTTGGCGTACGTTGTTCCTTTGCGAACGGCGTCGGGAACCGCACCGGCCTTGCCGAGCGCTGCGCCAACGTTGCCGTTGCCATCGCCAACTACGACCATTGCGTTGAATGTGAGGTTTCGCCCGCCTTTGACGACTTTCGATACACGGCGAATCTTCACAACGCGCTCGATGAGACCTGAATCTTCTTCCTCACGCCGCGGCCGACGTCCTCTGCGGTCGCCACCGGGTCCACGACCACCACCCTGGCCGCGCCCACCGCCGCCACCGGGCCCGCGACCGCCACCCTGGCCGCGCCCACCGCCGCCACCGGGCCCGCCACCGGGGCCTCGCCCGCCGCGTCCGCCGGCATCGCCGCCCCCGCGGGGGCCTCCGCGTGATTCGTTCTGGGTAGTAACCATTTAGAAGCTAAGTCCTTCTGAGCGGGCTGCTTCGGCCAATGCCTTCACCCGGCCGTGATATTTGTAGCCGCCGCGGTCGAAAACGACTTTGGTGACCCCTGCCGCCAGCGCCTGTTTTGCAATTGCTTCACCCACTGCTTTCGCGGTCACGGTTTTCGTGTCGCCAGATTTCAGTTCGAGTGACGTGGCTGAAGCAAGTGTGTGGCCGCGGTCATCGTCGATGACCTGCGCGTAGATGTGGTTGCTGCTGCGAAAAACTGCGAGTCTTGGCCGGTCGGCCACGCCGCGCACGTTTTTACGCACACGCCTGTGCCTGATCCACCGTTTTCTTGTGTCGAATTTATTGCTGCCCATTATTTACACACCTGTACCGACGGCCGTCTTGCCAGCCTTGCGACGGATTACTTCGTCTGAATATTTAATGCCTTTTCCCGTGTAGGGGTTCGGCTTGCGGACTTTTCGTATTTGAGCGGCCTGTTCGCCCACGTCTTCTTTGCTTGGGCCGCTGATAACAATAAACGTCTGACCATCGGCGAGCAGTGTGTTGTCGCCAATCGGGTCGACGAGAACGGGGTGCGAGAAACCCACGTTGACTTCCAGTCCTTTGCCCTTTTGCTGCACACGGTAACCGGTGCCGATCAGCTCGAGCCTCTTTGAGAAGCCATCGGAGCAACCGATCACCATGTTGTTCAGCAGGCTGCGGGTAAGGCCGTGCAGCGCTCGCTGGTCGGGTTCGTCGTTCGGACGAGCGACCGTGATGACCCCGTTGGTGAGGTCGATTTTCATGGTGGCCGGCAGGGTTCGGGTAAGTTCGCCGACCTTGCCTTTAACAGTGACAGTTGTGCCATCGATTTTTACTTCGACGCCGACTGGCACGGTGATTGGGGCTTTACCTATTCGAGACACTTCAGATTTTCTCTCGCAAATGAACTTGGAAACAACTGTCTGGTTTGTTTTTTTTACCAGACGTAGAAGAGCAACTCTCCGCCGACTCCCTGCCGACGCGCCTGCTGGCCTGTCATCACACCCTTGGAGGTTGACATGAATGCGACCCCGATACCGCCGAAGTATCTCGGCACTTCGTTCTTTCCCACGTAAATCCTGAGTCCGGGTTTGCTGACGCGCTTTAAACCCTGGATAACGGGGGTCTTGTCTTCGTAGTACCGAAGCTGCACTTCGATTTTTTTATCTATCGAGTCTTCGTCTATTGACTTGAAACTGGTAATAAAGCCCTCGTCGGATAGGAGCTTCAGCAGTGAGGTTTTCATCCGTGAAGCCGGGACTTCGACGGCCTCGTGCCTCACCTGTACCGCGTTGCGGATACGGGTGAGCATGTCGGCTATGGGATCTGTTACTGGCAACTTGATCGATTCTCTGTGTACTTAACGGTGTTTACAGGCTTCCCTTGCGGATTCCGGGCAGTTCGCCCTTCAGCGCAAGAGCGCGAAATGTGATTCGTGAGAGGCCAAAGAAGCGCATGTATCCCCGCGGCCGGCCGGTTACGGCACAGCGGTTTCGTAGTCGGATCTTTGCCGAGTTTCGAGGTAATTTTGCCAGCTCCTGCCGTGCTGCAAACCTTTCTTCGGGAGTTCGGTTCAAGTCAACCGAAATCTTACGAAATTCGCTTCGTTTCTCGGCGTAAGCATCCACCAACCTCTGGCGGCGCTTTTCTCTTTCGATCATCGACTTCTTAGCCAATACAGATATCTCCAAGCGATTTAGCCAAACGAATTAGCCAATCTGATTAATAGGTGGCCACCGGTTCATCGGCGTGCATGAACGGCATACCCAATAGTTCGAGGAGCCTGCGCCCCTCTTCGTCGGTGCGCGCGGTTGTCACAATCGTCACCTGCAGGCCGCGCATCCGGTCGATTTCATTGTAGTCAATCTCGGGGAAGGTAGATTGGTCGCGCAACCCCAGCGAGTAGTTGCCGCGGCCATCGAAAGCCGTCCGACTTATTCCTCTGAAGTCACGGGTGCGGGGGAGGGTGATGTTCACAAATCGGTCGAAGAACTGCCACATGCGGTGGGCGCGGAGCGTTACAGACGCGCCGACCACCGAGCCTTCACGAAGCTTGAAGTTTGCTATCGACATTTTTGCGCGATTTTCAGTTGGCCTCTGCCCGGTAATCTTCTGCAGGTCACCGGTCGCGGCTCCAACGGCCGAGTTGCTATCGAGTGCTTCGCCAAGACCGATGTTGAGCACAATCTTCTCGATAGAAGGCACCTGCATGGGGTTTTCGTATCCGAACTCGCGTATCAGCACTGCAACCACGTCATCGCGGTAAACCTGCTTCATACGCGGCACTTTGACAACTATCGCCCCGTTGCTTGATGCTGCCGGCTTCTTTGCTCCGGCGGTCTTTTTGGCGGCCGGTTTCTTTGCCGCGGCCTTTTTCGCCGCAGGCTTTTTCGTGGCGGAAGACTTTTCGGTCTTTGCCTCGGCTACCTGTTCTTCGTTTGTGTTGCTGTCAGGAGCGTTTGCCACTCTTGACCACCCTTACTTTCGTCCCGTCTTCGAGGATCTTTTGACCTGTTCGACCGGCGTTGCCGGTCTCGGGGTCGATGAGCATTACATTTGAGAGCGACATCGGCGATTCACTCTGGACGATGCCGGTCTGTGCCACACCCTGGCGGGCCGCCAGATGGCGAATCGACATGTTGACACCTTCTACGACGACGCGGTTCACACCCGTGAGCACCCGGATAACGGTGCCGCGTTTGCCTTTGTCTTTGCCGGAGATTACGAGAACTTCGTCGTCTCGTTTTATTCGTGTTTGACTCATTTTCACAGGACCTCCGGTGCCAGTGAAACTATGCGCATGAACTGCTTGTTTCGCAGTTCGCGGGCTACAGGGCCGAATATTCGTGTACCGCTGGGGTTCTGATCTTCGCCGATAATCACGCAGGCGTTATCGTCGAACCGGATGTACGAACCATCGGGCCGCCGGACTTCTTTGGAAGTCCTTACCACGACTGCTTTTACAACCTGGTGCATTTTTATCGTGCCACCGGGTTGTGCGTCTTTTACGGTGCAGGTAATCACATCGCCGAGCGACGCGTACCGGCGCGCGCTTCCACCAACGATGTTGATGCAAAGCACCTCGCGGGCACCGGAGTTGTCGGCGACTTTTAATCTTGTTTCTCGCTGAATCATCTTGTTTTAGTTCCCGGACTCTTCCGTCTCTGCCGTGCCCGAGAGGACGGCCTCGGAATCGATATCTGAAGGCTGGACTTCGGCGACGTCGATTTTTTCAAGTATCTCGACAAGGCGCCAGCGTTTGGAACGGGAAAGGGGGCGCGACTCTTCAATCAGTACGCGGTCACCGACGGTCGCCGAATTCTGTTCGTCATGAACGACAAATTTCGTCAGTTTGCGTCGCGCCTTCTTGTAAATTCGGTCGCGTTGCAACCAGGAGACGCCGACAACGACGCTCTTTTCGTTTGTGTCTTTCAGAACAGTGCCGGTCCGCTGTTTGCGCGCCAACCTATTCTCCTTCGTTTTCTGCTGCATTATCGGTGTCGGTATCGGTCTCTGTCTCTGGCGTAATTTCGGCTGGTTTCTCTGCGCCGGGCTGTGCTGGTCCCAGGTCAAGAGTGATGGCCCGTTCCCGGATGACAGTCTTGATACGGGCGACTGATTTTCGGGCGTTTTTCAGTTCGTTGGTGTTTGTGAGTTGGAGAGTCGCCTTGCGGAACCTTAGGTTCATCATGCCGCGCTGCTGTTCGCCGAGCTCTTTATCGAGTTCAGAATCGTCCAGTTCTCTTACTTCGCTAATCCGCATCGTTTAGTCAATTCCTGCCGCATCCTGCCGGGAATATTTCACGCCGCCAGCGATTTGCCGGGCTGGTGATTGCCGGGCTTTCTTAAAATTCTTCGCTCCGAGCTACGATCCGGGTCGGGATCGAAAGTTTGTGGGCAGCTCGCCTCAGTGCCTCACGTGCTGCATCTTCGGGCACATCGGCTATTTCGTAGAGCATTCGGCCTCGTCGTACCACCGCTACCCAGTGATCGACGGCACCTTTACCGCCACCCATTCGTGTTTCGGCCGGACGGCCGCTCACCGGCTTGGCCGGGAACAACCGGACCCACAGCTGACCGCCACGTTTCACATAACCGGTGATGGCGCGCCGGGCGGCTTCGATTTCGCGGGCTGTGACCCAGCCTGGGCCTTCCGCCTTGAGGCCGAACTCACCGTAGACCATCGTCGAGCCGCGGGTTCGGATCCCGTTCATTCGGCCACGGTGTTCTTTGCGGTATTTAGTTCGTTTTGGCTGAAGCATGGTTAACGGCCGCTCCCGCTTGCACCGCTACTGGCGTTTCCGCCGCCGCTGCGTGGAGATGACGAACCCCGGCCTCCGCGGTGGTCGCCCTGACCCTGGCCTTCCTGGCTTGCACCCAACGAGAGGCGGGCCATGGAACGGGCCCGGAGGTTTTCGGCCGACGGAATCATATCGCCGGTGTATATCCATACCTTGATTCCGATGACGCCGAAGGTCGTCTTAGCTTCAGATACTGCAAAATCAATCTGCGCCCTCAGCGTGTGAAGGGGAGTCCGGCCTTCCTTCTGCTTGTCGGTCCTGGCTATTTCCGCACCGCCGAGCCGTCCGGCTACAACGACCTTGATTCCAAGTGCACCCGACTGCATCGTGCGCTGCATGGCGAGGCGGACCGCCCTCCTGTAGGCGACTCTGCGTTCCAGCTGTTCCGCAATCGACTCGCCGACCAGGGTCGCATCGAGTTCGGGCTGGCGAATTTCCTGGATGTTCAGGCGTGCTCGCTTCTCGGTAAGTTTCTCGAGGTCGGCCCGGAGTTCGTCGACCCGGGTACCCCCGCGACCGATAATGATGCCGGGGCGAGCGGTATTGATCGTAACGACGAGGTCCTGTGCGCCGCGTTCAATCTCGACGCGAGATATTGCGCCAGATTCGGCGTAGCGGGTACGGATCAGGCTGCGTATCTCCTGGTCTTCCTCTGTCAGGCGCCGGTAGTCCGATGCCTTGTTGGCAAACCAGTGCGCTCGCCAGTCCTGTACCCCTCCGAGCCGGAACCCGATCGGGTGTGTCTTCTGACCCATGCCTAGTCCGTTACCTCGTCGACTTCAATGGTGATATTAGATGTTGGCCGATCGAACGCCCCAACGCGACCCCGTGCCTTTGGCCTGAAACGCCTGATCCAGGTCGCTTTGTCGGCTGTAATCCGAACAATCTTCAAGTCTTCGCGTGACTGGAGATCGTTGTGTTCGGCGTTGGCCGTGGCTGCATTGAGAATCTTGAGAATTTCGGCGGCGGCCGGGCTGGTCAGGTAACGCAGCACGGGAACTGCATCAGTAACCATTTTGCCCCTGATCTGGTCGATTACCAGCCGGAGCTTGTAATCAGAAATGCCGACGTTTTTTGTTCTTGCAATGGCCATGGCTAACCCGTTGTCCTGTCGGACCTGCCGACGTGGCCCCGGAATGTGCGGGTCGGTGCGAATTCACCGAGCCGGTGGCCAACCATGTTTTCGGTCATGAGGATTGGCATAAACCTGCGACCGTCGTGGACCGCGATTGTCAGACCAACCATTTCTGGCATGATCATCGAGGAGCGCGCCCATGTGCGAATCACGTTGCGTGAGCCGCTCTGGCGGATTGCTCCCACCTTTTTCATCAGCTTCGGGTCGACGTA
>Ga0208879_1001494_pt1 | contig 21928 bp, 17 predicted proteins | sample Knorr_S15_td_Bot_FD_185605 | JGI IMG/M metagenome (GOLD analysis project Ga0208879, IMG submission 185605) | Marine microbial communities from Southern Atlantic Ocean transect - Knorr_S15_td_Bottom_ad_5009_LV_A (SPAdes) (version 2) | ecosystem: Environmental > Aquatic > Marine > Oceanic | place...
GCCTGACTCATTAAGTATTGCTATTGATAGTGTAATTAATGTGAGTTGTTTTTCTGGCTCTAATGGCTTAATTTCTATATCACCAAGTGGAGGTACAGGAGCTTATAGTTATTTTTGGCAAGGACCCAATAATTATGTAAATCCAAACCCTGTAAATCAATTAAGCAATTTGATTGCAGGAACTTTTAGTATTTCAATATCGGATCAAAATAATTGTCAGACTTTACGAATAATAAATGTGTCAGAACCAGATGAAATATTTATATCAACATCACAAAATAATATCAGTTGCTATGGAGTAAATGACGGTTCAATTTCAGTTTCAATTATTGGTGGAAGCCCTCCCTATATTCCAAATTGGAATACAGGTGATACTTCTCTTTTTTTATCTAACTTATCACCTTCTACTTATCAGCTTACTGTTTTTGATGCAAATAATTGTAACAAACAAGAATCAGTTACTATTTCCGAACCAGATTCATTTACTTATAATTTCCAAAGCGTGCATGTTAGTTGTAATTCATTGGCAGATGCTAGTATCGATTTGGAAATAGTTGGAGGCACCTTGCCTTACAGCTACAATTGGAATAATGCGTATTTTACTCAGGATATTGCTATCCTTGTTTTTGGTATATATACCCTACAACTAACTGATGCAAATAATTGCTCATTTACAGATTCTGTGGAAATAACACAGCCACTTTCTTTAAACACTCAAGTTGATTCCGTACTTAATGTAATGTGTTATGCTGATAGCAGTGGGTTTATTAGTATTTCCTCTTCAGGAGGAGTAGCTCCGTATACCTATGTGTGGGATGACATTACAACTCCTGACTCAATAAGGATGAATTTAGTTGCTAATACATATGGAGTCAATGTTATTGACCAGAATAACTGTACCAATAGTATTTCTATAACGATTTATGAATCAGATGAAATAACGATAATTACTACTATAAACAATCATTTATGTTTTGGTGATAGTGCGGCTTCAATTTTAGTTGATAGTATAATAGGTGGGGTTGGTGGCTATGCTATTGTATGGGAAAATGGAGATTCGCTTTATTATTTGAATAATTTATATCAGGATAGTATATCATTAATCATTACGGATAACCTACAGTGTGCTAATCAGCTAACTCTTTACCTAGTTTCTCCTGATTCTTTAGTAGTTAATTTTATAAATAATGATATCAGTTGTTTTGGAATTCCAGATGGCTCAATAAACGCTATTGTAAGTGGAGGGGCAGGAGGATATACTTATTTTTGGTCAACTACTGATACTACACAGCAAATTTACTCATTAGCACAAGGCATTTATTCTGTCATTGTTACGGACTCAAATATGTGTTCAATTACTGCTCAAACAGGTTTGTCATTTCCAAATCCAATAATAAGTGTAATTAGTAATAATATTTCTGTCAGTTGTTTTGGTGGTACGGATGGATTATTAGAAGTTAATTCTTCAGGAGGAAATCCACCCTACACTTATTTATGGTCAAATGGTGAAAATTCAACACTAAATGATTCACTAATAAGTGGTATGTATTCTGTAATTACTACTGATGAAAATGGATGTACTACACAAATTTCAGAAAATGTTCAACAAACTACGCCTTTCTCCATTTCTTCACAAGTAAACTCTCCTTCCTGTTTTGATGGAAATGATGGACAGATAGTTGTAATTGTAAATGGCAGCACACCACCCTATACGCATTCATGGTCTAATGGCAATACAAACAACTCAGTAATTGGATATGTTGGTTATTATACAGACACAATTTATGATGCTAACTATTGCAGTATTATTCATCATGATTCTATCATTAATACCACTCCAATCTCCATATCCTCAACTATAACTGATGTAAGTTGTTTTAATGGTGCAAATGGCTTAATTAATCTTGGAATCTCAGGCGGAAATCCTCCTTATTCTTTTAGTTGGAATAATGGATCAGCACAAAATATGTTGGATAGTGCAACTACTGGGCTTTATTTTGTTCAGGTCACTGATGCAAATAACTGTAATGTTTCGGATTCTTTTTATGTAAACCAACCTTTAAATGCAATCAGTTCATCTTTTATACTTTCCCCTACTAGTTGTTTTAATTCTTATGATGGTGCTATTGATATCCAAATTAATGGTGGTAGTTTACCTTATCAGTTTTCATGGAGTAATGGTGAGATAACTGAGGATATACAAGGTGTTTTTGCTGGCTTGTATTCTTTGCTAATTACGGATAATAATGGCTGTGAGTTTATGGATAGTTTTAATTTATTATCCCCTGATTCTATTGAAATAACAGTTGCAGTTGATAGCGTAAGTTGTAATGGGAATGCAGACGGAACAGCTTCAATTAATATAACTGGTGGGATATGGCCTTATTCAATAAACTGGTTTAATTCTGCTACAAATACAACAATTTATAATTTACAAACTGGAAATTATTTTGTTCAAGTTACTGATAGTAATAGCTGCATAAGTCAACAACAATTTAATGTATTTGAGCCTTCTGCTTTAACTCTTAGTTTACAAGCAAATGATATAAGTTGTTATGGAATGAGTGATGGTTCAATATTATCAGTTGTTAATGGAGGGAATGGGAGCTATTCTTACAGTTGGAGTAATAGCGATATTACTGCAAGTACTGATAGCTTAGATGTTGGTATTTACAGTCTAACAGTAAATGATATCAATAATTGTATTGTTATTGATTATGGAATAATTAATCAACCAAATGCGATATATGCTACAAGTAATTCAACTAATGTCAGTTGTTTTGGTGGCTCAAACGGAACGATTGACCTTACTGTAAGTGGGGGAGTGTTACCTTATGTATTTAGTTGGAATAATAATAGTAATACTGAGGACTTACAGAATATTTCTGCAGATATCTATATAGTTACAATAACAGATGCAAATAATTGTTTCCTTTCTTTAATTGACACAATTTTACAGCCTATCTTAGCTATTTTAATTGAAGATAGTGTGGTAGATGTCAATTGTGCAAACGCATCAAATGGAAGTATTGTTTTGAATGTAAGTGGCGGAACACCTCCTTTTATCTATGTTTGGTCTTCTGGCCAAAGTACATCAAGTATTAACCAATTATCGCCCTCTCTATATTCTGTTTTAATACTTGATGATAATGGTTGTACTGCTAATTATTCAACTATTGTAGGCTCTACTGATCCTATTAGTAGTATCTCTATAATTTTGGATGAAAGTTGCCTTGGGGCTTTAAATGGCTCAATTTCCTTACAACTAGCTGGCGGTATCCCTCCTTATTCTGTTGTATGGCAAAATGGGAGTTCTGGTGAACAGCTCCAAAATTTAGGAACTGGAATGTATAATGCTACTATTTATGATTCGGTTAATTGTATAGTTGTTGAGAATTATAATGTATTAGCAGGGAGTAGTTTTCAGATAGAATCTAGTATAAATAATGTAAAATGTTTTGGAGAATCATCAGCTTCAGTTATTTTGAATATTACAGATGGTATTCCACCCTTTCAGGTTTCTTGGTTAGATGGCTATAATCAGCTTATTAGAGATAATTTATTTGCAGATACTTATGTAGTTGAAATTATAGATTCATCAGGATGCATGAATACTATTCAGTTTGATATCAATGAGCCTGAGAGATTAGAATTGGAGTTATTTGGGGCTGAGATATCTTGTAACTCCACTTATGATGGTGAAATTATAACTGAAATAAGTGGGGGTACAACTCCCTATATATATCAGTGGAGCAATGGGTTATCACAAGCCTCTATCTATAACCTTCCTGCAGGAAATTATATGCTAATTGTTTCCGATAGTAATAATTGTATAATTTCCGATAGTATTTTCTTAGTAGCTAATACCAATTGTTTTGTGATTCCTACTGTATTTACACCCAATGGTGATGGGGTGAATGATAATTGGACAATTCAGAATGTAGAAACAAATCTTATTGAGCTTATACAGGTAATTGATGAAAATGGCTTGTTATTATTTGAATCTTCTTCTGCAGAGTCATGGGATGGAACTTATAATGGCGTTTTATTACAATCAAACACTTATTATTATATTTTAAGAATGCAAAATGGAGAATATTTTACAGGTGCTATTACTTTAATTAGATGATAAAAAGAATATTAATACTACTATTATTTTCTAATATTATACTTGCACAGAGTAATGAATATTTATTTGACTTATCAAGTATAAACCCTGCAGCTTTAGCTATTGAAAACAATTCAATCTCTTTGTACTATTCCAATAAATTGGTTGGAATAAACTCTGCTCCGAAACATCAAAAAGTAATCTATCAATCTTATATAGATAAAAACACAACAATTGGAGTTAGTTTAATTTCTCAAACTAAAGATCCTAGTGGTAGCACATCTTTTTCTTTTAGTTATGCGCATCATATCAATTTGTCTAAAAAAACAAGACTAGCCTTAGGGATTCAGCCTGAAGTACAATCAGTTTATTTTGATGCAACAAATCTAATTTCAGGAGAATTAATAGATGAAGCTATTTCACGTGAACTTCATCAGGAAATTTTGCCAAATGCTGCATCTGGAGCGTTTCTCTATACCTCTAAGTTTAATCTTGGGCTTTCAGCTACTAACTTATTGGGCAATAATATTTATAATAGAAAAGTAGGTGCGAAATCTCCAATTTCATATTTAACTTATTTTAACTATAAGCTAACCTTACATAAAATTGAAGTGAATGTAGGTTCTATGCTAAATCTTACAGAAAATTATCCTGTTGTATCTAGATTTCATCTAAAATCTTCTTACCAAAATTTTACAGTAGGAGCAACTCTTGATAATTTAAATTCTTTTGGCATAATGACAGGATTTACATCAGGCAAGATAATCTTTTACTATATCCGCTCTACTCCACAAGAGATAAACAACACCATCTCAATAGGCAGCAATGAGATTAAGATAATTTACTTGTTGCAATAAATTTACTACTGTTCTAATCTTCCTACTATTTCAGCAATTTGTTTATGAGAAATTCTTTTTGCAAGTATCTTTTTATCTTTATCTAAGAGGTAAATAACAGGGGTAGAGTAGATGTCGTATTTATCTCTCCAATCCGAACTTGCCACAGGATTTCCTTCATCATCATGATTGATGTCAGCAACATTTAGCCAATCATTTATATTTTGATCATTTATAAATTTCCCCCATTCTTCTTTATCAAATTCTGTTGCAACTGCAAATGTTTTAATGTCAATACTAATTGATAATAAGGAATCAAGCGTATGCTTTATTTTTGGCAATTCTTTTTTACAATGACCACATGTTGGTCCGAAAAATACAAGCAATGTGTATTTTGAATTTACCTCCTGTAAAGTATGTAATTTTCCATCTACATCTTTCATGAAAGGTCTTCCGTAAAAATCAAGAAATTCTGAAGCTTTCCTTCCAATTAAATTAGGTGCAATTTTTTGAGCTCTATCAGCAATCTTTGCTAATTGATCTCCATTGTTAAATGAAAAAGTTCCTTTATCAAAATCTGTTTTTAGCTCTCCTAATTTACTTAAAGCTGTTTGACCTAATAATAGTGGTGTAGAAATATTATCACTTACACTTCCTTTTATGTCTTTTAAGGTTACATCTCCTATTTTTATCTTTTTAATATTGAATTCAATTGCTTTGTTAATATTTCCAGATGCATCCATGAATTTTTGTTCACCAATAATATCTTTCTCAGTAATACTTCCTTGTTTTATCATTACACTAAAGAAGTCTAAACTTATATAAACATCACTAGAACCACTATCAAAAATAAAATTTGCTTCTAAATCATTAATTTCACATGGAATTTCCCATACCCCACCTCTTTTGGTCATATTTATTTTATTATTTCCTATCCAAAATGCTTCTCCTGTCATATAATACTTCTCAACCATATGTACAAAAACAGCATCCATTCCCATTATCTTAGAGCGTTCATAGGTAGAAGTAATGTATGAAACTACATATTGAAATATTTCTTTATTTGCTCGTGATTTCTCGATGAGGATATCTGCTGATACATTAATTGAATCAGGATGCTTTGCAGTTAATTTTTCTAGATATTGATCCATTTTATTATAAAAGATTGGCGTTCTTAGCATTCTTTCATCTGAAAAATCAATATAATCCCAAAAATGTTTTTTATAAAACCGATAAGGAAATATTTTGTCTGGCTTCCCTGTTGAATCAAGTGGAGATTCAGGGATTTCAATTTCAGTAGTTGCTAGTACAATTTTGGAAAAGAACTTATTAGAGTTATTTTTAATAAAATTTGTTCTAAAAGTTTTTACTTTATTATCAATTTTACTTACAGATTCTTGCAGCATTTTTTTTCTCTCGTCATCAGCAGTTTCAAGCTCTTCTCTTATAGGAGTTACTTCTTTTTGCATTTCAGAAATAAATGTTAAATATTTGTAAAATGGTGGGTTTTCAATTGAATTTTTAAAGCTCATTGCTCCAACTAAATCATTGATATCAGTTTTAAAAGAGAAGTGAGTATCTGAAATAATAATATCAAAATATTGCTGATCGGCAAGTACTATTAAATACATACCCCCTTTTAACTCTTTTTTCCCTTTAAAGGTAAACTTTCCTTTTACTACTTTTGCTGTATCGGTTGCGTATTGTTTGCCACCAAAATAATAGGCTAACATTACTGTGCTATCTTGCAATCCTACAACTTCACCACTAATTTTATAGCCAGATTTATTTTTGTTTAATAAGTCTGATAATAAGTCTGATAAAGTTTGTGCATTTATGTTAAATGAAAAGGATACAATGGTAAAGAGTAAAAGTATATTTTTCATTTTTCTTTTGGTGTTTTTAAATTTAGATTTGCAAAATTAAGAATCAAAACGATTATTATACCAATCTATTGTTTATTTTTTAGATAAGATTCTAAATATACAACTGCTATAATAATACTGCTACCAATATAAAATGATGTACTCATTAATTCTGATTCTCCAAAAATGAAAAGTGCCAATATAATACTATAGATAGGCTCCAAGTTGATAGCCATAATTAGTGAAAAAGGGGTGATGTGTCTCATTATTTCAGTCATCCAGACAAACACCATTGCTGTACATAGTATGCCCAGTACAATAAGATATGTAAAGTCAGGAGTAGAGATAGGGGTATTAAAAATGGAAAAATCCTGCTGGAATATGAAGACGCTACTTATGATAATTACTCCAGCAAGCATTTCAATCATGGTAATTTGTGCTGCACCTACTTTATTAATGTATTTTGCATTAAAAAGTGTAAATAAAGTGCCTAAAAATGCAGCCATTATACCATATAGATATCCATATAAATATTGCATTTCGGCACCCAGAACATATGCCAATGCAGCAAATACTACAACTCCCATAACTACTTCATATAACAAGAGTTTTCTTTTAAAAAAAATAGGCTCAATTAATGCAGAAAAAAGAGAAGAAGTGGCTAAACAGATTACAGCTATTGAAACAGTTGATACTTTAATAGACTGAAAAAAACAAAGCCAATGTAAAGTCACTATAGCTCCTACTCCTAATATACCAAAAAAATCTTTTTTACTAATTGTAAATAATTGTTTTTTATATGCTAAAAAAAGGAATAAAGCTATAAAAGCAATTAGCATTCTATACCAAACTAAATGGGTTGTATTTAAAGTGATTAATTTACCTAATACACCTGTTAACCCTAATATGACTACCATCAGATGTAGAGATGTGTTTTTATGTTTCTCTATTATGTTAAACATGGATTAAAATTATAAATTTGTGCAATAATACAATTTACAATGAAGATTATAATATCACCTGCTAAAAAACTAAATATAGAAAATGGTTCCGTAAACAAGAAGATGCAATTCAGCTTTTTAAAGGATGCTTCAATTTTAGTAAATACTCTTCAAAATAAATCAGTTAAGGATATAAAACAATTGATGAGTTTGAGTGATAATCTTGCAACGCTTAACTGGGAAAGATATCAGCAATGGGCATTCAGTAACCTTAAAACATATCATGCAATACTTATGTTTAATGGTGATGTTTATCAAGGGATAAAGGCTGATTCATTCAATAAGAGTGAGATGCATTTTGCAGAAAAGAACCTTAGAATTTTGTCAGGTTTGTACGGCTTACTAAAGCCATTAGATAGAATATTGCCTTATCGCCTTGAAATGGGAACAAAACTAAATAATTCAATTGGGGATAATCTTTATAAATTTTGGAGTGATAAATTAAGTAAAGAATTATTATCATATATGACTAAAGATGAGGTGCTTATCAATCTTGCCTCCAATGAGTACAGTAAAGCATTACAAATGCATAATTTCCCATCAAAAATTATTACTCCTATTTTTAAAGATTACAAAAACGGAAAATTAAAAGTAAACTCATTTTTTGCCAAAAAAGCGAGAGGAGAAATGGTTAATTTTATTGTTAAAAATAAAATTTCAAATCCTGCAGAGTTAAAGTTATTTGAAAATAATGGATATGCATTTTCTAAGGAAAGTAATGGGCAACTTCTTTTCGCTAGATAATGTGTTTTATTTCATAAACGTAAGAAGGTAGGCGTATTAATGAATTGATTTTAGTACATTTACCATCAACTAAAAAATACAACAAGATGAACAAAGCAATCACTTTATTCTTCCTGCTCTTTACAATAGGATTTTCTAGTGCTCTATATGCTCAAAGCATTACAAATATAACGCAATGGCCAACTAACCCAAGTTCAAATGACACCATTTATTTTTATGCAGATCTGCAGTTTCCTAGTTCTGATTGTCAGCTTGATTTTGCTAGTCATACAATAGTAGGGAATACTATAATTGCAAATACTCAGCATTGTTTAGGAATGTTATTTGCAATGTGCAATGCTACTGATACTTTTATGCTTTTACCACTTCCTGCTGGGAGTTATACTTTTGACTTGACACTAACTAGTGGTTCTGGAGGTCCTCCTTGTACACCAGGAATTGCTATTGATGATAATATGGTATTTACTTTTTCAGTATACAATGCTCCGACTCCTTGTGCTTTAGCTGGGGGGAGTGTTTATATTGATCATAATAGTGCTCCTTGGATGATGAATGCAAGTGTTAATGGTATGTCTATGTATGATTATTCTTGGACTGATACCAATGGTATTGTGATAAGCACAGCTAATCAAACAATATTTTATACTCAGTGGTGTGTTTCAATCACAGATAATATAACAGGTTGCGACACAACTATCTGTCAAGATTGTATAGCAGATACAGCTGCAATGTGTGGGTGTTTTATGTTATGGATGCCTGTTTGTGGTTGTGATGGCGTTCAGTATGCTAATTCTTGCGTAGCTGATTGTGCAGATGTGCCTTGGACACCAGCTGTTCCTAGTGGAATTCCTGGTGGCTTTTTGCCATGTAATGTTACGACAAACTTTGCTTGTATGGGTGGAGTAGTTCCTGGTATTACTACATGTGTAGGTCCTGGAATTTATGCTTTGGGACAAGCGAATGTAATGGCAGTATATCCAACAATGGCAGCATGTCTAGCTGATTCTTGTAATGTTGTACCACCACCTCCACCGCCTTGTGGGGTAGAACTTACTGGAGATTCTATTATTTGTAATTGGGGTAACCCTCAGATTCTTACAGCATCACCAAACTCATCAACAGTATTACCTGTTACATATATGTGGAATACTGGCCAAACAGGACCTGTATTAACAATTACTACCCCTGGAACTTATTGTGTAACTCAGATTGATGCTAATGGATGTATTGATGCCGCATGTATTGGTGTTACAATGCAAGGCCTTCCAATTTATTCAGCACCATCACCACCAATCATTTGTATGGGAGATTCTATCGTTTTAGAAATAGATACTGCTGGTCTTTCTAATATTGTTTGGATTCCTACTGGTAGTAATAATACAATAAATAGGGTAGTAGATTATCCAGTTACTTCAACCATATATGTTGTTGAAGCTGTGGATTCAGCTGGCTGTGATAGAAGAGGTGAAATAGAAGTTCTTATAGACACTTGTGCAACAGGAATAATGAACATTATGTCAGCTCAAGTTGTTATTTTTCCTAACCCTAGTAGAGGAATAATGACAATTAATTTACCTAAAAATGAAATATTTGATATAGCAATTTATGATGTAATAGGTAAATTAATTGTATCTGAAACAAAGTTAGCCGATACTTATCTTATTACTGATAATAGCTTAGTTAATGGGACCTATATTGTACAGCTTATTCATCTTAAGGGGGTAATCACTAAAAAGATTGTAATTGAATAATGAGAAACTTACTCTTTTTATTACTTTCAGTCATAGTCATAGCGTCTTGCAAAAAAGATATAAAACCTATATTTGATAATGACGCTCCATATTATAGTGAGACCCCTACAATTTTACTTGAAAATTATGTGAATAGGATATATATTGACTTGCTAGGACGAGAACCCTTGGATGGAGAGATGGATACGGATGTTCAACTTCTAAGGGATAATGAGGTTTCATTAGAAAGCAGAAATAATTTATTGTTAAAATTGCAATTTGATACGACTTATATTCCAGGAGATTCTTCTTATAAATTTGCATACTTCCACAGAATGTACGATATGCTAAAGGTACGACTATTGGAAGGTGCTTCAAATGCTTATATTGGGCAGGATTTATCTAACCATTATCAAAGCTATTTGGTTGATTCCATTGCTGGAAATATGTTAGAAGCGAATAAGAAATTACTCAATTATAATGTGCTTAATAATGTATTGAAATCCGAGATACAGTACTATAACAGCCAAATTGAAATAAATGAAATGCACAGACGCATGATATATAATTCAGTATACGATAATATCAATATGAATACGTTTAATTTTATCAATGCTGCATTCGATAACTTATTGTTTCGTTTCCCTACACAATATGAATTTGATGAAGTGTATTTAATGATTGAAGACAATACAGCACAAGTGGTGCTGGGTGCTTCAGGCAATAATAAAGAAGCATTTACGCACATAATATGCAACACACGGGAATTTTATGAGGGGGCTATTATATGGGCTTATGGAACATTGCTGGCTCGAATGCCAACATCAGCAGAAACAGATTTTCTGATGCAATCATTTTATTACGATTATGATTTTCAATGGGTACAAAGACAAATAATGCAATCAGATGAATATGCACATTTTAATTAATTCAAAATGAAAAAATTATTTATCATATTTACTATTATGCTCATTGCTTTTGCTAGTTGCAAAAAAGAAGAGCCTATTTATGATGTGAATCAAATTCAATCAACATCCTATAATGCCAATAAGAATAAATTAAAAAGTACTGCACAATACATATCTATTTTGTATGCTAATTTGTTTCAGAAAGCCTTATCAGCAAATGAAATGGTAGAAATTACAAGATGTATAGAGTCGATTGGAGATAAGGAGGTAGCTCACGAAATTGTATTGAGTAATTTCATGAATCAATCTGGTGTAACACTTCCATCTGACTCATTAATGCGTGGTGATTTAGATGTGTTTTTGGAAGAAACCTACAAACGATTTTATGTACGAGATATTACAGAGGCTGAAAGAGAATTCTTTTTAAAATTCTTTGAATCGCATCCTGATGTATCTGCTGAGATGGTATATTCGGCTTTCTCATTGTCTAACGAATACCAATTTTATTAGGATGAAAAGAAGAACATTTATAAAAAATAGTGCTTTAGGTGCAGCAGCAATTTCTGCTCCATTTATTTTACCTAGTAGTAGATTATTTGCAGCTACTGGCAGCAGAATGGCGGACCATGTAGTGTTTGTTGCTTTTGCGGGTGGAGTGCGTCAGCAAGAATCTGTTTTGCAAAGATATTTAGATGATAGTCAGGAATATCCTTCTGCAGGAAATATAATGTATAATATTTTTAATGGAACTGCTCCAACGGATAAGATTGTATACGGAACTGATGGTATAGTAAGTGGAGATACTCCAATCCCTCAATTATTAACCCAAACATTACAAAGTCAAGGTACTTTGTTTAAAGAAGTAAATGCTTCAACAGTTGGGCATTATGCAGGGGTAAATACATTGCTTACGGGTAATTATATGTATTCACAAGGATTACGTAACAAGCCATCAATGCCCACTATTTTTGAATATCTCAGAAGGCATCAAGGAGAGAAAGCAACAAAAACTTGGTTTATCGGTAATGGTATTGGTAACTCCTTGCCTTTATTGGATTATAGCAATCATGAAGATTATGGCGCTCAATATGGTGCTAATTTTCTGGCGCCAACTATTACTTTTGGTGATGATGGAGAGAAGCATCTTAAAAATGCAAAAATATATCATCCAGAGGATGAATTAGACCCAATGTACAAGATGAAATATTTTTTGGATAATGTATGGTATTCCCAAGGGAAAGCATTACCTAGTATTGGCAATACTGAGCAGGAGAAAGCTGATATCAAGCAATTTGTAAAGGATATGTTTGAAAAGAAAGAGAATGGTACTGTTGCTCACCCTCCTACATCATCAGGAAGTGATGGTCAAACTATTGGTTATGCTTGTGAGGTTTTGCAAAGGTTCAAACCTACATTTACTGTGGTATACCTTTCGAATGTTGATGGTTGCCATTCCAATTTTACCAACTATTTGCAAAGTTTGCATGGGGCTGATCATGCTGTTGGGCACTTATGGGATTACATTCAAAATCAAATTCCAGAAATGGCAAATAATACTACTTTAATTGTATCACCTGAACACGGAAGAAACACCGAACCTAATGGAATAAAAGATGCTAATGCATTTTTAGGGTATGATCATTCTGATGCAAATAGTAGAAGAATTTTTAATGTGATGGTAGGTCCAGGTATTGATGGTAATTTAACTATTGGAAGTGAAGGAAATCAAGTGGGTGATATAGTCAATTTAACTCCTACAATTGCTGAAATATTAGGATTTAAGGATGATGTGATAAATACTGGGCTTACTGCTAGTAATACATCATTATTTGATTTGATATAAGGTTATGGGAAAAGCAATTTCACTCTTAATCATTTGTTTTATTTTTAGTGCATGCAAAAAGGACGGACCGCTTAATCCTTATGATAACCCAAACCTTGATCCTCCCATCATAAATGATACCAATTATTTTTCTGATCCCACTACTTTTGCTGCATTGCACAATAATATTTTTATTCCTACTTGTTCTAATTCAGGGTGCCATGATGGTACTTTTGAACCTGACTTCAGAACCATTGAAAGTTCATACAATACACTCGTTTATCAGCCAGTCATAAAAAATGATGCTGCTAATTCCTATGAGTTTAGAGTAAATCCTGGTGATTCAGAAAAATCGGTATTGTATAAAAGGCTAATTGAAGATATTGATGGAATATCTGGGATTATGCCTTTGTCAGCCGAGTACAATTCTGAGCATTATTGGTACGATCATAAAGAAGAATACATTCAAAATATAAAAGATTGGATAGATTATGGGGCTAAAGATATTTTTGGAAACACCCCCTTACAAGCAAACAAAGTACCTGAGATGAGAGGTGCGATAGCTTTTATAACAGGCCAACCAACTCCTTTACCAAGAGAGCCACCAAGAGGCACTATATTTATTCCTAGTACAGCAACCTCTATTGATTTATGGTTTAGTGTTTTAGACGATTTATTATCTCCATCTCAGTTGATATATAATAAAATTAAATTTTGCACTAATTTATCTAGTTTTGAGAATCAAACTGAATTTGATTTAGAGATTATCATGTTACCTCTTATTGAAACAGGATTTTATTTAAGCACAACTGATGAATTTTACCATAAGTATACTCTAGACATGTCATCATACAGTTCTGGAGATGTGGTATTTATTAAAATTTATGTGCAAGATGATGTCAATGAAATTACCGAAATACCTTCTAATGGTTCTGAATATCAGATTATTAAACATTTTACTTTTACAGTACAATAATGGTTAAAAAGTATATTTTATTCATTTTCGTATTACTATTTTTATCCAATTGCAAAAAAGATGAAAATGAAGCTGTATTTGTAATCAGTATTGTGTCTACATCCCCAGTAGAACTGCAGGAGTTCCAAGAAAATATTATGGTAACTATTCAGTATGTACACTCTGAAGGTTATGTGGGATTTTTTGATCCAGACTATTTATCTTTAGAAGTAAAAGATAGTCGATTATCTAATCCTGATTATTATCATCTTATTCCCGTTTCTCCTCCCAATGAAACTTTAAGTGTGCAAGGAGAATTATTGCTAGAGATAGATGCGCCATTTATTTTTGGAAATGGGCTTGCAGAAACTTTAACGTATATCATTCGTATTCAGGATAAGGATAAAGTTTGGAGCAACAGGATAACTACCGCTTTAATTACAGTCAAAAAGTAATGAAAAACTTACTATTGATTTCACTTTTTTTTATCAGTCAAGGGTTATTTGCTCAGTACACTATGAGCAATCTTACTGTGTATGATTGTGAAGGAACTTTAACAGATAGTGAAGCGAATACAGCTAATGCAGGATGGTATGCACATAATGAGAATTTCTTATTTACTATTTGCCCCAACGGAGCATTGTCTATTACCATGAACTTTACTTTTTTTGAGACTGAGCCAGGAAACGATTATGTAATGATTTATGATGGTCCTAATAATACATATCCTGTAATTGGAGGACCTTATTCAGGTGTTAATCTACCTCCTCAAACTATTTCTTCAGGTTGTATTACTATAGGTTTTTTTTCAGATATTAATGTAGCGGCAGAAGGATTTGAATTAAATTGGGAATCTGAGATAGCAGCCCCTGTTCTACCAATTATTAGTTTACCAACAACCGTAAGTTGTAGTTCAAATACAATAATAATTGTGCTAAATCAGAATATTCATTGTGATTCTGTTTATACAGCTTTAATTGATATTAATGGTCAAATCTCACAGACTGTTAATGCTATTCCATTAAATTGCAATAATGACTCTACAAATACTATTCAATTGAACGTAAGTCCAGGATTCAATGAAAGTGGAATATATAATATATATTTTCAATCATATTTTTTAGATGCTTGCGATAGCGTTTGGGATTTATCCACTTACTTACAATTTACAGTAAATGATTGTCCATTGCAGGTAAATCTTACAGTTAATGAGGATACAATCTGTTTTGGGGATTGTGCAGATTTGTTTGTGTATGTTAGTGGTGGTGATTCCACTTCATATACTTACAGTTGGAATCCTCTTTGGGGTAACAGTCCTGGCGTGCAAACAGTATGCCCTATTACTACCACGCAATATATTGTTACGGTTGATGATGCTGGATTAGCATCAGCACAAACAGATACCATTCTTATAACAGTTTTACCACCTCCTATAGCACAAACTAATATTTCAATATGCCAGACAGATCCTCCTATAAATCTAACAGCAAACCCTGCTGGTGGTTGGTGGTGGGGTACAGGAATTACAAATGGAGCAAACGGGACTTTTACTGCTAATAATTTAGTAGCAGGTGTATATACAGTAAGTTATGGTTTTGCAGATTGTTCTGATGATGTAGATGTAACAGTTTTGGAAATAACTGCAGGTCCTGATATTGCTGCTTGTTTAAATTCACTAACATTCAATTTAAATTCTATGTATACTACTCCAGGAGGGGTATGGTCAGGATGTAGTTGTATTCAACCCAATGGTGATATTACAGTAGGTACTATTGCTACTACAATTAATGCAATATATACATTACCTAATGGTTGCTCGGATACTTTATTAGTAATTGTTGGAGGTATTGCTACTCAAGCAGACGATACCCTTTGCCAACAATCAGGCAACTACCCTTTAACGTTTTCTCCTCCTAATGGAGTTTGGTCAGTATTGCCTAATAATCCTCCTTTACCCAGTAGTTGTCCAACTTCTATCATTTCTTTTCCTTTTCAGGATGGGTTTGAATTAGGTCTTGCAAATTGGACGCAAGATCCAACAAATGATTTTGATTGGGTTGTAAATAATGGAGGCACCAATTCAACAGCAACAGGACCTACTTTTGCTCAGGAAGGGTTGAGTTATATCTATACTGAAGCATCAAACCCTAATTATCCTGATAAAAAAGCAGCCATTATCAGTCCTTGTTTGAATTTGTCAGCATATTCAAATCCTGTTCTTTATTTTTGGTATCATAAATATGGTACAGGGCAGGGAAGTTTTGCTATTGATGTTTCTGTAGATAATGGTGCTACTTGGACATGGAATTATTGGTATAAATGGGGTGATTTAGGCAATCAGTGGAATGAAGAAGCTATTGATTTATCGACATTCAATACAGCAGAGGTTTTAATCAGATTAAGAGTGCTAACAGGAAATTGGCAATCGGATGTTGCAGTGGATCATTTATCTATACTTGGTGGTCCTGTTACTCCTGATGGAGTTTTTCTTTCATCAGTAGCAGATTCGGGTATTCATAATCTGATATACTCCATAAATGGTTGTGATGATTATGTTGATTTGTATGTAAAGCCAATTGATGCAGGACTTGATATGATTGTTTGTCCATATGAATCTCCTTTCAATTTAGCAGGATCACCAAATGGTGGAATATGGAATGGGACACATATTACTAATGTGAATACAGGACTATTTGACCCCTCTTTAGGATTAGGAATAGATTGGGTAACTTACACTTTTGATGGTTGTGTTGATACTGCACGAATCAATGTAGTGGATACTGATGTTCAGATTGATTCCTTGTTTTTTTGTAGTAATGAAGGTGTAATACAATTGGATGCAGGATTAGTTCCTAGAACACCATGGAATGGTACTTGGAGTGGGAATGGTATTATTAGTAACAATTATCCTGGAGAATTCTCTCCAAATATGGCTGGTACAGGGATACATACCATTACTTATACTGCCAATACGTGTACAGATGATTTGATTATTATAGTATACCCACAATCGATTCTTTTAGATACCTTGATTTGCTATTCATCTTCAAATATAATATTGAATGTAACTCCTACTGGAGGGAATTGGATGGGGAATGGTATAGTAAATAATAATACAGGTCTTTTTTCCCCTACTCAAGTAGGTGTAGGAACACATATGATTGGGTATATTGCTCCTAGTGGATGCATAGACACCTTTTATATTACCATCTATAATGCACCGACACTAACTGTGAACGGATTGGATAATGAATATTGTTTTAAGGATACTAATATTCAAGTAATTGTTAGTCCATTAGGAGGAGTGCTTTCGGGGGATGGTGTTAGTGGCTTGACTTTTAATCCTTCATTGGCAGGCATAGGATACCATACTATTACATATTCCTATGGTTTAGGAATATGTTTGCAAACTATTGATGTTGTAGTATTTGTTGCTGATCAGTTGATGGCAAACACTTACACTACAGATGATACTATTTGTGTAGGCGATATGGTAATAATAGGAGTTACAGTAAATGGCGGTACTATGAATTATTCTTTTGTTTGGAATAATGGATTGAGTAATAGTTTTGAACACATAGTTGCGCCAAATACTACAATAAACTATGTGGTAACCATTGATGATGGTTGTTCAACACCTACTCTTGATACTATATCCATTTTTGTACAACCTACTTTTAATCTAAGTTTCACCACCTCAGAAAAACAATGTTATGGTTCAGAAGGATTTGCGCATGTTGTTGCAAGTCCTGCAGCTAACTATTCTTACTCTTGGAATAGTAACCCTATAACAATTACTGATAGTCTTATAGCAGCTGTTGCTAAAGAATATCAAGTTGATGTAAAGGATAAAACTACTAATTGTTCCATTACAGATACTATAACTATACCAGGATTTTCTGTAATTATTGCTGCTATTTTTACAAGCAATACAGAATGTGTTTCTGTTTTAGATGCTTTTTTTCAGTTTAATGATAATAGTGCAGTAAGTCCTTTTGAGTTATCTGCTTTTAGTATATGGGATTTTGGTGATGGTACTACAACACCTTATGTGTTTTCTGAAAGTCCTCAGCATACCTATTCTGATACAGGATTTTTTAATGTTATATTATATTTAGAAAATATTGGAGGATGTTACGATTCAGTAAGCCATACTATTTGTATTGTCCCTGATAATCGATTATTTATTCCTAATAGTTTCACTCCTAATGATGATTTTTGTAATGATGAATTTTACGCTAAAGGGTTAGGAGGATTTCATACTTTTAATATTAAGATTCATAAAAGATGGGGTAGTGAGGTGATTTTTAAATCTGATGAAATTTTGATTAGTAATAATTCTGAAGATGGCAATATTTGTAATTCAATTATTAGCTTTGATTCCTATTATAAGTTGGGTAGTTGGGATGGAGTCATGTTAAATGGTTTAGATGCTCCCCAAGGAGTATATCCCTATGTTATTCATTATCAGTTGACAGAACTTAGTCTTGTTGAAGAAGTAGTTGGGTATATAATTTTGATAAAATGATTCTACTTGGTACAGGAAATAGTGAGGACATTGTGTTAATCGTCTGTATTTTATTTTTATTATTGACTGTAATAATAAATAAGAAGTTGTTTTTTAAAGTATTAGCTAAAGTTAATAAGCTAATAATTCCTACAATGATGCAAAAGGATTTTAGCAACCTAAAAACGACTGATAAATTAATTATTGCTTATAGGTATTGGGTAACAAAGAACAGTTTGTAAGTTATTCCTCTTCTTTTAATGCTTTAAATTCATAATTGTAATCTAGAATTGTCCATTTAGCTTTGTCATTTTGTTTCAGAATCATATACTCTTTATGTTCTTTTGTATTTTCATAATCAGAACTAAACTCGACAAATACATAAAATCCATCTTCTTGATTTTCCAATTCGCTAGTGAAAAATTTATCGACTACTATTCTACTGTTTAATGTGCCGAACTCTTGCATCAATTCAATAATTGATTTGCACCACACTGTTGAATCGTACTTTGATTTTATTGCTTCATCCAACAAATTATAACAATTACCGTATTGTTGATGATTGATATCATTCAACCATTTTAAAGCTACTTTGTTTGCATTTATGATATAGGTTTCAGTATATTTTTGTGCTGATATTGTTGAATAGGATAAAACTCCTATAAGTCCTATAAGTATTCTTTTCATAGTGTCATTTTTGTTGCAGTAAAAATAGTAATTTCCATATTTAATAGATACGAATACGACTTTTTTTAAGAAGTTGTTATTTATAAAGTGTAAGAAAAGGTATACGAAAGTACTAAATTCACCTAATTTTGACTTTAAGTTATTAACTGTTTTATCTAGTAAATATATTGCTCTTATCTAGTGAATAATACAAACTATTCTGATTAATGCAATATGAGTTAAATATCTGTAAATCAGTATAATAAGAAAGAAATACTTTTTTATTGAACTACAGTAAATTGCTAGTTTTTTATTCTTACTAAAAGAATATATATTTGTAGTTATTAACAAAAATAAATATCCCTATCTAGTAAAGTTTAGTTTATTAAGATTTTTTTTCTATATTAGTCCCAGTAAAAATAGTATTAATTAAAAAAATAAAATTATGGCTTTTACGCACACAAACTCAAAAGGAACAACTTACTATTTACACCACATGGAAGTAGAGTTGAAATCTACTAAAAAGAAACAAACTATTTATTTCTTTGCTAAAGAAGTATTAACTGTTTCAAGTAATGGGAAACCAGTTCAAGCTTTAGATGCTTTACCAGCTGGAAAAAAAGTTAAAGAAAATACAAGAACCGGATTACCATTCGTTTCTAAGGCGTAATTTAAGAATTTCTTAAAAGAAAAGCCCTAACAATTGTTAGGGCTTTTTTTATATCTAAAACTTTATCGTTTAATCTCTAAGCGCAATATAATAAAGTAAATAAGTAACTGCTGCCAATGCTGCAACTACATAGGTGCTAGCTGCCCATTTTAAAGCATCATCTGCATAAGTTAATTCTTCATCACTTGTTATGCCTGATGACCTTAACCATACCAAAGCTCTTCTACTTGCATCAAATTCTACAGGTAAAGTAATTAATGTAAATGCAGTTACAATAGCTTGTAGAATTATAAATAACATCAACATATTTTGCCAACCAAGACCAATAAAACTTCCTCCGATTAATCCAATAATAAAAACTGTACTCATCATTTTATTGCTAAAACTTACAATTGGCACCATTTGTGAACGCATTTCTAACCATTGATAAGCAGTAGCATGTTGAACCGCATGTCCGCATTCGTGTGATGCAATTGCTGCTGCTGATACATGCCTGCCTTGATATACATCAGGGCTTAAGTTGATTGTTCTATCTGTTGGATTATAGTGGTCAGTCAATTTTCCAGGAACGGAAACCACTTTAACATCTGTAATTCCATTATCGGTAAGCATTCTTTCTGCTATTTCTTTTCCACTCAATCCTGAAACTGTTGTTATTTGACTGTATTTTTTCACCTTACTTTTAAGCTGACTACTTACTATCCCTCCAATTATCATGAATCCAATCATTATTATCCAAATCATAGTTTTGTTTTTTATTGTTTTGCAAAATTAGGAAAAATCGTCTTAAATATACAACAATATTATAGTAGTTTTGTTGTATTAATACTTCAATAATGAAAAGACCTTTAATATTAGTTACAAATGATGATGGAATTTCTGCTCCAGGACTTAGGAATTTGATACGGATAATGAATGATTTTGGTGATGTTTTTGTTGTTGCTCCTGATGGTCCTCAATCAGGAATGGGGCATGCTATAACTATTGAGGCAACAATAAGATGTGATAAAATTATTATTGAAGAAGGTCCTCAAATTGAATATTCATGTAGTGGTACTCCTGTTGATTGTGTAAAATTAGCGGTTAATCAATTACTAAATAGAAAACCAGACCTATGTGTTTCTGGAATTAATCATGGCTCCAATTCCTCCATTAATGTAATTTATTCAGGCACTATGTCAGCTGCTGTTGAAGGGGCTCTTGAGGGCATTCCTTCAATAGGTTTTTCACTATTAGATTTTTCTCATAATGCTGATTTTTCAGAGGCTGAAAAATACATTAGAAAAATAACTAAGTCAGTATTGAAAAATGGTATAGATTCAGGGGTTTGTTTGAATGTAAATATTCCTAAACATATAGATGGGGAATCCATACAAGGAATCAAGGTATGTAGGCAAGCCAATGCAAATTGGGAAGAAGAGTTTGAAGAAAGAAAAGACCCAAAGGGGAGAACCTATTATTGGCTTACAGGAAAGTTTGTGAATTACGATAAAGGAACGGATACGGATGAGTGGGCATTAAGCAATCATTATGTATCAGTTGTTCCTGTTCAGTTTGATGTTACAGCCCATCATTCAATTTCTAAATTAAATAAAACAATATCAGATGAATAAACAATTGTTAAAAGGAGCTGTTATCGGTATAATAGCTCCCATTGCAGCCTTTGTAGTCTATGTGGCTTTTTTTACTAAAAATGCAGACCCAATTGGAATGTTTAATGAGTTAGTTGCAATGAATAAGCTCGCTCACGCAATGAGCTTAAGTGTCTTGATAAATTTACTGATATTTTTTATGAATATTAAAACCTATAGAGATGAAGCTGCAAGAGGCATATTGTTAGCTACAATTCTTTATGGAATCACTATTGCTATTATAAAGTTCAGTTAAGTTGAGATTATACATTATTACAGGGGAACCTTCAGGAGATTTACATGCTGCTAACTTAGTTCATGAGCTAAAAGCACATAATAGTATTTTAAATATAAGAGCTTGGGGTGGGGATAGATTAATTGCAGAAGGAGTAGAAATTGCTAAAAATATCAGTGAAACTTCATTTATGGGATTAACTAAGGTGATCTCAAATTTATCAGCAATAAAAAAGAATCTTGATTACTGT
>Ga0208879_1001496_pt1 | contig 21912 bp, 13 predicted proteins | sample Knorr_S15_td_Bot_FD_185605 | JGI IMG/M metagenome (GOLD analysis project Ga0208879, IMG submission 185605) | Marine microbial communities from Southern Atlantic Ocean transect - Knorr_S15_td_Bottom_ad_5009_LV_A (SPAdes) (version 2) | ecosystem: Environmental > Aquatic > Marine > Oceanic | place...
TTCGGTTAAGAATCGCTGGACCGCAGTTTTACTACGGGCTGCTTTACCTTGAATACGCTTAATCGCCACCTTGCGTCCAAGACGTGTATCGGTAGCGAGGACAACCTCACCAAAACCACCTTTACCAAGAACGCTCTCTTCGGTGTAGCGAGAAGATAAGTCTACTATCTCCATGTCATCATCAAACAGCTCATCATCCACATTAACGTCACCGAAGGTGGACTGGTCGCCGAGACTGTGGGCAGCAGTATCACCGCCCATGGTGGCCCCGTCACCGAGTGACTGTTCCGCGGGATCTTGTTGTTCTTCGCCGCTGAAGGTTTCACCTCCGAGGCTGTCCTCGTGGTCTGGCATGATAGATGATTATTGTTGAAAAATTAGAAAGCTAGCAAGCGTTCATACTACCCCAGCGGGAGATGAATCACAAATGTGGGGAGGCGGATATGAGCGGGGCTGGTCATTCTGGCGATCTAGCTAAATAGCTTGCGATTTGGCCAAATGAACGCCGTGAACACTACTGCTGTTGTTAGGGGGCGCACGAAGGATTCAAGTATATCCAAAATGCCGAATGGAATTTCTAAATACACGCAGAATCCAGCATTCAAACAAATATTCACAAAAGTGGAAAAAGCCACCAGGCAATAGAAGCAGATGATAGCTTTTGGGCGAAGGTTAAAAATTCCCCCAGCATGTTGTCTGCCGTTGGCTCGGTAACTCGCAACTGATCGCCCAACGCCATTACCTCCAGGTCACCGATGAGGATTTTGAACGTGCAGCTGGACTCGATCTGACCACCAACGACATGGGTGAAAAGCACCGGCGGAAAGTAACGCAAAAAACAACGCAGCACGTGCCCGCAAGGGACAGCAGCGAGTCGCAAGACGATTTACCCGCGCAAAAGAAAACCTCGGTTTTGCCGAGGTCTGCTGCTCCCTGCGACCGAGTGCCACAGAGCAAAGTGGAGGATAGGGGACTCGAACCCCTGACCTTCTGGCTGCCAGCCAGATGCTCTCCCAACTGAGCTAATCCCCCGCATTGGCTAAAAGAAACGGCAGTGGAAATGCCGAAACAACTTAACAGGTGCCACCTTTTCCAAAACTCGAAATTATCAGTACTGACGGCATCTGTCAACCGCTGCACAACATCCCACTTGTAACCGTATATCTATTCATGAACCGTAAATTTCTATTTACTATCGCTAAATATTCCGTGTCGATTTCGATCATCGGATTTTTGCTGTACCGCGCAACTACCGGTGAAAACTCCGAGAGCTTTCGCGAGATTTGGACCCAGCGTTCGCAGTGGAATGCCATGCTGATGTTGCTCAGCCTGATTATTGCCTTGGGTGGATTATCACTGACTTTCGTGCGTTGGTTTTTTCTAGTCCGAGCACTGGACATTCCATTTAAACTAAGCGATTCATTTCGGTTAGGATTCATCGGCTATTTTTCAAATTTTCTTTCTCTGGGAGTGCTCGGCGGAGATGCAATCAAAGCGGTCTTTATCAGTCGTGAACGTCCCGAGAAGAAACCTGAGGCGGTCTCATCGATTGTGCTAGATCGCGTTATGGGGCTCTATGCTCTCACCATCGTTTGTGCGATTGCCGCCGTTGCTGGTGCCTCCGCCGATAACAGCAGCGGTTCGGCCGATGCGACCGCAGCGCTAAATACCATTGCTGATATTTCACTGGTTACTTCGATATCAGCAGGTCTCGTGGCAATCGCGTTAGTTCTTATTCCGGTACTTACCGGAGAATCGATGCAACACCGCATCTCGCGACTGCCCGTGGCTGGCTCGATCCTGCAAAAAGTACTGCGGGCGGTGAATATTTATCGAGGTCGCCCATTGATGTTGTTGTCATTAACCGGTTTAACGATCGTGATTCACTGTTTGTTTGCCGCTAGCGTATTTGCCATGGCCATTGGACTAAACGTCACGCACCCAGATTTTGTACAGCATTTGGTCATCTCGCCAGTTTCCAACCTCGCCGGCTCGATTCCCTTGCCCGGCGGTATTGGTGCTTATGAAACCATGTTTGAAGCGTTATATGTGCGGGCTGGAATACCAGCTGGTAATGGCTTAGCCATTGCGCTGTGCTTTCGCATCGTTACAATCTTACTGGCGATGATCGGTGTGGTTTACTATTTACGCAGCAAACGTGAGTTAGAAAAGCTTGGCGACCAATAGATTTCAAGGCACAAACACCAAGCATTCGCGGCGGCTACTAGCGGATGATTGTGCCGCCGTCGCTGACCACCGCTGGAGCCAGAGGGTTGGTGTCAATAAGGTCGTTGTTTTTCAAGGTAGTGACGCTGTGACCTTCGGTCCGCAGTTGAGCGGCACCATTGTTTCCCAGTAAGCAAGCTTCAATCTGAACGCGCGATGCACCGCCAACGCTGATCCCGCTGCGACCGTTTCCCCGTGATGTTATTTCGAGTAACCGAGCGCCAAATACATTGTCGTGGACGTTGACGCCGTCGAGTTGAAAACCTTGGATGATCAAGTTTTCAACCACGACGTGCTGGCAGTTGATTAGCGTAATTCCAACTTGGGCGTGTGTGTAGCTCAGATCAAATGCATCGGGCAGTCGATCATTGGCCGGCTTAAAGTAGACTTTGCGTTTGAACAAACACCACTGCATTTCCTGCAGCGGTGGAAGTTTATTCGCACCCGCAGGTACGTCGACTTGCGTGGCTGGTCGGTTGTCGATGTACAGGAGGAAGAAAGATGTACGCGGTGGTTTGAATTGATAGATTTTATTACCGACGGCTGTCCATTGGTCGTAGGATATCTTTTTACGGCCATCCAATGTTGCGCCGTTACCGAGGATGCGAAAACTCTTGCCCACCAAACCGCTGTTACGACCATTTTGTATGGAAACGCTTTCTTGATAGGGGACACCAGTATTGGCAATATGAATTGAATCACCTTGCTTGGCGATTTGAAGAGCTTTGCCAATGGTACGTACCGGCCCCTGCTTGCCTCCCACCGATGTTGCGGACAGTCCCGAATGACTGTCGCTGCCACTGTCGTTGTTTACAAATAAATCGCGCGCCATTGCTTGGTTCGATATTGCGTTGCCAAGGATGCTCGTCAAAATAAATGAGGCAATCCATACGCTGGGCCATCGTGGTGGCAAATGAATCATGAATCGGAACCCTTTGTTGCGCAGTGCAAACGTAAACTTAACAGCAAGCAGTAGATGTGCAGCAGATTGTCAGAAAAGCTGACGGCTACGTCAAGAAGAGAATGATATTGGCCGCTATGTAAACCTACCCAGTGACAACGAATTATTGATTCGGGTTGTCGTTTGTTTTTGGCAATATCAACCCAGGGTTATTTGTTTTAGGAGTTTCCGTGTCCGCCGGTACAACAGGTTGCCCGAGGGTACCAGGCGTGCCAAGTGGGTTGGTCTCGCTCGGAAGCCCAGGTAGTCCTGGAATATTTAGGTTGTTAAGATCCAGCGGTGTATTGTTCTGTGGCAGAGCCTGAGCGGTGACCATACTGCTGTTGAGATAGAGTTTGTTGGCCAAGTAGCGTTGATAACGTAGATCAAGTTCCGTGCGAAAGTCGGCGTAGGCCAGCTTCACTTCATCTGGATTTCGATTTTGGTAGACCGCTACTTGGCGGATATATTCATCGAGCGTCGACATGGCATCAACGAGGATGTTTCTGGCGTCTTTAAAATCTCCTTGCAAAGCACGAGCTGCTGCTAGTGTAGATTTGAGTTGTGTTGCCTTGAGTGCATCGATATCATTATTCAATGCAGACGTTACGATTTCCTCAGCGCGACGTGCGTCTTGTACATGAGGATCAGGCGACATTGCCAAAAACGTCGCTAGAAATAGCATTGACTCAACGTCATCAGGATGCGAGCTCAGATAGTCTTCACCTAACGGTGGGTTCACGGTAACACGGATGACGTTTTCTAGGTGGTCAATGGCATTGAGGATGTCCTGGTCACGATAGAAGTTAATATTGGCTAAGGTCTTGTGAGCTTCCCAATGGTTGTTATCGATTTGAGTTGTCCTGAACAGCAGGGCCTTAGAATCTTCGGAATATCTTTGCACGGTTGCCTGATTATCGATTACACCTGCTTCCGTTTGGATTTGCAGAATGTTCTGCAGCATATTCGCTAAATCGAAATGCGCGGTTGCGTAATCGGGTTGGATGACGATGGCGTGTTTCATGAAGGCGACGGCATCGTCGTAGTGTCCCACGGTAAAGAGTGCTTTGGCGGTATCGGTGTAGGCGACGGCTTCGATTTGAGCGAGATTGTGGTTTCGCAATACATGACAACGAGCGGACAGTGCTGGACCAATATCAGCGATAATATTGTCTACTGGCGACACGTGATCGCGGATTTGATTTAGCACAGGACGATGAAAATCGAGATAGGGGTGTGAGGAGTATTCGAGCAAGGGTTTATCGTCTACGAGTAGTTGTCCGTCGGCACACATTGCTCGTAAGTCTTTCCCGTTGGCTAGAAATCCAGCAAGAAAGACAGTCGGGATGTTCAGTTGATGCTGTTTTCCACCCCAGTGGTTGTAGGCAAGATCCTTACTGATAGTGTCATTTCGATTCATCGCATTACTAATGGAATCTTTGGTAAAGACTTGGGCTTGATTAACATCTCTGTTGAGACCAAGCAGTAGCAGTTCGGAAGTGTTGTACCACAATTGCGCATTTGGATACGTTTGCACAAACGTACGGACAACACTGCGAAATTCATTGAGTCCGAGGAATTCAATCGGTACAAATTGTGAAATGACGCCGCCGTCATTGAGCCGCTCTCGTGTTTGCTGATAGAACTCGTGGGTATAAAAATTCGCGATGCCTGGTCGGAAAACCTGTCCAACTTCGATTGAAATGATATCATATTTGGCTGAAGTATGAGCTAGATAGTTACGGCCGTCTTCAGTTATGAGATTGATTTCGGTAGTTTGGCGTTCGACACTATCTTCGGCGAGCCAACCGCCGTTAAAGAAGCGGATTAACAGCGGTTCGAGACCTTCTTCGATTTCAACTAAGTCAAGTTGTTCAATTTCATGCATCAAGAATCGTTTGGCGGTTTGCCCTGTACCAAGACCGACCACACAGACGGTTTTTGGGTTCCCATGCACGATGGACGGAATATGACCGGCCATAAACTGTTGAGTTCGTTGGGAGTTACCTTGCCATTGTTTGTCGATATGCAGTTCAAAGATATCGCCATTCTCGATCACGGTTAAAAACGAATTTACACCTTCGACCATGGCAAAGTTGTTTTCATCAAGCGTCGGTATGGTGCGACCCATTCTGAGCATGTCAAAGGGCACGCGCGTTCGTTCAACGATAAAACTGTTACTAGTCAAGCGAATTCCGACAAACGCAAAAGCGACTAATAGAATCGATATAGGCACGCGCATTGACCCGAGGAAACTGAAACGGACTGGAACTTTTTGAGAGGTTAAAGGACTGTCAAGTTTCATCCATACGAGGAATCCAGCGAGAACGTTACAAACCGCAGTTAGCGAGATTGCATTCTCAAGACCGATCTTGGGAAGTACCAAGAAGCCGATGACAAAGGAACCGATGATTCCGCCAAAAGTATTCAGAGCGGAGAGGCGTCCGACAATTGCCGCTGCGCTAGTTACCCCGGAAGTCGCCAGACGGATCCCAATGGGAAACGCCATGCCTGCCAAAATAGATGGGACGAGCATGATCAGACCAATGAGCATGAGTTGTTGGCTAATGTTAGCAGTTCCAATGTTCTCCATGAAACTGATCCAGACAATTTCAGCCGGCGCCATGATGATGGCAAACGTCACGATTCCCGTTACGATTTGCAATACGCCAAAGCGAAAAATAGATTTGCGCAGGTCGTTGGTAAACATCGAGGCCAAGAGGCTGCCTATAACGATTCCCAATAATATGACGGTCAGGGTGAGTGTGTAAGTGTAAACATTGTTCTCGAGAATCAGGGTTAAGAACCGAGTCCAGATTATCTCGTTGCCAATCGCAGCAAAACCACTTAATGCGAAAACAATTCCCATGGCGCGAGATTTGTCCTTCGTCTGCTCAGATTCCGCTGGTGTTTGTTCTTCTTCAACGTGAGCAGCTGTGTCAGGTAATTTCACGACGAGCATAATACCGCCCACGACAATACTGATCCCGCCGGCAAGAAAAATTGATGCGTTTACCCCGATGGCTGGCAGCAGCGCGAATCCACAAACGGCCGCGCCTACGGCAGCTCCGAGTGTGTTCAGGCCATAGAGCCAACCGATCGAATTCAAGACACCGTTCTTATGGCGGATGAATTGTCGACAGAACAACGGTAATGTCGCGCCCATGAGAATGGTGGGAGGTAGTAAGCAAATACTGACAAGCGCAGCGCGAATAAGCAAAGTCACAAACAGTCCGCCCTGGATCGAATCATACAATGATGAATAGAGAGATTCGACCAACGGCAGAGTAAAGACGGAGACAATGCACAGGATGCCGACTCCGATCTCAAGTTTTCCGTATAAGCGAATGGGCGTACGTTGTTGACGCGTACGTTTCCCGAACAAATAGCTGCCGATAGCTAAGCCGCCAAAAAAGACCCCCAGCACCGTGCTAACAGCATAAGACGTAGCACCAACGACTAGGCTCGCTTTGCGGATCCAACTAATTTCATAAACCAAAGCCGCAAATCCGGAGAGTACAAAACAGAACAGGGCAATAAGTTCCGCTGTCTGTAACTTGCTAGACGACGATGCTGCGGTGGGAGGTAGAGGATTTGTGGTCATAACGAAAAAAGTTCAATGTTCAATTGATAATGTTTTAGTGAATAGGAAATGGTGGTTGGTCTCACTGGCGACCAAGGGGTGACGCTGGAGACGCTCGTTGTCAAAGCGGTATCGTTCAAAGGGTTACCAGCAATACGCTGGGATTTGCCGAGTCGTTCTCTTTTTTTTATGCCAACTGTCTAAATAGTTTCCTTAAACCGTCTTGTGGACAATGCCGCTATAAAACGGTTTAACTTCTCCGGCAATCTCGAGTAGCAGAGCCCCATCACTGGCAACTCCACAACAGCGACCTTGATAGTTAAGAGGTTGCTGATCGGTTTTCCCGATAGCGATCGAAATATCGCTATGGTTTAACATACAACGTGAATTCCAGAGCGTGGATATATCTAGTTGTTTTGATTTAAGAAGCGAGAAATTCTTGTCTAGCTGATTCAATAATAGGACAAGCAGGTCCTCGAGGTTGTGGGTTGTGGCGGTCGCATCAGTTATAGCAATCCCTGTCGTGGAGATATCCGTCGGCGCTGTTTTGAGAGAGTTATTGATGTTGAGCCCGATTCCAATGACTAGGTGCGTCGGTTGCGTTGCGGCGGACTCAATCAGGATTCCACCGAGCTTTCTTTCGCGGAGGTAAACATCGTTAGGCCATTTCAGCTGTATGGTATCCGAATGAACGCCGCCGACTATGGTCTCGAGTACCTCCGCGATTGAGATTCCAGTGGCAAGGGCGACCACAGGAACATCTTTTTGTTGCATCGGTGAGAAGTCATAGGTCACCGAAAATGTAAGTGAACCGCCGGTCGAAAACCAGGCATGGTTGCCGCGGCCGCGACCTGCAGTTTGACATTCAGTGACAACGACGCTCGGTAGACAGACCGTTTGATTTGCTAGCCTGTGCAGCGCAGTCGTATTGGTTGAATGGCATTCGTGCAATACGATGACTTCAGCCACGCAGCTATCCGCTTCAATACGTGTCGGATCGAAGGCAGTGTTCATCGTAGCCTCGTGAGGGGACCTGCGTCGCGCAGTCTACAAACTATTTTCAAGCGGGTAACAGGCCCTTAGCCCAAATTTAACTGTCGCTTCCTGAAACGGTTGGTCCGGCAGCGACGACATCTGCTTCAGCTTGGTCCAGATATTGTGCAAAGTTATCGGTGAACAATTTAGCTAGTTTAGCAGCCGTTTGGTCGTAGGCAGCGGAATCACTCCAAGTCGAGCTGGGAACAAGGATTTCACTTGGACAACCAGGCACGTTTGCGGGAATGGCTAGGCCAAACACGGGTTCGCTAACTGTTGCCACGTCGTCAAGTTGACCGGCATGGATAGCGTCGATTATGGCCCGAGTATATTTAAGGCTCATGCGTTCGCCCGTACCGTACGCTCCGCCGGACCACCCAGTATTGACGAGCCAAGCGTTGGTGTTGTGCTGTTGCATTTTTTCAGCGAGCAGTTTGCCATAAGCCGAGGGGTGCAGCATGAGGAACGCGGCACCGAAACAAGCTGAAAACGTGGCTTCAGGTTCGGTAACACCAACTTCAGTACCAGCAACTTTGGCAGTGTAGCCATTAATGAAGTGGTAACTAGCTTGAGCGGGAGTCAGTTTGGATACAGGTGGCAGTACTCCAAAGGCGTCACAGGTTAGCAAGATGATATTTTTTGGGTGTGAACCAACACAGGGGATTTTCGCATTGTCGATGTATTCAATTGGATACGATGCTCGAGTGTTTTGTGTAATCGACACATCGGTGTAGTCGACAGCGCGGGTGTCCTGATCGTAGACGACATTTTCAAGGACGGTCCCGAAACGGATAGCTTGATAGATTTCCGGTTCTGATTCTGCGGACAAGTCAATTGTCTTGGCATAACAGCCGCCTTCGATATTGAAAATTCCGTTGTCCGTCCAGCAATGTTCATCGTCGCCGATCAGTGGCCGATTGGCGTCGGCTGAGAGAGTTGTTTTTCCAGTACCTGAGAGACCAAAGAACAGTGCTACGGTGCCATCTTCACCTTCATTGGCACTGCAATGCATGGAGAAGATGTTCTGGCGAGGCATCAAGTAGTGCATGATCGTGAAGACACCCTTTTTCATCTCACCGGCGTATTGGCTGCCGAGAATGACAAGTTCTTTGGATTCAAGGTTGAGTGTGATGCTGGTGTCTGATTCGACTCCGGCAACAGCCATGTCTGCTTTGCATTGACCGCTGTTGAGAATGACGTAGTCAGGTTCGCCAAAGTCAGCAAGTTGCTCGGCTGTCGGTCGGATCAGCATGTTGTGCATAAAGAGTGCGTGGTAGGGTCGAGCACAAATGATTCGTATTTTTAGTTGATGTTCAGGGTCCCAACCGGCAAAGCCATCAACGATGTAAATCCGGTCGCTTTCGCTGAGGAATTCGACAGCCATTTTTCGGTTAATAGCAAATGAATCAGCTTCGAGCGGAATATTAACAGGACCCCACCAGATTTCATTTTCACTTTCCGGATTGCGAACAATTCGTTTGTCTTTAGGGCTACGACCTGTTTTTTCAAAAGAAATACTGGCAAGGGCTCCGCTGGCCGTAATGTCCGCTCCATCAAATTCCAGTGCATGTTCGTATAGCACGGCTGGCGAAAGGTTACGGTAGATAGTGGAGTTGTTGATGCCGTATTGGGTAAGATCGATGGACATAGTACTGCGGAGGTTCCTATTTGAAGTAACAAGAAAAGGTGTAGTAGATTAGGTTTGTGATGCAGAACACAAACATCGCTTTTGATTATACCGCAATTTGTATTCTTGATTAGGGGGTGTCCGGTAATGGTATTTAACGCGCATGCCACAAATTAAAACGCTTACGCAATCTTCCTTAGTTAGTCACGAATGCTATACTCAGCGTCATCAGATTAACCGCCCACACTAATTCTAAGGGAGGCGAGAAAATGCAACGACGTGATGCAATAAAAACAGCTGCGGCTGGGTTAATGGTGCTATCTTCAGGCAGCGTTTCTGCTGCGGAGTCGCAGGCGGAAGTGCTATCGACCAAGGTGATTGAACCGAGTCGCACAGCGTATATTGGGTGGCCAACGTTGATGCGGCGCAAGAATGGTCAGCTATTACTTGTGGCATCCGGCACTCGCGAATCACACGTTTGCCCGTTCGGCAGCGTGCAATTATTTCGTAGCAACGATGACGGTAAAACTTGGCTGCTGCCGCAAACGATTATGGATACTCCGACTGACGACCGTGATGCAGGTATCCTCGAGACAGCTGCCGGCACGTTGCTCGCGACAACGTTTACCTCAAACGCCTATGTCTCGGTACTGGAAAAAGCGAGGTCTGCCGGGAACTGGGATGCCAAGCGATTAGCGTTGTGGGAAGCCGCTGCGGCGCGGATCACTCCAGCGGAACTACAGGCGACCCTCGGTACTTGGATGATGCGGTCGACCAACGGTGGGATTACTTGGTCAGAGGCTTATAGCAGTATTGTGAACAGCCCTCACGGACCGATTGCATTACAGGATGGCACTATTTTTTACGCAGGAGTGTCGCTCTGGAAAGAGGATCGTTTTGTTGGCGCAGTCGTTTCCCAGGATGATGGCAAAACGTGGAAAAAACTCGCAGCAATTCCAACTCGCCCCGGCGACGATTCAGCCAACTACCATGAACTGCATGCGGTTGAGGCACCCAGCGGTAAGATAATCGTGCAAGTCCGCAATCACAATTCCACAAATTTCCGCGAGACCCTACAAACGGAATCAACCGACGGTGGTCAGACTTGGACGATGCTCCATAGTATTGGTGTGTGGGGACTGCCATCTCATCTACTGCGACTTCGAGATGGTCGCTTGTTGATGAGTTATGGTTACCGACGTAAGCCTTACGGGAATCAAGCTCGTATCAGTACGGACGAAGGCCGGACATGGTCGCCGCCGATGACCATTTCCGCCGATGGGCCAGGATCTGATCTTGGTTACACTTCGACTGTTGAACTCAGTGACGGTAAGCTACTGTCGGTATGGTACGAGAAGATGGCTGGCAGTACGAAGGCGGTTTTGCGGCAAGCGATGTGGAGCATCAAGTGAGTGCAGCAAAAATAAGACAATCATTGAATACCAATTCTGAATCAGCCGGCGGCTATTCTATTTCGCCAGCGTTGTGGTTTGCGATGACGTATCCGTTCGTACTCACCGTGATTTATTTTGTGCTACTCAATGGTGAGGAAACGGGATTGCAGAACTGGGTGTTTAGTAGTCTGAAGTTGATTCAGTTTGCGTTTCCAGCAGTGTTTGTTTTCTTAGTGTGTCGTGAATCGCTGTCATTACCCCAGTGGAAAAAACCAGCGATTGGGATTGGCTTAGGCTTCGGTGTACTCATAATCGGCGCTGCGATGGTCGTCTATTTTGGACTACTCAAAGATACGCTTCCTTACTACTTATTGCGTGGCAAAGTCCAAGCCAAAGTACAAGGATTTGGATTGAGTAGCGTTTGGGCTTACGGTGTGTTTTCTGTATTTTACTGTTTAATTCACTCTGGTATGGAAGAGTATTATTGGCGGTGGTTTGTTTTTAAACGATTACGAACTCAAATTGGAAAATACCCAGCTATCGTTTTGTCGAGCATTGCCTTCATGTCTCATCATGTTATCTTGATGGTCGTGTTTTTTGGCCTCACTTCACCACTGGCTTTGGGTTTTTCGTTATGCGTGGCGGTCGGGGGTGGTGTTTGGGCTTGGCTATATAATCGCAGCGATAATTTTTATGCGATTTGGGTCAGTCATGCTTTAGTAGATGCGGCGATTTTTATAATCGGGTACGACTTGATATTTAACTAATAGTTAGACCACGGATGCCTTAAGAAGAGAGATTTGTCTTGAGCAAAAATTATGACCAACTATGCGAGCATTTTCGCGAGATTGCGGTGCTTGGCTCGATCGGTGCATTGTTAGATTGGGATGCGCGTTGCATGTTACCCAGCGGTGGCGCGGGGTATCGTTCGGACCAGCAAGCCTATCTATCCAATTTGTTGCATCAAAAGCGAACGGACCCGCGGGTCGGAGATTGGCTGGCTGACGTCGTCGACTCAGATTTGACCGCAGATCCGCGGAGTGACTCGGCAACAGTTATTCGTGAAGCGAAACGTATTTATGACAAACAAGTTAAACTGCCGGCGGATTTGGTAGAAGCGTTAACACGCGCAGAAAATGATGGCCAGCACGCTTGGGTTGAGGCGCGGAAGAACGATGATTTTGCGACATTCTTGCCGTTCTTGGAAACGACTTTTAAGCTCAAACGGGAGCAAGCTGATGCGATTGGATTTGACGATTGCCGCTATGACGCGCTGTTGGATGACTTTGAGCCGGATGAAAAAACGATTCGCGTGCGCGAGACTCTCGAGGCACTGAGGAAAGACCTGATGCCCTTGCTCGATGCGATTCAAGGAAGTTCTGAGGTTCCAGATGCGTCGTTGTTGACGAGAAAATATCCCGTCGATAGTCAAACGCAGTTCGGTACACGGGCAGCCACAGCGATTGGGTTTGAGTTTGACCGAGGGCGTCTTGATGTAACGCATCATCCCTTTTGTACGGAAGCTGGGCCGGATGATTGTCGCATTACGACGCGATACGACGAGAATTTCTTTAATATGGCATTTTTTGGAATTCTGCACGAAGCGGGACATGGGATTTATGACCAAGGATTACGTAAAGACTATTACGGCTTGGGACCAGGTAGTTATTTATCGCTAGGGATTCATGAGTCGCAGTCGCGTATGTGGGAGAATCAAGTTGGGCGGGGACGGCCATTTTGGGAACATTGGTATGGCGCTGCCCAGCAAACTTTCAGTGAAGCTCTGGGGGAAGTTGCTTTTGATGATTTCTATTTCGCCATTAACCGCGTCGAACCATCGTTGATTCGTGTTGAGGCGGATGAGCTGACTTATAATTTGCACATCATTATTCGCTTTGAATTAGAACAAGAAATGCTTGATGGCGAAATAAATGCCGCTGATCTACCCGACGCTTGGAATGCGAAGTACCAACAATATTTGGGGATTACGCCTCCTAATAATGCAGACGGAGTGATGCAGGACGTCCACTGGAGCGCGGGGCTTGTCGGGTACTTTCCGACTTATTCACTGGGTAATCTCTATGCGGCGCAGTTCTTTGCCAAGGCCGATGACGAATTGGGTGGTCTCGCTGAGATGTTCCGCCGCGGTGAATACTTGCCGCTTAAGGAATGGGTCGGCGAAAAAATACATCGAGTAGGTCGCAGTTGCTCAGCCGCAGAATTGGTCCAAGAAGTTACCGGTGAGCCACTCAATCATCAGTATCTTGTGGATCAACTTAGGGCGAAACTGGGGCCACTTTATAAGATATAATGGTTGATACCTTGTATGTGTTTAGTTTTATTGTGGCAATTAAATAGCCAATCAGACTATTATTTAACTTGTTGTTAGTTCAACAGAGTATTTGTGCAGGGTTGAATCAACCAGCTTTTATCTGTAAGAATGATTAACAACTTGGATTATCAAGAAAACGTAATTGGGAATAAGGGATAGTATATGGCGACGGCATTTTGTCCGGAGTGTGAAGAAAAGGTAACCTTGCCCAGCGCGAGTCAGGCGGCGATTGTCCAGTGTCCTTTGTGTGACGCTGAATTTGGATTGGCGGCGTTGCTCGAATCGGTTCCTCCCACCTTGTTGGTGGTGGACGATCCGGCAGCTGAATGCGCTGAGGATGTTGCCAGCGATGAGGAGTCCACAGAGTCCACAGAGTCCACAGACGTTGGCTTCTCGCTAGCGGCCTTGAGTGATCAACCTGAGGGTTTTTCGTTTGATGACGAAGAGCCATCCGTACGCGCTACCACCGTCCGCAGTTCAGGTCGACGAGCAGCTAAAGGTGGTGGCTTACGTAGTGTATTACAAGTTGTATTTGGTGGGATGTTAGCTTTACCGTTAGCACAACTTGCCTTGTGGTATTGGCCTTGGGGACCGCAAGATCCACTCGATGTGGGTCTAAAGTTATCCTCTTACGCTGCTGTCAAATGGGTGGTTCCCGCAGAATTTCATGGTTCTGCAGACGAGACACCCGCTGATGATTCTGCGAACGAATTGGATCTCGAGCCTGAGAATAGCCACGAATTTGATCCCGCAGGAAAGTTCAATGGATTTGATTCGAATACCCGTAATAATCCAACGCTGGGCAATGAGACGGCAGATGGATTTGGTGTACCACGAGGGCTCAATGGACGAAACGTTCGCCCCAATTCGAAACCAACGAACCCTACGTTAGATGAGCTTAGTAATGGGAAGCCGGATGAGATCGTTAATAAACCGGTACCGCTAGCACCGACGGATTACGTGCGGGGAGCAGCGCTCTATCGCACAATGGTTCTGGAAGCAATGTTGCAACGGGCTCAGCAGCAATCTGAGAAATGGAGCGGACTGGCATCGGAGTTAGGTGAAAAACAACGTCAAATCGAAAACGGAAACATGGCTTGTTTTCTAGGGCAACTGGCGACAAGCTTTACGTTTCACGATTCGCGCGATGCAACAGCGACCGTTGTCATGGGCGAGATGTTTGATTTTTTTCAGGAATCGGCGACCAATCAAGCGTTGCTCGATGTTATTGATGTCGAGTTTGATAAGACGGTGAAAAATTCCGCGGAACCGATTCAAGGTGCAGTTTTTACCGCGACAGTTGCCTCGTCAACTCGTGTCAACGGCTATCGGCAAGCCGAGATGACACTCAGCGAATCGGACACAAAAATGCCGTTGGTTTTTTCGCCTCAACTTGCACCCGAGTTCGAGCCTGACCAAACTTATTTAATCGTTGGCAGTCTGATAAGCCAACCGCGCCGTGTATTGCAGAATTATCTAGGCCTAAGCGATAGTGTAGTTGTGCTGGGTACTTATCTGCCATTGTCAGTGAACGTCGCCGATGCAGGTCAATAATATAACGCCGCATGTTCAGCGATGAAGTACTGTTAGATTACCGGGGAATTCGACACCAGCTGGTAAAAGGCTAAGTCCACATGAACAAATCACGACAATGGGTTGAGCGCCCTGCTTTGTTGGCGCATGAAATTGCCGCTCAAGTCCAGCGTGGTGAATATAGTGCTGCAAGTTGTGTCGAGCAGACGATTGCTCGAATTGAACAATTCAATGGCGACTTGAATGCGATGGTTATTGATTGTTTTGATCAGGCGCGGCTGGATGCCAAGCGGTTAGATGCATTACAAGCTGAAGGAAAAACGGCCGGACCACTGCATGGGGTACCGATCTCCATCAAGGAATGTTTCTTTGTGGCCGGTACTGATTGCACGATTGGGTTGGACCTATTTGTGGGAAAACCGTCCACGGAAGATGGACCGTTGGTACGCCGCTTGCGGGAAGCCGGAGCCATCGTGATGTGTAAAACCAATATCCCGCAGACGATGTTGTGGCATGAAAGTGTCAATCCGGTGTATGGCAGGACTAACAATCCATGGGATACGACACGGACTCCAGGCGGCAGTTCCGGAGGTGAAGCAGCGATGTTAGCTGCCGGCGGAAGTGTCTTAGGATTGGGTAATGACCTTGGCGGTAGTTTGCGAGTGCCCGCTCATTTTTGCGGTATCTTTTCCTTGAAGCCAACCAATGGTCTGTTGCCACGCAACAGCAGTCGAGGAAACATGCGAGGTATGGAAGCAATGCTCGCTCAACCAGGTCCCATGGGACATTGTGTTGATGATCTAATCCGGATGTTTGATGTACTCATCGGCGATGTGCACACGGTCAATGATTTGGGACAGTCGCCGGTGGGACGACGTGACTTGCCAGCTGATCTTGGTTGTGCTGGTGCCAATATTAAAATTGGGATTATTCAAGATGATGGTTTCTTTGCCGCTTCACCTGCGATACGTCGCAGTGTCCAAGAAGCGGGCGCAGCATTAGCAAAACTGGGTGTGGAGGTGATTCCGTTTGAGGTGCCTAATGTTGAATTAATGGTCAAGTTGTACATGGGAGCGATGACCGCCGATGGTGGTTTTCAAATCCGCCATGTGCTTAAGGGCGGGCGGGTCCACAAACCGTTTGCGCGATTGGCGAAAGCGACGGGTATTCCGCGGATTCTGCGGCCCTGTATTGCGGCGGTTTTGAGGATGTTTGGCGAGCAGTACCAAGCACGATCGGTTTCCGCGACTGGGGGTTTGTCGGCGAAATGGTATTGGTTGTTGATCGATGCCATGAATCGGTATCGGCGGCAGTTTACCCGAGCTATGCAAAAACAGAATATTGATGTGTTGCTGAGCCCCTGTTTCGCTTTGCCAGCGATGTTGCATGACGACGGCGTGGATTTGATTCCCGCCGCCAGTTATAGCTTCTTACATAATCTTGTTGGAGGTCCAGCCGGAATGGTGCCGTGGTCTATCATCGGGGAGGGGGAAGAGTCAGATCGAGAGCGAGTACGTGATAGCGTCGTTCGCAAGGCCATTGCCACGGAAACAGGAAGTGTGGGTTTACCGGTGGGGGTCCAAGTAGCAGCGTTGCCTTGGCAAGAACATCTGGTTTTGGCCGTTATGCGAAAACTCGAAGAGGCTATTCCACGGTCGCAGAAAGAGGGCAGGTCAGAACAATAACCTGGCCGCTTTCCATTTTGACTTCGACTGTAATCATTGCCTGAATCTTTCCCGCTGTGGTCCCGGCTTGAAAGGCCACGGGAATGATGTGTAGTTGTTTGGGTGCAGAGTTCTCAGGATTTGCATCTGGCTGCGAGTCGCTAGGAAACGAAACGCCATCATGGTTGCAATTGATCGACGTGATACTAAAGGGTTTCGTACCGCGGAGGATGAGGCGTTTTTTAATGGAATCGTCGGGTGACAATATCCCCAGAAGCAGTGCTGCTGGGCTCAGTGTGACGGGGGCGGATGCTTTACCTGAGAGTGGTAATTGGATTTCGCGATTCAAGGGATCGTTGGTGACGATGATCAAATAATCTGTTAGATATCCCACCGGGACGTTTTCTTTGAGTTCAACGACCAGTCGATATTCGACTCCACCAGCCAGCACGGTCCTCTCAAGTATTTCCACGTTGTAATACGCTTGCTTACTGCGGACGTCCGTAATACTCCAGTCCGTGCGGCCAGCGTATTGGACGCGAAATTCCTTCTTGGGTTTGCTGCTGAGTTGAAACTCGCCAAATTCAAGGCTGTTAGGTGTAAACACTACGTCACTGCGTATGAAGCCCGCGACTTGAAGTTGGATTTCCGCAAAAAATGGTTTGTCGATGGTAACCGTTACTGTGGCACCCCGTTGTCCAATAAAACTCTTGGTGTTGTAGGTCGTCAGGATGGCACCTTTTTCAAAGCTCTTAAGTGTTGCTGTTTCTATTTTGGGAATAGTACACCCACAACTAGCTCGTACACTCGCAATGTGAACGTCTTCCTTGTAAAGATTGGTTATCTCAAAGCGAAATTGTTGATTGGAGTTGCGGGCAACCGTACCGAAATCGTGCTCGAGTGTCGCGAACATCTTTTTTGCCCAGTCTTGGCCCTGTGCTGAAAGCGTTGAAAGGCTAAGACAAGCCGCGAACACTGCCAGAGTGCAATGATTGCGAATCCGATTGTATTTTTGAGTTGCAGGCACGATTGCTAATTGTAGGGCTAAATGACTATTGGACGTTGTATTTGGGATTATAGCAGAAAACAGATTTTTCAAATGTAAATGCGGACACCAATGGAACCACGAATTTAGACTTGCCGCAGCAAATGGAAATTGAATTGCTGTTCAAGAAAACTACCTGTAAATGTTATATAATAAAAGCAACAGTAAATTTAGAAGAATAAAAGAGGATTGGATAATGCAGATGTCACTGATGGGTCGTTTGCCGCATATTGTTTTGGCGACATGTTTGTTCATCGTCTTGCTGAGTGGTTGCGAGGAATCGAAACCAACGGAATCGGCGGAGGAACTAGGATTTACCGTACCGCTTCAAGCAGTCGTTTATCAAGCACGGAATCCATTTACTCAGCGGATACCAATTCCGGATGCGATGATGTTTCCGAAGGATATGCAGTGGCTCAATACAGGGCCATTGAATAAACGCGACTTGCGGGGCAAATTCGTCGTCTTGGATTTCTGGACGTATTGTTGCATCAATTGCCACCACATTCTTCCTAATTTGCGAAAGCTGGAAGAAGCCTATCCTGATGAAATTGTCGTGATCGGTGTTCATTCGGCGAAGTTTGATGAAGAGAAGGATACGGAAAATATTCGTGATGCGATTATTCGTCATGACATTCGGCACCCAGTTGTCAATGATGCTGATCACAAGTTGTGGAATCTGTTTGGTGTGCAAAGCTGGCCGACGTTGATTGTGATTGATCCGGAAGGATATTTTGTCGCAAAAAATGGCGGTGAAATTACTTTTGAGGCGCTCGATGCGTTCTTCAAAAAGAACATGCCCTATTACGCCAACAATAAGTTGATTGACAAAACACCCCTGCGTTTTGAATTGGAAGAATTTAAAGTTGAGCCGACGCCGTTGAAGTACCCAGGGAAAGTGCTAGCGGATGAGACCTCTCAGCGATTATTTGTCACCGATAGTAGCCACAACCGAATTGTCATTTCTGATCTCGAAGGGAACGTTCAAGATATCATTGGGACTGGTTCCGTCGGGCGTCAGAATGGTGGTTACGATATAGCGACGTTTGATCATCCACAGGGTCTGGCGCTGCATGAAAATACGTTGTACGTGGCCGATGTTGAGAATCATATGATTCGTAAAATTGACCTCGAAGCAAAACAAGTGACGACTATCGCGGGAATTGGAAAACAAGGTCAGAATGCGTTCCCTGGGTCGACTCCGTCAAAACAATCTCGCCCCTGGTTTGGTAAGCCTAAGTTTACGGGGCTCAATAGTCCGTGGGCATTGTGGGTACACAACACGGATTTGTTTATTGCGATGGCAGGGCCTCATCAAATTTGGCGGATGCCCCTCGATGAATCGATCATTGGACCCTACGCGGGTAATGGCCGAGAGGATATTGTCGATGGGCCGCTGTTGCCTAATATTCCCTACGGTTTGGGATCTAGCTCTTTTGCGCAACCTTCCGGTCTGACGTCTGATGGCGAGTATCTATATATCGCCGACAGCGAAGGTAGTTCGATTCGAGGCGTTCCTTTTGATCGCAGGAAGTCGGTGATGACGGTGGTGGGAACCAGTGGATTACCGCAGGGACGACTGTTTTATTTTGGCGATCAAGATGGACCCAAGGAAAAAGTGAAGCTGCAACATGTGCTTGGCGTGCAATATCACAAAGGGAATATTTATATTACGGATACCTACAACGATAAGGTCAAAGTCGTCGACGCAGCGACAGGGACTACTAAAACGATTGCCGGAAATGTTAAAGGTGAGTTTGACGAACCTTCAGGTATTACGATCGCTGGCAATACATTATTTATCGCCGATACCAACAATCATAAAATCCGGACGATTGAATTAGGGACGTTCAAAGTTGCTACGCTAGATTTCCCTGGATTAGAGCCACCAGAGAAAGTGGAGTTAGTGCCAGAGTTTACTGACGCAGTTCGAGTTGCCGTGCGTAGTGCCAATGTGCAAGCTGTTGCCGGCAAGGTTAAATTGGCCGTATCGCTCAAATTACCTATTGGCTGGAAGATGAACCCGCAAGCCCCGCAGGTTTATTATGTGCAGGACACGACTGACGGCGGACCGCTGAAGATTGTAGCTAACGGTAAAGTGCACCTTGAGAAGCCAACCAAGGAGTTTATTGTCGAAGTCCCAGTCAGTGGTGTTGGTGAAGATGTGCTGACTGTCTCGATGGATTATTATTATTGCCAAGATAATGAAAACGGATTGTGTAAAGTTGCATCAGTCGTTTTTGAAATTCCACTGGTTGTATCCGCATCCGGTACTGCTAAGCCTGTGGCGCTGACACACGCGCCGGCAGCCTTTTAAATCGCTCACCTCGTTTGCAAGGTTTTAAAGTCGATTGTAGAATACGGGATTCATTCGAATCTCAAAATCAGCCCATGTTGGGGTTTGATTTGCAAACTTATCTTTAGGTGAATACTGCATGTTTGATAGTCTAAGTGAAGGCCTGCAAGGCGCTATTAAGTCACTCAGTGGCAAAGGCCGATTGACAGAAGCGAATATGCGCGAAGGTTTGCAGTCCGTTGAGCAGTCGTTGATCGAAGCGGACGTTAGCTATGATGTCGTGCAGCGATTTATGGGCAATGTGACTGAGCAAGCGCTCGGTGAAAAAGTGTTGTTATCGCTTGATCCGAGTCAGCAAGTGATTGGTATTGTTCGCGATGAGTTGATTCAGATTCTTGGTGGTGAAGAGTCCGAACCTGTTCTGGATCAACCGGTCAACATTGTGATGCTCTGTGGTTTACAGGGTTCAGGGAAAACGACGACGGCGGGGAAGTTGGCTCGATTGTTGCGTGAGGAGGGGCATAAACCAATGCTCGTGGCTGCCGACTTGCAACGTGCAGCGGCGATCGAGCAACTGCAAACGCTTGGAAAACAGCTAGATATTCCCGTCTATAGCGAAGCAGGCTCTACCGACCCTGTTAAGGTATGCCAAAACGGTATCAAACAAGCCACAGAACATGATGCGACCGTGGTGATTTTAGACACGGCGGGCCGATTGGCAATTGATGAGGAGTTGATGTCGCAATTGGTGAATATTGATCGTCGAGTGCAACCGCATCAGGTTTACTTGGTTGTCGACGGCATGACGGGCCAAGATGCCGTTAACAGTGCGAAGGTCTTTAACGAAGCCTTGGAACTTGATGGTGTGATCATGACGAAACTTGACGGTGATGCTCGAGGCGGAGCGTTGTTGTCAGTTAAGGAAGTGACTGGGGTTCCGATAAAGTTCATTGGTACCGGTGAACATCTAGATGACCTCGAACCGTTTCGTCCGGAGGGTATGGCGGGGCGTATCTTAGGTCTCGGTGATATCCTCGGGCTGGTTGATGTCGCGCGGCAAGTCGTCGATGAGAAACAACAAGAAGAACTCGAGCGGAAGCTGCAAGACGGTACTTTTACGCTTGATGATTTCAAGGGTCAGATTGAAAGCATGGCCCAACCTGGACTCGTGAAAAAAATGCTCGGAATGCTCGGTGGTCCGATGGCTCAGCTCAATACGATGCTCGAAGACGATGAGACCGAAGGTGGTATGCGGCGAACAGTTGGTATTATTAACTCGATGACTATGCTAGAGCGTCGCGACCCAAGTGTTATTTCATCACCGCGGCGAAACCGAATTGCTCAGGGAGCAGGTGTCCAAGGTGGCGAAGTAACTCAATTGATCAAACAATATGAGCAAATGAAGCCGATGATGGAGGGCATGGCCGGAAAAGGAATGAAGGAACGGCTGAAGGCGGTAAAAGAACTGCAGGATGGAGCGATGGGGGCTGGAATGGGCGGTGGAACTCGACAAAAGAAGTCCACGGGTACTCGTTTAAGATCCTCAGATAAGAAGAAAAAACGTAAAGATCGTGAAAAAATGCTGCGACAATCGCGCCGTCGACGACGTTGAGCTATAAAACTGGGTCCGAGATGAAGAAAATTCGTTTTTGTCGGTTGCCCATTCGCGTTTATAACCGCATATTAGTAGATTACAAGTGCTGTTCGTTAATGAAGACGGCACATTTTGGAGAAGATATTTAAAGGAGAGATCGTGGCAGTTCGTATTCGTCTGAAACGATTGGGTCGCACCCACCGTCCATTTTATCGTGTTTGCACGATGGATAGCCGTACACCTCGTAATGGTAAGGCTATTGAGGAATTGGGCTTTTATGACCCTATGGTAAAAGAAAAAGATGCACGTGTTCGTTTGAATAATGAACGGATTGCGTATTGGCTTAGCGTGGGAGCGAAACCAACTGAGAAAGTTCAAATCCTGATCAATAAGTATGGTCCGGAAGGAACACACTTGGAAGCGCAGACCGAAGCATTTGAACGTTTGAAAACAAGTAAACCGACAGCACCACCACCAGAAGCTTTGCCAGAATTAGACCCTGATCCGACTGTAGTCGAATCTGCAGCGGACGAGTCCTCTGAGCCAGCGGATGATGCTGTAGTAGATACGCCAGCAACTGAAGAAGCTGCACCGGCTGAAGAAGAAGCTGCACCGGCAACTGAAGAAGCTGCACCAGCTGAAG
>Ga0208879_1001498_pt1 | contig 21907 bp, 16 predicted proteins | sample Knorr_S15_td_Bot_FD_185605 | JGI IMG/M metagenome (GOLD analysis project Ga0208879, IMG submission 185605) | Marine microbial communities from Southern Atlantic Ocean transect - Knorr_S15_td_Bottom_ad_5009_LV_A (SPAdes) (version 2) | ecosystem: Environmental > Aquatic > Marine > Oceanic | place...
CTGGATTCCCGCTTTCGCGGGAATGACAACTTTTTACGGAACCAACACGAATGATCATTTAATTAGAATTGCACTGTGCTGTCCCCAACCCAACCTTAGTGTATCTTGGCACCCTTCGTGGCTAAACAATAATTAAAAATAATTTGCCTTTTGAAATTAATGAAAATCAAAACTGAATTCCCGCACAAAACCCGCACCATCCGACACATTTGGATTCCAATGCCGGACGGTTGCCGTTTGGCCGCCCGGATCTGGCTTCCGGAAAATGCGGAACGGCAGCTGGTTCCGGCAATTTTGGAATATATTCCGTATCGAAAAAATGACGGTACGGCTCTCCGTGACTCCCTCTATCATCCTTATTTTGCCGGACATGGTTATGCCGCGGTGCGGGTCGATATGCGCGGTAGCGGAGACTCAGAAAGCGAGCCTTACGGTGTTCTGCCGGACGAATATGTTCTGCAGGAATTGGACGATGCGGTTTCAGTAATTGCCTGGCTCGCGGAACAGTCCTGGTGTAACGGCGCTGTCGGCATGATGGGCAAATCCTGGGGTGGTTTTAATTCATTGCAAGTCGCGGCTTTGCGGCCTCCGGCACTTAAGGCGATCATTACTGTTTGCTCGGCAGACGACCGTTATGCTGACGATGTACACTACAAAGGTGGTTGCGTTTTGAGTACCGATATGCTCGGCTGGTCAACGACCATGCTCGCCTGGAATGCCCGTCCGCCGGACCCCGCAGTGCTGGGAGAGAGTTGGCGCGAACGCTGGCTGGAACGTTTGGAGCAAACCCCATTACTGGTTAAGGAATGGCTCAGTCATCAGCACCGTGACGCTTACTGGAAACACGGTTCAATTTGTGAAGATTTTTCTGCGGTACAGTGCGCGGTGTACGCGGTCGGTGGCTGGGCTGATCCATACAGCAACGCCATTCCGCGAATGCTTTCCGGACTCTCCTGCCCACGAAAAGGCTTGATTGGACCGTGGGCACATGAGTATCCGCAACGAGCCCTTCCTGGACCTCAGATTGGTTTTGCTCAGGAATGTCTGCGCTGGTGGGATTATTGGCTCAAAGGGACGGAAAACGAAATTATGAAGGAACCGTTGCTGAGAGTGTGGATGCCGGGAAGTGTTGCACCAAAAACACATCATGAATTTCGTCCCGGACGTTGGGTGGCCGAAATGAAATGGCCGCCGGAAAATTCCGAATCACAAACTTGGTATCTGAATCATGACGGTTTGGATCAGCATGAATTGGATCAAACGGTGGAAACAGAATCGCCTCTGCTTTTCCCAATTTCACAGGCGGTAGGATTAAACGCCGGAGTCTGGTTTCCTATGGGTGCGGCAGGTGAATTCCCTGGCGATCAACGTTCCGCGGATACCGAATCGCTGTGTTTTACTTCCGAAGTTATGGAAGAAGGAATGGAAATTTTGGGAAATCCAGAAGTGACAGTCAGCCTGAGTTGCGATAAAGCAAATGCCTTGCTTGCCGCTCGCTTGTGTGATGTCGCGCCGGATGGTTCGTCATTGTTAGTAAGTTGGGGCTTGCTCAACCTGACGCACCGCAACGGTCACGAAAATCCGGAAGCGCTGATTTCCAGAGAAAAATTCAGCGCCACTGTTCAATTCAACGCCTGCGCCCATGCGCTCAGTCCTGGACACCGCTGGCGGATTTCACTTTCTTCCGCATATTTTCCACACGCCTGGCCCAGTCCGGAACTGACTGAAATGAAGATTTTTCCCGGAAATCAAACTTTTCTCAGTCTTCCGTTCAGAACTCCTCTTCCGGAAGACGCCCAACTTGCGGATTTTTTAGAACCTGAATTTTCTCAGCCGTTGGCTACAAAAGAATTAAGAACTTCCAGCCGCAAACGAACAATAGAACATGAAGTGATTGCAGACAGTTTCACTCTTACACACAAAGTGGATAACGGCCGCTACCGATTTTTGGAAGATGGACTGGAAACGGAAGATCTCAGTTGCGATTCTCTATTTCTGAAAGAAGGCGATCCGCTTTCCTTGCAAGTGTGTTGCGAACGCACGGCCGGTATCGGACGAGGCGACTGGCAGACACGCGTTGAAGCCAGCGGAACAATGAGCGCCACATCAGATAATTTTCATGTCACATCCAAACTGGAGGTATTCGAAGGTGAGCAGCGAATCTTTTTCCGGAACTGGGATTTTCAAGTGCCGAGGAATCTAGTCTGAAAGTTCCCTTCGACTCTCTTTCAACTTCGCTCAGGGAACGAATTTACAAATTCTAACGCAATCCGTTCAAGGAATTGTTTCAAGAATACCTTTATTCCAAAACTGGCTTTAGTAAAAAAACAAACCATGTCAAATAAATTTATTTATTTATTACTAAATAGAATAATTATTACAACATCTTGCGGCTTAATTTAGTTAATTTTGCTTACTTGGTCTTCATAAATTGTAGTTTATAGGTTGACAAAACCTTTTGATCTGTGTTATTTTTCTGCCAGCTGATCAACTGTTCAAATAATTTTTTGAGTATCATCAGCATTAAAACGAATTACGGTACAAGCTTTGAAATTTTTCGGGTGTTTTTCATTTCAGGAGATTTCAATCGCAGAGGTGCCGCTTTCGAAATTGTTGAATTTTCAACATAACCGAATTGGAGAAATTTCCGTAATACGGAGTTGAGAGCCAATTCATCCAAATGGAGGAACGTATGGATCGTAAAATAGACCACATCAAAGAGGAACTGAAATCAGGAAAAATAACCAGACGTGAGTTCGCACAGCGCCTAATGGTGCTGGGGATTGCCGGAGCAAGTGCGGGAACATTGCTGACTTGGGCGGACCAAGCTCAGGCTGCTCCCAAGCGCGGAGGACGTTTGCGTGCCGGAATTGCTCACGGCTCAACCACCGATTCGCTGGATCCGGCAACTTATGAAAACGGTTTCATGGGTAAAATCAATTATGCAATTCATAACCATCTTGGAGAAGTGGATCATACCGGTGCTATGGCTCCGGAATTGGCGGAAAGCTGGGAACCTCAGAACGGTGCGAAAACTTGGGTTTTTAACCTGCGCAAAGGAGTGGAGTTCCATAATGGTAAGACGCTGGATGCAGATGACGTGATTGCATCATTTCAGCACCACATGGGCGAAACCAAATCTCCCGCGAAATCTCTGCTGAAGCAAGTCAGCAGCATTAAAAAGGATGGTAAGTACAAGGTTGTTTTTGAATTGTCTGGGGGTAATGCCGATTTCCCTTTTGTAGCTTCAGATTATCATATTGCGATAAAACAAGCTTGGGATGGTGGAAAAATCAGTCCAAATGACGGTATAGGTACAGGTCCCTATGTCCTTAAGGATATGGAGATGGGAGTGCGCTTCTTCGGAACACGCAACCCCAATTATTTCAAGCCGGACCGTGGCTGGTTTAATGAACTGGAGATGCTCTCCATCGTCGATCCCACTGCCCGGAGCAATGCCCTGACCACCGGAGAAGTTGATGTCATCGACCGTGTTGATTTGAAAACCGCTCACCTGCTCGCACGCAAGAGTGGAATCAAGGTTGAAGAAACGACCGGTACCAAGCACTACACCTTCCCGATGCGCACAGACACCGCGCCGTTTGACGACAACAACGTCCGCCTCGCGCTCAAGCACGCGGTCAATCGTGAGGAGATTGTGGAGAAAGTATTGTTTGGACATGGAGTAGTAGGCAACGATCATCCGATTGCGCCATCAAATCCGTTCCACGCGGCTACTTTGCCACAACGTAAATACGATCCGGACAAAGCACGTTTTTATGCCAAAAAAGCAGGAGGTATCAAAGTCAAACTTTCTGCGGCTGACGCGGCTTTTCCAGGTGCAGTCGATGCTGCAGTTCTATACAAAGAACATGCTGCTGCTGCTGGAATCGAAATTGAGGTGGTGCGTGAGCCGAGCGACGGTTACTGGTCAAACGTCTGGATGAAAAAGCCTTGGGGTGCCTGTTATTGGGGCGGTCGTCCGACAGAGGACTGGATGTTCAGCACAGCATACATGGGTGGAGCCTCATGGAACGACACTTTCTGGCAAAATGACCGCTTTGATAAGCTGCTCATTGAAGCACGTGCGGAAACAAACCAGAATAAACGCCGCGAGATGTACTATGAAATGCAGGAAATAGTACGCGATAAAGGAGGAGTTGTTGTTCCCATGTTTGCCAACTATGTCTTTGGAACATCAGACAAAATCGCACACGGAACCATGGCCGGAAACTGGGATTTGGATGGAGAAAAATTCCACGAACGCTGGTGGTATTCCTGATCAGGTTAAAAAGCTGTAAGTGACAAAGGTGTAAGGCAAGAACAATTTTGACCTTACACCTTGAAACTTGAAACTTGACAGTCCGGAGACTCCATTGACCCACATCTTCAAGATTATTGCTCAGCGTATTGCGCTCGGTTTTCTTACCCTTTTTGTTATTTCGTTGCTGATCACCTTTGGAGTGGAACTCCTGCCGGGTGATTTGGCGGAAGCCATTCTTGGGCAGGGGGCAACTCCGGAAACAGTAAAAGTTTTCCGTACCGAGCTTGGTTTGGACAAGCCGGCGCATTTGCGCTATCTAAGCTGGCTGGGCGGTATGGTTACGGGTGACATGGGAGTCTCGCTGGCCAACAGGCGTGAAATATCCGAACTGATCGGCCTCCGTCTTTCCAACACCATTTTCCTTGGTGGGTTTGCCGCGTCAATTGCGGTTCCTTTGGCTTTGTTCCTCGGTATCCTTGCTGCTCTTTATCGTAATACACTTTATGACCGGCTTGTTAACACCTTCACCCTCACCTCAATTTCTTTTCCGGAATTCTTTGTTGCTTACATTCTGATTCTCTTTTTTGCCATCAAGTTGGGTTGGTTTCCGGGAATTTCCAACGTCAGTACTGATCTCTCGCTGGGCGACAAACTTTATCGAACTTTACTTCCTGCGGCCACGCTTACTCTGGTGGTAGTGGCCCACATGATGCGTATGACACGGGCTGCCATCATCAATTTATTGGCCAGCCCTTACATTGAAATGGCGCGGCTCAAGGGAATTCGCCCCATGAGAATCATCATGCGGCATGCTCTCCCCAATGCCCTGGCGCCAATCGTCAATGTGATTGCCCTGAACTTGGCCTATCTCGTAGTTGGAGTGGTAATTGTCGAAGTTGTTTTCGTCTATCCGGGACTTGGTCAACTGATGGTTGACAGTGTTTCCAAAAGGGATATTCCGGTGGTGCAGGCCTGCTCAATGATCTTTGCTTCAGTGTACATTCTGCTTAATCTGTCAGCAGACATCATTTCCATCGTCACGAACCCCAGACTGCTTCATCCACGCTGATGTCGAATATACTCAAAATTATTTTCTCAGCGCCATTAAGTGCTAAATTTGGAATGCTGGTTGTTCTAATCTATTCCCTAGTGGCAATTTTTGCACCTTTCATTGCTCCGCATGGTGAAAGAGAAATTCTTGGAAGGTCTTTTGAATTATGGTCATACAAGTACCCCCTCGGCACGGACAACCTTGGACGGGACATGCTTTCACGGATGATTTACGGTGCACGCAACACCATTGGTCTTGCTCTGTCAATTACGCTGATAGCTTTTGTGCTTGGCAGTCTGACCGGTATGATTGCCGCCGCACTCGGAGGTTGGGTAGATCAAATTTTAAGCCGGATAGTTGATGTCTTAATGTCAATTCCCTCGCTGATTTTTGCACTTTTGATACTTTCCATCTTCGGCACTGCAATGCCTTATTTGATAGGAACAATTGCCATTCTTGATGCAACCCGTGTTTTCCGGCTGGCCCGCGCAACAGCCATGAATGTTGCAGTAATGGATTATGTAGAGGTCGCGCGGCTGCGTGGTGAAAAACTGGGTTGGATCATTCGCAAAGAAATTTTACCCAATATCACTGCGCCTTTACTCGCCGAATTCGGTTTGCGTTTTTGTTTCGTTTTTCTCTTCATTTCAGCACTCAGTTTTCTCGGACTCGGTATTCAGCCTCCCACGGCGGATTGGGGATCGATGGTCAGGGATAACGCGACACTGATTGCTTTTGACGACATCACACCGCTCTTGCCTGCCGGGGCAATTGCTCTGTTGACAGTAGCGATGAATTTTGTCGTTGATTGGATGCTGCACAAATCAAGTGGTCTCAAAGATGTTGGTTGACACAAATAAAAATTCTAACAAAGAAATTTCCGCCACATTGCTGGAAGTGAAGGGTTTACGGATTGAGGGACTTTCTGAAAAAGGTTGGCAGGAAATCGTTTGCGGAGTGGATTTAAAGCTCAAGCGCGGAGAAATATTGGGCTTGATTGGAGAGTCCGGAGCAGGAAAATCAACCATTGGATTGGCAGCAATGGGATTTGCACGCGATGGCTGTAGAATCACAGCCGGAGAAATTATTTTCGATGGAATTGACCTGCGTTCTGCGACTGAAAATGAAAAACGGAAACTACGCGGAACCCGAATTTCTTATGTGGCCCAAAGTGCCGCGGCTGCTTTTAATCCCGCTCACCGCTTGCTCGACCAATTCGCCGAAGGCCCTATTGATCACGGTGTGATGTCGCGGTCTGAAGCAAAAGAAAAAGGGCGTGCTCTATACCGGAGTCTGGATTTGCCTGATCCGGATAATATAGGCGAACGCTGGCCGCATCAGGTTTCCGGTGGCCAACTTCAGCGCATGATGGTTGCCATGGCAATGTCCTGCGGACCGGACTTGATTGTCTTTGATGAACCGACCACCGCTTTGGATGTCACTACTCAGATTGAAGTCTTGAAAACGATCAAGGAAATTGTAGTAGACCGTAATGTGGCGGCCATTTATATCACCCATGACCTGGCAGTGGTCGCTCAACTTGCAGACCATTTGATGGTGCTGCGCTATGGAAATCTGATTGAAGTGAACAGCACCGGACAAATTCTTGAAGCTCCAAAACAAGAATATACCCGTGCTTTACTGGATGCCCGCACCCGTCATGAAAAAACAACTGCGGAAATTCCGAATCCTGAAATTCTGCTCAGCATTGATAAAATTACAGCAGGTTATGGCAATGGTCCTGATATTTTGCAGGAGGTTTCGGTATCAGTGGAACGTGGACGAACCGTGGCGGTGGTCGGAGAATCCGGAAGCGGAAAAAGTACTTTGGCGAGGGTTATTACCGGACTGTTACCTCCACGTTCCGGAGAAATCCGTTTTCAAACAGATTTACTTCCAGCGGCGTTGGCTCAGCGCACAAAGCAGCAACTCCAGAAAACCCAGATGATTTACCAACTTCCGGATGTTGCCCTGAATCCACGTCAGCATGTCCGTGATGTAATCGGTCGTCCCTTGAGTTTTTACCTCGGTTTACGTGGAAAAGAAAAGGAACGGCGTATCATCGAACTGTTGGAACAAATTGAGTTATCTGAAAAATACATTGACCGTCTTCCGGACGAACTTTCCGGCGGCGAAAAGCAACGCGTTTGTATTGCGCGTGCCTTAGCCGCTGAACCGGAATTGATCGTTTGTGACGAAGTAACTTCCGCACTGGATACCATTGTCGCCAAGGCCATTCTTGACTTGCTGCAGAAGCTTCAGCACGAATTGCAGCTGACCTATTTATTCATCAGCCACGACCTTGATACCGTGGCCAGTATCGCAGACCGGGTGGTTGTTCTCTACGCAGGACGAGTTGCCGAACAAGGTCCAAAATCCGCGGTTTTTCAGCCTCCATTTCATCCTTACACGCGGCTCCTGCTTTCTTCCGTGCCGGAAATGAAACAAGGCTGGCTGGAAAAAACTCTTGCCACCCGTGAAGCAAAAGCAGGAATTGCCCGTGAAGTGAAAATCACCGAACGCGGTTGTCCTTTCGCTGAACGCTGTCCTGAAGCCATTCCTGAGATTTGCAGCAATGAGCGTCCACCTATACAAACCCCTGCTTCCGGACACATTTTCGCTTGTCAACATTCTCCGGAAGTACTGTCGAAATAGTGTTTTTTTTGAATAACACAAGTGACTCAACATCCTGAACAAAATTTTCTCCCACATAAATTAATTCTATGGCTAATTCTACATTAAGGGTTTTAAGTTATAACATTTTCTGGGGCGGACATCAGCAACCGCTGGAACAAACCATTGAAGTGATCCGGAAATCCGGCGCAGATTTGGTTGGCATTCAGGAAAATGTCAACCGTGAATATGAAGACCAAACTCCGGAGATAGCAAAAGCATTGGGCTTCTCCTATGTGCGTCACGCCGTTCTGGACGCATTGGAAGAATTTGGAGCGAAAGGAAACAAGCTTCGTGCACGCTGGACTCAACAGGCCGGTCAATCCACTTTGAGCCGTTATCCGCTTACAGCACAGTCTCCGGGAGGTTCCGGAGTTCAAGTTGAATTGCCTTCCGGAGAAAAAGTCTGGATGTTTAACACACACCTCTGGCATTACCCTTATGTGCCGTATCAGTTGTTGAATGTTGAATTTTTTGAAGGTGAAGCGATTGATCCGGATGCTTCGGATGCGGAAGAGCTGGCTATTCTTTCCTCCCGCATTGGTCATGAAACGGAAATCAACAAAGTGCTGTGGGATATCAAAAATATTCTTCACTTTGAAGAAACAGTTATTTTTACAGGAGATTTCAACGAACCGTCTCATCTCGACTGGACAGCCGCCGCCGCCGAGGCTGGACTCTATCCGCTCAAGGTGGCTTATCCGACTTCAAAGCAAGTGGCCAAGATCGGTTTAAAAGATGCCTTCCGGGAATTATTTCCTGACCCAGTCGCGGCTCCTGGTTTCACCTGGCCGGCAGGTACATATCCGGATTCTCCTAATTCATCCGTTGCTGATCCTGCAGACCGGATTGATTTTGTTTACTTCGCGGGGAAAAAAGTGCGGGTAAAAAACGTTCAGCGTCTTGGCGAGGATGAGGCAACTTCGGACATGGCCTTTGCAAAATATCCTTCTGATCACAGGGCGGTACTGGCGACCTTTGAACTTGACGGTGCTTGAAAAGTCAAATTGCCGGAAAAATTAAATTATGCTCTGAAATGGTAAAAGTTCGATTTTTAAGCTTATCAGTCTAGTTTTCCTGAATATCCAGTATTGATATACTTATCAGGTCAATTTGCCTGAAAAATCTTATGTAGGGCAACTTGCCAAATAAAATTTAGTTAGGTGTCACAAACAATAGAACAATAGTCTATATGCCAACAATTTCAATGTTTTATGGAATTCTTATTAGAATGTTTTTCGTGATGTTGAAAAACATCATGCTCCACATATCCATGCGGAATACCAAGGTAAATCAGCGGTCTATTCCATTCATGATGGAACATTACTTGCGGGAAAGCTACCATCAAAAAACATAAACTTGTTGTTGCTTGGATTGAAATACATCCAGAAGATTTATCGGCAGATTGGGAGTTAGCAGTGAATGGTAAGAAACCTTTTCCAATACGAGGGCTGGATCAATGAAAATTACAAAAGTTACCCCTAACTCTAATTTTACTTTACAAATCCTCGCTGAGGATGGACGTATCGGCACTTTTGATGTGGCTCCTTATTTTCAATATGAAGCATTTGTTGATTTGAAGAATCAACATGAGTTTATGCGAGTTCTCAATGGTGGATATTTTATAGAGTGGGATTGCGGAGCTGATTTATCCGCAGATACTATTGAAGCACGGTGGACAATTCTAAAAAACACCTAACAAGGCGCTGCAGCTTACGGCCAACCCGCTACGCGGTTTGGCTACAGATGTGAAGCGTTATCTGTTTTAATTTACCGAGAAAAAATTATGACACCTGATGAAAATATTGTAGCCGAGATTATTTTTATCAACTTTATTCTCTGAAGCAATAACAAAAATTAACATTCTTGCATTAGTTAATTTTCATAAGCTAACGGAGCCAAGCAAAAATGGGGATCACACTTTGAGGTAGAAAGACAACAATTTCGGCAAAGTTGAATTTTAAAACATCAATAGTTAAAGTCTTATGAGTGAAGATAACTTTTTACCTCCTGTCAGTCAGTTGTTGACTCAAGGAGATTGTCGTTCAAATTCGAGTAAGTGGCCAAATTATTTAGAATTGGGATTTTCTTCTGAGCATATCCCTGAATTGATACGGATGCTGTCGGATGAAGATTTACTTAATGCTGATTCAGACAGTGAAGAGGTGTGGTCTTCCGTTCATGCCTGGCGAGTCTTAGGGCAACTTCAAGCGGTTGAAGCAGTTAAACCCTTACTAGAACAAGTCTATCGAATTGATGATGAAGATGATGATTGGGTGAGCGAAGAGTATCCAAAAGTTTTTATGATGATTGGTCCACAAGCCATTCCTGAATTATCTTCTTATCTTGCAACAGGATATGGACTTTTTGCAAGAATATGTGTGGCAAATGGTATAAAAGAAATTGGTATAGAATATCCAGATAGTCGAGAACAATGCGTTGAGACATTAACAAAGCAGTTGACACAATTTAGTCATAACGATGAGTCGTTAAATGGATTTTTAATCAGCTTTCTTGTAAATCTCGAAGCAGTAGTTTCAATTGATGTGATTCGAAAGGCATTTCAAAATGAATCTGTTGATCACGGTATTATTGGGGACTTCGAAGACATAGAAATTGCAATGGGACTTCGTTTGACTCGTTCTACACAAAAGTTAGAGTTGGATTTTGATAAGTATCGACAGACCACGAACCATTCTTTTGATCTCCCAGAATCTAAGGTGGGTAGAAATGATCCTTGTCCATGTGGAAGCGGGAAGAAATATAAAAAATGTTGTTTAAGAAAAAATGCGGAGAGCTTAACCTAATAATCATGCAACAAGCTGAAATCAAAAATAATATTCAAGACATACGTGAAAGCCAACAAGCACATGCTCATTAACGAGAATAGTGAGAGTTCCAAATCAAACCTGCTAAACACATCAACCTGTATTCATAAATGCCGGAGTTATACGTCACAACAAGAGAAGAGGAGATATGTCCCCAGATAAGAGAATTGAGGAGTTAAAGCTGGTTCTACCTGAGCCCTTAAAGCTTCCGCCAAATGTGAATTTACCTTTTTCCTGGATTCGTGTTCGAGGAAATAGAGCATTCGTTTCTGGTCATATTGCTTTGAATGCGGACGGTTCTATCTCCGAAATTGTCGGAAAAGTTGGCGCAGAAGTTTCAATAGAACAAGGATATCAAGCAGCTCGGCTTACTGGACTTGCAATGTTGAGTAACCTTAAACTTGAGCTTGGTTCACTTGACCGAATTACCGCGTGGCTGCGCGTATTTGGCATGATCAATGTGGCACCGGGTTTCGTGCAAACACCGCAGGTGATAAATGGATTCTCGGACTTGATAATCGATGTATTCGGCGAAGAATGTGGAGACCATTGTCGATCCGCCGTGGGTTTAGCAGAGTTGCCTTTTGGTACGCCGGTTGAGATTGAGGCAGAAGTTGAAATATCGGGTAACTGACGAAAGAAGATAACAAAGCAATTAAATATTTCCTTCACTGAAAAATAACTTTCCGTAAATAATCAGTGTCTTGATCACGAACCTTTACGGAAGCATCCAACATATCCAGCCTGCTGATTTCACTCAGTCTTAGAGTGTCTTTGCTTGCTTGATAGCAACTTTAGCTGGCCTGTCGGTGGTTGGTCAAAAGTTAATTCACAGAATTTATCAGTTTAACGGTTGGTCATTACTTCCACGTTAATAAATCGAAGCGGTGTTTCCCCATAACCAGGGGATGAAGTGCTCGATTGCAGCGCAAGCTTCGGACCAGTCTACGGCAGATCGTTGTTACGGGCGTTAGTCATTCTAGAATTTAATACTATGCAGTACAAATATTACATTTGTGATGTTTTCACTAACAAACGATTTGGAGGTAATCAACTGGCAGTATTACCTGATGCAAGTGGACTCACAGATAAACAAATGCAACAAATTGCCAGAGAGTTTAATTTTTCTGAGAGTACATTTGTTTTTCCTCCGGAAAAAGGAAATACTCGAAAAGTTCGGATTTTCACACCTTCTATAGAGGTTCCGTTTGCAGGCCATCCAAATATTGGAACCGCATTTGTATTGGCAACATCGGGCATAATTGGAGAATTTTACGAAAAAACGGAAATCGTCTTTGAAGAAAAAGCAGGTTTGGTTCCAATAACTTTACACAAACTTGATGCAGGGTCGTTTTGGTGTGAACTCCAAGCTCCGGAAAAAATTACGTTTGGAAAGAGCATATCGGTTGAAATATTTGCTTCAGCAATATCACTGGCTCCCGGCAAAATAATTACAGATACACATCCGCCTCAAATTGTTTCAGTTGGTTTGCCATTTCTGATAGCAGAATTACAAGATCAATCGGCCTTGGAGGAGGCAAGTGTTAACCTGAATGGATTTAAGAAGTTAGCTGCTCTAGACATTATTCCAGATGTTCACATCTACACCAGAAGTAATGATGAATTTGATATTCGGGCACGCGTGTTTGCGCCTTTTGACGGAGTACCGGAAGACCCTGCAACTGGAAGCGCTAATTGTGCTTTAGGCGGATTACTGACCCATTACAATGATGAGAGTGATGGAAATTTTGAATGGCTGATCTCTCAGGGCAATGAGATGGATCGTCCTAGCAGTTTGAAGGCACGTACTCAGAAAAAAGATGGAAAAGTTATTTCAACTTATATTGGTGGAAATTGCGTGATGGTCAGTGAAGGAATTATTTATGTCGACTGAATGTCTAACTTATCGCTTCACAGAACGAAAACTCTCCGTAAAAAATCCGCGCCTTGATTGAGTGCGGTTACAGCGGCATCCAGCATACTGCTGTAGTGCAAAAATCCGTGCAGAACGCCTTGATGCAGATGTAGTTCACAGTGGACCTCCGCTTTTTCCAGTAACGCCGCAAGTGCCGTGCTGTCATCGAGTAATGGATCCATGTCTGACGCAATCAGGCATGAAGCAGGCAGACCCTGCAAATCCGCGCTCAAGACGTCCAGTTTCGGGTCCAGTAAATCTTCCGGAGAACGCAAATAAGCATCCTGGTAAAAAGCACGATTTTCTTCGCTCAATCCATCTTCCGCTCCTCCGAACAAGCGTGAGGAACATGAATCACGCAAACCAAACCAACCATAAATCAGCAATAATCCGCTCAAATTATTTTTAAAACTTAAGGCAGCACCCATGCTGAGGCTCGCACCGGCAGAATCTCCACCGAGTACTAACCGTTCCGGATCAAGGTTGAATGCCGGATTATCTTTGCGTGGTAAATCATGTTTCAGCCATTTCAAAACTGACAATGTTTCCTCTATCGCAACTGGGAATTTTTGTTCCGGAGATAAGGAGTATTCCACTCCAACTACTGCACATCCGGAACGGAATGCCAGTTCGCGCATGATGCGGTCGTGTGTATCATTGCTGCCGACTACAAATCCTCCTCCATGCAAATATACCAGCGCAGGCAAAGTGTTTTCCGGATCAGGATGATAAATCCGGATTTGGATATTTCCGAGCGGACCTTTAACCTGTGTGTCAAAAACCGCAGGAAGCCGCGGACCTTCGGAATTCCAGAACTTCCGTTCCTCTGCATATAATTTCCGAATTTCCGGAAGTGGAGTTTCCGAGTATGAAAATGTAGGAATCAAGGTGGAACTCTTTTGCAGAACGGCCTGCATTTGCGGATGAATGGATGGCATGGTTGGCTACTTGAATAATTTTATACTAATGGCTTGCTGAAAAAGAAAAAATTATGTCATCCCGGACTTGATCCGGGATCCAGAAACACGACAGGATTAAGGACAAGATTATAAACAACACTCCTGTTCAGGGTCTGCACTCGGCTTCGCCCGGAAAGACAAATGAGAAGAATAGTATACTGAAAACCTTGAAAAAACCCTTTTCATCATTCACTGATTTCCTTCAGGATGCAAGGAATATTTCAAGACTTTGGTTTTTGAAAAAAATACTCATTGTTCTCCAAAATTATAACGCAAAAAAAACTTGCTTTAACCGTATTCTTTGTTATCGTGAGCAGCTATTCTGTTTTGTTGTCTGCACCGTAACTATTCCGTAAATTCGGTTTCATCTTCAATATTAAAGACTCGTGAATCCTGAACTTTTAATTTCCACCAGAACGCGTTTAACTCCTTTCAGCAGCCGTGTTGAGGCGTGTGGGGCAAAGGCCTACACAGTTTACAATCACATGCTTTTGCCTTCCATTTTCCGCAGTCTCGAAGAAGATTACTGGCACCTCTGTGAAGCGGTTCAGGTGTGGGACGTCTCTTGCCAGCGTCAAGTTGAGATCTCAGGCCCGGACACACTGAAACTTGTCCAGTTAATAACACCGCGGGACTTGTCCAAAGCCGAACTCGGACAGTGTTTTTATGCACCGCTTTGTGACGAAAACGGAGGTATGATCAACGATCCCATTCTCATCAAACACAGCGACGAACATTGGTGGATCTCAATTGCAGACACAGACGTTATGCTCTGGGCCATGGGACTGGCCACAGGTTTTGGCCTCGCTGTAAAAGTTTCAGAAGCGGACATTTGGCCCCTCGCGGTTCAAGGTCCAAAAGCCGAGGATTTGATCGCCAGAGTTTTTGGCAATGAAATCAGAACAATTCGGTTTTTTCACAGCAGAAAAATGAATTACGCTGGTAAAGAATTATTGGTAGCACGTTCCGGTTGGAGTAAACAAGGCGGATTTGAGATTTATGTAAATGACGCTGAACTTGGCGTACAACTTTGGGACGAGCTTTTCGCAAAAGGTAAAGAGCTGAATGTCAGGGCCGGCTGTCCCAATTTAATTGAAAGGATTGAAAGCGGACTGCTTTCTTTCGGCGGAGACATGGGTTACGATACCACACCGTTTGAATGCGGGCTTGATCAGTACGTCAGTCTGGAAGCAGATATCGAAAGCTTGAGCATCGATGCACTACGCACCAGAAAGTCAAAAACCAAGCTCATGGGAATCGTGATTGACCGGCAAGTCAAGTTGACAGACATGCGCTTATTTAGTGGCGGCAAGAAAATTGGAGTGATAACTTCCAATACATGGTCACCAAAATATTTAGCACACCTCGCATTTGCAAGGTGTGACATCAACTGTATTGCTGAAAAACAGGAGTTGCAAGTAATTTCCACCTCAGGTGAAGTGTCTGCAAGAATGACGGAACTGCCTTTTAATTTTGAAACGCTTGGATTGAAAAGTTATTGTCAATAATCCAAGTTCAGGAACGAAAAACTTGTAGAAAAATTTATTGCATTTGAAACGAACAGCGAGATTGTTTTTATGAAAGAAGCCTACGAGGCACTTGCGAAAAACCCCGCAAACTATGTCCCTTTGACGCCGATCTCTTTTCTGCAGCGTACAGCGGAAATTTATGGCGAAAGAGAAGCTATAATTTACGGAACTAGAAGATATAGCTGGCGGCAGTGTTATGAGCGCTGTTTGCGCATGGCTTCAAGTTTAACAGAACTTGGAATCGGTAAAGGAGATACGGTTGCGGTTTTGGCTTTCAATACTCCGGAGATGTTTGAAGCACACTTTTTTGTGCCGATGACGGGTGCGGTTCTGAATACCATCAATACCAGACTCGATGCGGAAACGCTGGCTTATATCCTGGACTTTGGTGAGGCTAAAGTACTGATCGTAGACCGTGAACTCCTGCCGTTGGCACAAAAGGCTCTTCAACAGACAAAGCAAAAACCCCTCCTTATTTTGATTGACGACGAAACGGCGTTGCAAAAACCGGATGTGGAACTTGAGGTAAAACATTATGAAGAGTTGATAATTTCAGGTGATCCGGAATTCAGTTGTCCACCTTTAGAGGATGAATGGCAGGCGCTTTCGCTGAACTACACTTCCGGAACAACCGGCAAACCAAAAGGAGTGGTCTATCACCATCGAGGAGCATATCTCATGAGCATGGGAACTGCCGCTGGCTGGGAATTGCCAAATCATCCGCGTTATCTCTATTGCGTTCCGATGTTTCACTGCAACGGTTGGTGTCACGTTTGGACCATGACTCTGCTGGCGGCAACGGTAGTTTGCATGCGTGCATTCAGCCCGAAGTTGCTCTTTGATTTGCTGGAAAGACATGAAGTTACACATTTCGCTGGTGCTCCAGTTGTACTGAATATGCTGGCTAACGCACCTCCTGAAGAACAAAAGCATTTTGAGCGTTCGATAAAAGTCATGACCGCAGGTGCACCTCCGCCTCCAAAAGTTCTGGAAAATATGACTAAGTTTGGTTTCGAAGTCATGCATACTTACGGTTTAACTGAAACATACGGTCACATCCTGCTCTCTGCACCTCAGGCTGAATGGAAGACAAAAAGTGAAGATCGCAGAGCTGAACTTCTCTCGCGTCAGGGAGTTCGTTTTCCAATGATGGAAGAAGTCAAGGTGATCGATCCTCAAACTCAAGTTCCGGTTCCTGCAGACGGAAACACAATTGGTGAAATTGTGATGCGCGGAAATACCACGATGAAAGGCTATCTTAACAACGAAAAGGCAACCGCAGAAGCATTTTCCGGAGGCTGGTTTCATAGCGGTGATTTGGCGGTTGTTCACGAAGATGGTTACATCCAGATAAAGGATCGGGCAAAAGATATTATCATTTCAGGTGGAGAAAATATTTCTTCTGTTGAAATTGAAAATGTTTTATATCAACATCCTGATATCAACGAAGCTGCGGTTGTTGCCATGCAGGATGAAACATGGGGGGAGGTTCCATGTGCTTTCGTTGAGTTGAAAACAGGAAAAAACACTGATGCGCAACAACTGATTGAATTCTGTACAGAACGTTTGGCACGTTTCAAAAAACCTAAAAAAATCATTTTCGGACCACTGCCTAAAACCGCGACAGGAAAGATTCAAAAACATGAACTGCGTGGGCGGATTAAATAAGATGTGAAGATTAAGCTATGACGGTTTCGTTTCAAGTCTGAAAGATACACAGTCGTTTTTGACCGTAAGGAAAAATCTTAATGATATTAGTGTTTGCCTTCTGCAAGATTTCTAACTGCGTTCGAAATGATACGGTTTTAGGACTTTTTACAGGCTAATCAAGATATTGTGAAAAAAAAATTGACATAGAATTTTACAAGTGATAGTTATAGTCTCTATGGTCAATTTTAAAAAAGAGTTTAAACCGCCACTACGGCAAATTATTAACTTTCTTTAGAGGAAGATATCAATGAAAGTTTCAATGACAGTAAACGGCACCGCATACGAGCATGATGTGGAACCACGATTGCTTCTTGTTCAGCATTTGCGTGAGAACATGCGGCTGACCGGAACACATGTTGGATGTGATACAAGCAGTTGCGGAGCCTGCACGATTCTCGTAAATGGCGAGACAGCAAAATCCTGCACTTTGCTTGCAGTGCAATGTGATGGTGCGAAAATTAAGACTATTGAAGGAATGGCAACAAACGGAGAACTGCATCCTATTCAGGAGAGTTTCCGAGAAAAACATGGTTTACAATGCGGATTCTGTACTCCGGGAATGATCCTGTCTTCATGGCAGTTGTTGGAGCGCAACCCCAAACCATCAGAAGGTGAAATACGGCATGCGATAGAAGGAAACTTCTGCCGCTGTACGGGATACGATAACATTGTGAAGGCGGTGCAACATGCTGCCCAACAGTCTTAGGAGAAAAAGATGGGAAAATTAATGGGCGCATCCGTTAAGCGGGTAGAGGATTTGCGATTTATCACTGGCAAGGGACAATACACCGATGACATCACTTTGCCGGGAATGACTTTCGCTACGATTGTCCGCAGTCCTTTTGCGCATGCAAATATCAAAAACATCGACTTTTCCGCAGCTAAAAATGCGCCAGGTTATGTGGCAAGTTTTGTCGGCGGCGATATTCCGGAAGCGATTGCGGGTGTTCCGTGCGGATGGCAGGTTGATTTCAAAAACGGCGATACCATGAAGGAACCGCCTCATCCACTTTTGGCGCGCGGGAAAGCACGTCACGTTGGGGACGCGGTTGCTGTCGTGGTTGCAGAAACTCAAGCACAGGCAAAAGACGCAGCAGCATTGGTAGATGTCGAATATGAGGAACTTCCGGCAGTAGTTAATATTTCAGCTGCACTCAAAGACGGTGCGCCGCAGCTTCATGAAGGAGTTCCTAATAATTGCATTTTTGAATGGGAACTTGGTTCCGGAATGGATGTGGTCGATTCCGCACTGGCGAGTGCGGCACATGTGACAAAGTTGGACATTGTTAACCAACGCCTTGTCCCAAATGCTATTGAACCGCGTTGCGCAATTGGCGATTATGATGATTCGCGTGATTTTCACACGCTTTATACTTCTTCACAGAATCCGCATGTGATCCGTTTGTTGATGTGTGCGTTTGCGCTCGGTTTGCCGGAACACAAAGTGCGTGTTGTGGCTCCAGATGTAGGCGGCGGATTCGGTAGTAAAATATTCCACTACATCGAGGAAGCATTGATGGTTTGGGTTGCAGAGCAAATCAAGCGTCCAGTCAAATGGACTGCCGAGCGTACCGAAAGTTTTTTAACCGATGGACAAGGCCGCGACCACATAACCAAAGCACAAATGGGTTTTGACAGTGATGGCAAAATGGTGGCATTGAAAGTCGAAACGGATGCGAATTTGGGTGCATATCTTTCAACTTTTTCAACCGCTGTTCCGACCTATCTTCACGGAACTTTGATGCAGGGTCTTTACACAACTCCGGCAGTTCATATCACTGTCAATGCAGGTGTGACAAACACTGCTCCAGTTGATGCTTACCGTGGCGCAGGCCGTCCGGAAGCAACTTATGTAATTGAACGTCTGGTCGAAACCGCGGCTGCAGAAATGGGTGTTGATCCGGCAGAATTACGTTTGAAAAATTTTATTCCGCCTTTTGACGGCAGTGAAAACCAGCCCGGATACCAAACTCAAGTTGCACTGCAATATGACAGTGGAAACTATGAAGGTGTGCTGAATCGGCTGCTTGAAATGTCCGATTACGAAAATCTGAAAAAAGAGCGGGATACTGCACGTGCCAATGGTAAGTTAATGGGCATCGGTTTTTCGACTTATATAGAAGCGTGCGGAATTGCGCCATCTGCGGTGGTTGGTTCACTTGGAGCACGTGCCGGATTATTTGAGGCGGCCAATATCCGCGTCGAACCTACCGGATCAGTGACGCTTTTCACCGGAAGCCACTCGCATGGACAGGGACACGAAACTACATTTGCGCAACTAATCGCCGATGATTTAGGAATTCCGATGGAAAATGTGCTAGTCGTTCACGGAGACACCGACAAAGTTCCCTTCGGAATGGGAACTTATGGATCACGAAGCTTAGCTGTTGGCGGAAGTGCAATCGTCAAAAGTCTGGAAAAAATAAAGGCAAAAGGCGCGAAAATCGCTGCTCATTTGCTGGAAGCATCTGTGGAAGATTTGGATTTTGCAGACGGAAAATGGACAGTAAAAGGTACTGACAAGTCTGTTGCTTTTGGAGATGTATCTTTGACTGCTTATGTGCCCCATAATTATCCGGAAGGCTTGGAACCGGGATTGGACGAAACCAGCTTTTATGATCCAGTCAATTTCACTTATCCCTTTGGAGCCCACATGGCAGTTGTCGAAGTTGATCCTGATACAGGGAAAGTAGAATTGAAGCGTTTCATCTGCTGTGATGACGTAGGTAATGTGGTCAATCCGATGATTGTTGATGGTCAGATTCACGGAGGTGTCGCGCAAGGTATTGGACAAGCCTTGCTGGAAGGCGCGGTTTACGATGAAAGTGGTCAACTCACAACTGCTTCATACCTGGATTACGCCTTGCCGCGTGCGGATGATTTGCCTACATTTGAACTGGACCGTACAGTAACGCCATGTCCACACAATCCTTTAGGTGTAAAAGGTGCTGGAGAAGCAGGGACAATCGGATCAACTCCGGCGGTCGTCAATGCAGTAGTCGACGCGCTACGGCCACTGGGTGTTAAGGATCTTCAGATGCCTCTTTCACCACAACGTGTCTGGGCAGCAATGCAACAAGCGAAATAAATAAAACCCTATGGAAAAAAGGTTATTATGATACCAGAATCTTTTGATTATCAACGTGCCGGTTCGGTCAGTGAGGCGATTTCGCTTCTGCAAAAGGGCGGTGAGGATGCCAAAATTTTAGCGGGAGGACACAGCTTGATTCCTACCATGAAATTAAGGTTGGCAACTCCGGAAACTCTGATTGACATCGGAGGAATTGCGGAACTGAAATACATAAACGACAAAGGCGATTATCTGGCAATTGGAGCCGGAACCACACATTGGGCGATTGAATCTTCCGCTTTGGTTTCGCAAAAAGCTCCGGCACTAAGCCAGGCCGCAGGTCAAATCGGTGATGTCCAAGTCCGAAACCGCGGTACAATTGGTGGAGTTTTAGCGCACGCCGATCCACAGGCAGATTATCCTGGAGTCGTGTTGGCGCTTGATGCCACGATCGTTGTGCAGGGCTCCGGAGGAGAACGCACAATTGCGGTTTCCGATTATTTCACCGGTCTTTGGGAAACTGCTCTTGCTGAAAATGAAATTCTGACAGAAGTCCGCATTCCAACAGACAGCGCAAATGCAAATTCCTGCTATCTCAAATTTCCGCAACCCGCTTCCCGCTATCCTTATGTTGGTTGCGCAATAGCAATGAGTGCTTCCGGAGGAAGTTGTAATGAAATTCGTGTTGGTTTCAGCGGAGTTGGCGAAACTGCTTTTCGTGATTCCGGAGTTGAAGATGCACTCAGGGGGAACACACTGAACGAATCCGCAATTGCTTCAGCATCGGCAAAAGCAGCAGAAGGTCGCAGTGTTCTCAATGACGTTTTTGTCAGTGAAGAATACCGGCGAGCAATGGCGCAGGTTTTTGCAAAACGAGCACTGACACAGCTTGTCTGAACAGTTGATCCTTTCCATAAAAAACCCTGTCTGTGTCGCTTTTCCGGACAGGGATTTCCCACTTTTCATTTTGGCCCAATCTTTTAAAACAGCATCACAGAACTTACGAAAGCGAATTCATGATTGATTTACGCAGCGATACTATTACTCTTCCAACTCCGGAAATGCGCGAAGCAATGGCGCAGGCACCCTTAGGCGATGACGTTTTTAGCGACGATCCATCCGTCAATGCTCTTGAAGAACGTACAGCAGAAATTCTCGGAAAAGAAGCTGCGGTTTTTATGCCTTCCGGAACAATGACAAATCAGGTTGCACTTCGAACACACACGGAACCCGGCGATGAAATATTGATCGACGAGAATGCGCACATTTATTATTATGAAGGCGGAGGTTCCGCGGCACTTTCCGGAGTAATTTGCCGTTTAATTCCAGGCATACGCGGTGTCTTTGGTGCAGCGAAAATGGAAGCAGTAATGAGACCGGTAGATGTTCATTATCCAAGAACGAAACTGGTTTGTCTCGAAAACACAACCAATCGAGGCGGTGGTAAAGTATGGCCGCTGGAAATACTTGCGGAGGTTGAAAAATCCGCGCGCAAAAATAATTTAAAAATGCACCTTGACGGAGCGCGACTTTGGAATGCGGCAGTTGCGCAGCAAATTCCGGAAGAAGAAATCGCAAAATATTTTGATTCCGTAAGTGTATGTTTTTCCAAAGGACTTGGCGCACCAGTCGGTTCTGCTTTAGTGGGAAGCCATGATTTTATTACGGAGGCCAGACGGTTCCGGAAGCAATATGGAGGCGGAATGAGGCAAGCCGGAATAATTGCGGCAGGTGCTTTGTATGCACTTGATAATCACAGAGAGAGGTTAGCCGAAGACCATGCGAATGCAAAAACATTTGCCGAAGGTCTTGCAAAAATTCCTGGAATTGAAATCAATCCGGATGATGTGGAAACCAATATTATCATGTTCGGGTTGAGCAAAATGTCGTCTGATGAAATACTCAAAC
>Ga0208879_1001499_pt1 | contig 21901 bp, 22 predicted proteins | sample Knorr_S15_td_Bot_FD_185605 | JGI IMG/M metagenome (GOLD analysis project Ga0208879, IMG submission 185605) | Marine microbial communities from Southern Atlantic Ocean transect - Knorr_S15_td_Bottom_ad_5009_LV_A (SPAdes) (version 2) | ecosystem: Environmental > Aquatic > Marine > Oceanic | place...
GAGCCGCCTTTTCTCGATCTGCACGCTGCGACCTGGACCGAGAGGAATGGATTTGAAATGTTGCCCGATGCAGGTCGTTTTGAAAACTGGGAAGGGTATGTCGCGGGAAAGATTGGCCTGGGCGCGTCTGTTCGATATCTGCTGGAATTGGGGCAAGACGAAGTCTATGCGCGGATACGGATGTTGGCGGCCCGTCTGCGTGAGGAGTTGAGAAGCTTAAGCGGCATCACTGTTCATGATCTGGGATCAAATCAATGCGGGATCGTGACGTTCTCGCACGACACCACGAACTCTGAAAAAATCAAAAGCGCCCTCGATAAGATCAGCATCAATGTGAGCCTGTCGCATCCCGAGTGGACCAAGTTGGATTCCGAAGTTCGGAATCTTCCCGTGATGATCAGGGCCTCGGTCCATGCTTACAACACGGAAGAAGAGGTCGCCCGATTCGTCGGGGAGATACACAAGATTTCGGAGTTGCGATGACATGGCCCCAAAGGTAGATTGCGGGGCATTCACACCGACTCGTTTTGTCTGACGCAAGTAGCAAATCCAAGTCTGCCATCTGGGCGTGGTCGTTCTATGACTTCGCCAATTCCGCGTTCACGACCCTGATCGTAACGTTCGTCTACGCGACATTTTTTGCATCGAAAATTGCTCCAGATTATGACGCCGGCCTGGACATGTGGGCGAGTGCCATCACTGTGTCAGCGTTGATCATTGCCGCCTTGTCCCCCTTCGTTGGAGCGATGGCTGATCGCGGTGGATATCGGAAACGGTTTCTTGGCATTTCGACCATTGTCTGTATTGCGGCTACCGTCCTCCTGTTCTTCCCGCAAGAAGGTGATGTGCTCTTTGCTCTGACCGTCTTTGTCATTGCAAACGTAGCGTTCGAAATGGGGCTGGTATTCTACAATGCATTCCTGCCTGATATTTCAACGTCTGACAATATCGGGACTATATCGGGCAATGGATGGGCGCTGGGATACGTTGGTGGACTTCTGTGCATGGCTTTGGGCCTCTTCGTTTTGATTCGGCCTGACCCACCTCTCTTCGGAATGGACGTTGATACGTCTGAACATGTTCGTGCAACGACTCTCCTCGTGGCTGGCTGGTTTGCGCTGTTCAGCATTCCGACATTTTTGTTTCTCAACGATCGACCTGTAGCCAGCCCTCCACCGATGCGCCGACTCATGGTTGAGGCATTTCAGGATCTGAAACGTGTGTTTGCAGAGGTGAAGGAGTATCGTCAAGTGTTTCGGTTATTGCTCGCACGACTGATTTACAACGACGGTCTTGTTACGATCTTTGGGTTTGGTGGCATTTACGCCATGAATGTATTCGACTTTACCTTCGACGAAGTCCTGATATTTGGAATTGCGCTGAATCTCGCGGCAGGATTTGGAGCCTGGGCTCTCGGATTCCTTGACGATCGATGGGGTGGGAAAACAACAATAAATATTTCCCTTGTTGGGTTGATTGCAGCCACACTGCTCGCTGTGTTCACGCGAAGCACAATGTGGTTCTGGGTTGCCGGAATTGGTATCGGACTGCTGGCTGGACCGATGCAATCCGCCAGCCGATCGCTGCTCGGACGGTTTACTCCAGAAAGCAAGGAAAATGAATTTTTTGGATTTTTCGCTTTTTCAGGGAAAGCAACTGCGTTTATGGGGCCCATCCTCATCGCGCAGTTCTCGGCGATGTTCGGCAGTATGCGGTTCGGTATAGCGGTTGTCATCGTCCTTTTTGTCTTGGGTGGAATCTTTCTCATGCGTGTCGATGAAGCTGAAGGCATTGCCGCGTCCGGTCGATCATGAGTATTACTATTGGCCAAATAGACGAAGCCCTGCAGGAATGGGCTCCGTCGGGAAGCGCGCAGTCCTATGACAATGTGGGCCTTCAGATTGGAAGGATGACCGCAGAAGTCACTCGTTGCTTGATTGCTTTGGATCTGACGCCTGACGTCGTGAGGGAGGCTCAGGAGATGAATGCTGAGTGTGTGATTACGCACCACCCACTCCTGTTTCGCCCTCTCAAATCGCTCACTGATTCCGGACTTGTTTCGTCCATGGCCCTGAATCTGGCCGAGAGTGGAATCGGCCTCTATGCCATTCACACGAATCTCGATGCTGCAAGAGACGGGGTATCATTTGAACTGGCGCGTACTCTTGGATTGGAACGGATCGAGTTCCTTTCCCGATTGGAAGGCAGCACGGTAAAGCTGATTCTATTTGTCCCCATCGATCATATTGATGGTGTCCGGGACGCGGTATTCAGCAGGGGTGCGGGAAAGATTGGAAAGTATTCGGAGTGCTCTTTTTCACACGGAGGAACCGCTACCTTCAAGCCAGGTGAAGGCACAAAACCGTTTGAAGGTGAAGCGAGTGGTCCACGAGAATCGGTGAACGAAATTCGTCTGGAGGTCGAGGTTGCCCGCTGGGCACTGCCGAGCGTTTTGGATGCAGCGAGAGAAGCGCATCCATATGAAGAGATGGTCCATGACATCGTCGCGGTAGAACAAGATTTCAGAAATGCGGGCATTGGCGCGGTTGGAAACCTTCCCGCTCCCATTAAACTCGGTGTCTTTCTGAACGAGGTATGTCAGAAACTGGAGAATCCGGGCATTCGTTACGCTGGTAATCCCGACTCGACCGTTCAAAAAGTAGCTGTGTGCGGGGGAGCCGGGGCCGATTTTATTGGACTCGCCCATCGAGTAAGGGCTGACGTCTATGTTACTTCGGATATCTCATATCACCGTTATTTCGATGTTATGGGGAGCGGAGGCGACATCGAGATGGCGCTGGTTGACACGGGCCACTACGAATCCGAGAGGATGACAGAGTCCTTGTTGGTTGTGTGGCTACGCGAGCGCTTCCCAGAGATCGAGTGGATTCGCACGAAACACCGCACTTCACCCGTCCAAACCTGGATTGCGACGTAGAGTGAGTGTGATCATAGACCGTCAACGTCGCGCGGCGAGAGTCGCGGTACACGCATTCTTCGCACGAATTACAACGAACTTTGTCGAAAATATTCCGTTACTTCGTCGTCTATACAATTTCGCAAATCTGCCGACAACGGAGCATGGCCACGACCACCCAAGAGCATTCAATCAGCGATCAGCTTGTCGCGCTGATCCGCCTTCAACACATCGACAGCAAGATCGATCAGATAAAAAAACTGAGGGGTGATCTTCCTGACGAAATCAAGGATATGGAAGACGAAAAAGAAGGTCTCACCACTCGCCTCGACAATCTCAAACAGGAACTGAAAGATAGCGGAGTAAGCAAAATACAGGCTGTTACCGATGTCAAAGACGCCGAACAACTGATCAAGAAGTACGAAGAACAGCAACTTCAAGTCAGGAACAATCGGGAATACGACGCACTCACCAAGGAAATCGAAGCGCAGAAACAGCGAATCATAGATAACACTACCCTCGGGGAAGAAATCGATCTGCAACAACCTGTCCGCGATGCCGCGGTCGAAGAAGCCGGTACGCGTCTCAAGGAGCTGAACAAGGAGTTGAAAGAGAAGAAGGGCGAATTGCAGGAAGTCCTCGAAGACACGAAGAGCGAGCAGGCTGGACTGGAAAAAACACGCAAGAAAGCTCAGAAGAAGGTGGATGAGCGTTATGTACGGGCTTATGATCGCCTGCGCTCGAGAGTTCGAGACGGACGGGCTGTGGTGCCCCTCGAACGAGGTGCCGCAGCCGGATTTGCGGTACCACCCCAACGTCAGCTCGAAATTCGCCAGCGCAATCGAATTGTCGCGTGCGAACACACAGGGCGAATCATCGTCGACGGTGCTCTTTTCCAGGAAGCGGTCAAGGGCGTGAAGGCCTGATCAATCAGTTTCCGACGAAACTCAGCCCTGCATATTTGATTCAATAGAGAACTGATCGGATCATCGCGTTCGCCAATTGGCGATTGAGGAAAGTCCGAACACCACAGGGCACCATGCTTCCTAACAGGAAGGCGCCGCCGAGCGGTGACAGCAAGTGCAACAGAGAGAAGACCAGCCGATGACCCTTCGGGGCACAGGTGATGGGTGAAAGGGTGGGGGTAAGATCCCACCGGCAACGTTGGTGACAACGTTGGACAGGTAAACCTCATGGGGTGCAAGGTCAAGCAGCATCGCTCGCCTTCGGGCGAAAGGAGTGCCCTTCCTGATCGATGCGGGTAGACCGCTTGAGGCTGGCGGTGACGCCAGTCCCAGATAAATGATGATCTCCCTGAATTGGCGCGGTCCTTTTTCAGGTAGACAGAATTCGGCTTACAGATCAGTAACGACCGCATTGTAGATGAGGCCCGGCGTCCAAAAGACGCCGGGCCTCACCTTTTTTGGCCAACATTACCGATTTATTGAATCCAGGACAACAGATCCACGCAGAATGGAAATGGCAGGAACGAGAAGCGGCGGCACTCAGATATTATCTGGTGCCGCCGCTTGAAAGATCTGTCTTGGTCGCGAGTGCTAGTTGTCGCCCGAACCGTCGTCTGAGCCATTGCCAGAACCTGTGTCTGTTGAACCAGCTTCGGTTGATCCAGCGTCCTGTGCTGGCGCTGTATCTCCCGGAGCAGGAAGAACTGGCGTCTGAAACTGGCCAGACTGCGCCTGTTGCTGGATTACTGAACCGGCTTGATCTTCCGGACCAATGACGAAGTTGGACAGAATGCAGAGCACAATGAAGGCCGTGGCAAGCGTCCAGGTAGCTTTTTCCAGAAAATCCGGAGCCTGTCTTGAGCCCAATATTTGGGTAGTCGCGCCGCCTGATGCGATTCCGGCCAGACCGCCGCCTTTTCCACTCTGCAGAAGCACTACGAGCGTTAACAGAACGGCAATGATTGCGATGAGGACTATTAAAAATGTAAACATGGAGTCAAATCAATTCGTTTGCGAAATGCTTCATGAGCGATTGGTCGAAACCGACCGGCGAACATCGCATTTCTTGTATCAGCCTGACAAGATAGCCATTTGACCCGTGTCCGATCAACCGATAAGGGTCTTCACGGGGCTGTTCGCAAAGGATTCACGACGTTCCGAAACGCTCGTCAATGATCTGGGCGACCATCGAAAGGGCAGTAATTGCGGCAGTTTCCGCTCGAAGACGACGCTTTCCAAGCCAGACAGGAATCCATCCGGAATCAATCGCCTTTTCAACCTCGGATTCAGAGAAGCCACCCTCAGGACCTATCAATAGTTGTATATCGGTCGAATCTTCTGGTGCGACTTCCATCAACAATTTTCCCAATCGTTTCTCGAATCTTTTCCCCTGGTGCAGCGATTCGTGAAAAATCAGTCGGAGGGACCCGTCTTCGGCCAGAAGTGCGGCCAATTCGATGGGATCATCCAATTTCGGTAGTCGACTCCTCTCAGACTGTTTTAGTGAGCCCACCAGAATCGATTCCGCTCGCCGACGGTTGAACTTGTTGCGAGAGACCTGCGTCCGTTCTGAGAGCACGGGAGAAATTCGGGTACATCCTGACTCCACGGCTTTCTCCAGAAATGATTCCCACCTCGCCGACTGTTTCAGAACGGCGAGGCCCACGTGGAGCTTGAATGTGGCCTCACCGAGATCCTCCCACTTCTCTTTTATCAACCCGATGAGACCTCGCTTCTGAATGGACTCGATACTGACCAGATACGTCCAGCCCTCTCCATCGACCACGGTGACCTCGTCTCCCTCTTCCAGTCGCAACACGCGCGTAGCGTGCCGCGCCTCTTCTTGGGAAAACGCAACGGATGTGCCGGATATCGAGGTCGGCGGCACATAAAAACGATGTTTTGAAGTGTTCATTTCGGGTTATGACGCCTATTAGAGACCAAATGAGATGCCCAGATGGACTTTTCCTTTGGCCAGCGCATCTTCATTGTTCATCGCGTAAGAAATATTTACGGGTCCCACTGCCGTCTCAAAGACGAAGCCGAAACCAAATCCTGGGTGCCAGTTTGCTGATCCGGCAAGATCGTCATTATTGCCCCGTCCGCCATCTCTCCTCTCAACGAATCCAAGATCAAAAAAAGCGAAGCCATAAGACACATTGTCCAGAAATGCCCGCACCTCAAGCATCGCCCTGGCAACCGTCGTGCCCCGAAAACGGTCTTCGTCATACCCGCGAAGCGTTGAAGCGCCTCCAATTCGGAACAGTTCACTTTCGTCCAGATCCCGCGAATGAATGATGCTCATGTCCACTCCCATCACAATAGACAGGGAGCGGCGCACGGGTACAAAAAGCCGTGTCTCCATAGTCAGCCTCTCTTGATCATCTCTCGATGAAACCCGCAGGGTGTCCCGATTCACGTCAACCCGGCGAGCGTTACTGGTTCGAACACCCCGCTCTAAAACCGTTTCGAGGGAAAAACCCCTCCGAGGTTGGAATGGATTGTCCACTCGTACAAAACGAAAGTCAATGCCGAAAAAAACACCAGCTGACGAAGCCACGCGCTGGGAAGAGGATAAGATGGACTGCCCCGCCTGGCCGGGCCTTGTAGACTCCCTGCGCAAACGCACACCCATCTCTACACCGCGTTCCAATCTCAGCGCCATTCCTACTCCAAAAGAAGTCTTGCTATAGGTCGAATCCTGTTGATAGCCTTCAAAACGACCGCGAAAACGGAGAGGAAGTCCAAAAAACAAGGGGTCTTCCACCTCTAACCTCACCGAACTCGCCTGCCCCGGAAGCCGGTGGATCTCTGCTCCAAAGGAGCGTCCCGCTCCAAATGCGTTTGCCAATTCAATCTGTCCGCTTCCCACGAGCTGTCCACTTCCCGTCGATCTTGGCGGCAGAAAACCCAGAATCATATCAAACATTCCTGGAGAACGCGGCACGACGGGGATCACAATCGTCGCGGTAGAATCGCCGTGGAGTTCAAAAATCGGCGGCCCCACCGATCGGTGATAGCCCCGCGACAACACTGAAGACCGAACCGCATCAAGACTGACTTCCGAGGCAGGATCTCCTGAATGAAGCCCACTCAGATCGAACGCGAGTCTGGCGCTAGTCCTCGAGTCGCCCTCCAGGCGAACACCCCGGATCGTCGCTGGTGGTCCAGACTGAACATTCAGCCACACTATAAAGCCCGCGCCCTGCCAACCGATGGAGTCGAGCCGAATGTCCGCTGCCAGATACCCATCTGCCGAGTAGCGCTCCAACAGTGTGTCGATAATGCCTTCGATCACCGGTGAAGAAAGGGGTTGCCCAGAGGCCTCAGTCAAAATGGGCTGATAAGACGGGGCAAGTTTCGGTGCTTCAATGCTTTGTATGCGCGAAAGAATACCCTTCGACACGAATACTCTTCGTGCTGCAAGATCAGAAGAGTCAATTCGGGCGCTGAGATAGCCCTGATTTCTGTAAAACTGCTGGAGATCCTGACTCCATGAAATCGACACGGAAGGATGAGGCAAGTCCGGTGGCCATACCTGAGCGGAGTCAGAATCGATGATCCAAAATTCGCGATCCTGAGCCTGCACGGGGAGCAAACCACCCAGCAATAGTAAGCCAAGCACGATCCACTTGTAGATTTGACGCAGGCTAATATGAATCGCCCCTTTGCTCACGTATGTTGGTTTTGATGAAAACAATCCCGCTCACATTTGTATGCCTTCTCCTGGTTTCAGCCTCAGCCTGGCCCAGCCCAGGGGAACTTGAACATGAACCGAATGATCGACGATTCGGTTCTGAGTCGGTGGATTTCCTCCACGGTGTCGCGGCGGATACTGTATTTGCAGGTCGGGTCTACATCACCACTCTTCCGGATTCGATTGATGGACAGGATGTTCTCCGGTACTCTGCCCAAAAGCTGCCCCTGTTCAGCTGGCTCAAGGGATCTGGTTTTTTCTGGAAGACACGTCCTTCGGACGTTGGAAGGCATGTGATCTCATTTCGAGCAGAGTTGCACTCCAATACCGTGATTCCGGTTGAGATTCGAGTTGTTGTCCGGTGACTGGGTCCGCACCCTCTGAATTGTCGCACCAGGATTTCCAATCAAATCTGATGGCCTGGTTCGATACCAACGCCAGAGCTCTGCCGTGGAGAGATTCAAAAGATCCTTATCAAATCTGGCTTTCGGAAGTCATCCTGCAGCAGACCCGGGTCGATCAGGGATTGCCCTATTTCCATGTGTTTCTTGACCGATTTCCCTCCGTAGGCCACCTGGCCTCCGCAAGTATTGATGACATTCTGCTTGCGTGGGAGGGCCTCGGTTATTACTCAAGAGCGCGGAATCTGCACAAGGCCGCCAAGCAAATACTTTCGGAGCACGGGGGCAAACTACCCCGCACCTACCGGGAGTGGCTGACTCTTCCGGGAGTGGGTCCATACACCGCAGCTGCCGTTTCATCCATCGCGTTCGGAGAAAAGGAAGCGGTCCTCGATGGAAACGTTATGCGCGTGCTGTCGAGAGTTTTCGCATTTGAAGGCATTGCACAATCGTCCTCGGGCCGCAAACATCTTCACTCGCTGGCCAGCGATATTCTGAATCGGGACAATCCCGGACGACACAATGAAGCGATGATGGAGTTGGGCGCCCTCGTATGCAAGCCGCGTAATCCGTCTTGTGGGGATTGCCCTGTTGAGAAAAATTGCCAGGCTCGCATACTCGGCCGAGTGCACGAGTTTCCCCAAAAACGCCTCTCGAAGTCTGTACCTCATTTCGATATTTCGGTCGCGATAATTCGGGACGATAAAAATAGAATCCTTATTCAGCGGCGCCCTGAAGATGCAATGCTCGGTGGTCTTTGGGAGTTTCCAGGTGGGAAAAACGAGAAAACAGAGTCTTTCGAAGAAACCTGTATCCGGGAGGTGCGAGAAGAACTGGCCATCGACGTTGAGGCGATCAGGCCGATTGTGAGCGTAAAACACGCCTACTCCCATTTTCGAATAACTCTTCATGCTTTTGAGTGCCGTCAAATCTCGAACGCAGAGCCAACGACCGATCTTCCGTTGGCGTGGGTACTTCGAGAAGAGCTTTCTAACTATGCGTTTCCTAGGGCGAATCGAAAGCTTTTGGAAATCATGTCGGATGAAGAGGCGAGCGAGGACGGAACCCTGAGCCAGGACGAGGATTAATCTCCTGGCCGAATCATCAAGTCCGAAGTCAAAACGATGGAAATTAATCTCTTTTTCTGGCTGGCTATCATCGCAGTCTACCTCTTCCAATTCCTGGCTGGAAAAAAGAAGAGGGCTCAAAAACAACAGGCGGCCGCTAGGGGCGCTGTGGAAGTTGAAGGTGCCCCGGCCAAGACCAGCCCGCTTGACGATGCGTTATCTGAAATATCGCGGATGCTCACCGGTGAGGCTCCTGCTTCGAGCACGCCTCCTTGGCCTTCAGATGTGGTTCCTGACCTCATTGAAACTGTCGGAGTTCCAGAACCTACAGGTCCCCAGCCACGGCTTGGGGCTTCGGCAGTATTTTACGATGATGCGTTCGAGAAGGATACCCGGTCGACGTTTCACGCACCCGTGATTACCCACGATCATTCCTACGACTACTCAGGCTTTGAGGATCGAGCGGAAACCAATGTCAGCAAGCTTGCAGCGCTGGTCCGAACAGATCTTCACGATCGTGCCAAAACCAGAGAAGCTTTGGTGCTCGCTGAAGTTCTCGGACCACCGAGATCCAAACAGCGACTTCGACCACGTGGCTGAGATTACCCTTCTTCTTCGACAGCGTCAAATTCAGTCGGTTCGTCTCCTCCCTTCTTGAACATCTTGGTAGCGATTGCGCCACCAATAGCTCCAAATAGTGCGAACGAGAGGATCCCCACTATGTACATCACGAAGAAGTAATCTTCCATTACCGGGATGATGACGTCAGCTTGTTCTGGCGGCAGCTGAGCCTCCATGCCTTCGATAACTCCCCTCTTGGTGAATTTGTCAGCACCGATTCCAACAAGGGTGAGCGCCCAGGTGAGAACTGTGGACAGGCCCCAGCCAAAAATGGCCGCAAGTGATCCCATTCCGGCGCCAGTCCCGGTTTTCAGGGTGACGTCGTTTTCCGTTGTATAGTGCCAGACGGACAGCGCGGCACCGATCAATACGCCCAGGCAACAAGCCTGGTTAATCATGCCCAAATAGGAGGTGCTCAGGAGACCTACAACGAGGCCGCCGAGAATGATGGATTGTTTTTTATCGGGCATTTCGAACGTGGCGGTCAATGGAGGTGGTGAACGATACTAAACTAGGAAATTTTTGGCTACTTCTACGAGTCGTCAGTGATTTATAGCTGGTCAGATCGCTTCTCTGATTCTTCTGATGTGGAGGGCGGAGTCGAAGTGCGACTTCGTTTTCGAGCTACGAATGCATCCACGATGGCCGCAACAAGAAAATAACCTGCAAACAGGCCGAGGATTCCTCCGGTGATCATGCGACTGACTGGCGTGTTGGTCCAAAATCCAAGCATGTCTCCGCTCCAGTCAACTACGGCAGGAATGGCAGCCCCCAACAAAACCCAGGGAGCGGCCTTTCGCGAAAATGGCCACAACCCGCGTACGGAAGAAAATATGAGGACCGCCGCTGGCAAGCCGAGATACGTTCCGAGGCACCGATGGCAGACGGCCAGGGCGATTCCGTCAATGTGAGGCGATCGTGAGGGTAGCTGATGGCACACTCCCGCAAATGCTTGCATCACGAAAATTCGCGCGGACTCTGGCAGGAATGGGGGAAGAAATATCAGTACGACGAGTGCCGATGTACCAGCGAGAGCGAAATAAAAGCCGCCCCAGAATCCTATTGGAATCGGATGCTTTGAACTAGAGGACGTGATGGATTCAGTCGAGGAGGTGGAATAGGAAACCGATTCAAGGCGGGTTCATCGAAATTTAATCGCTCGCGGCTCTGAATCAAATCAAATCGCGATTTCTGGTCTCTACAACGTGGAACAGAGTGCTTCTAAGCACGGTTCCAATTGTCTTCGAGGCTGTGGATTCCGCTACGGATTCCGCTGTCCCCCAAGACCCATGTCTTTCGTTTAGCACTCCCCCACTTTGAGTGCCAACGAATCTATTAGTAATTACCAATAAGAAGTCAAAGAGGCAGCAAACCATGGCTAGCATCCAGCCATTGGCCGATCGCGTAGTGGTCAAACCAGAACCGGCAGAAGAAAAAACGGCCAGTGGCCTTTTCATTCCCGACACAGCCAAGGAGAAGCCTCAGCGCGGAACCGTTGTGGCGGTAGGCCCGGGTAAAGTTGAAAACGGCACCAAGGTCGATATGAGCGTGAGCGTAGGCGACACCGTTTTATACGGCAAGTATTCCGGCACGGAAATCACGATGGACGACGATGACGTGCTGATCATGCGGGAATCTGACATTCTCGGGATCGTCAACGACTAATTCCCCCTCCATTTCGCGAATGGATTGAATTTAAATCCGAATTCGCAGATTCAATCGTTAAAGAACGATAATTCAAACAGGATATCATGGCTAAGCAGATCATTTTTGATACAGACGCTCGTTCGAGCCTCAAACGAGGTGTAGACAAGCTTGCTGATACGGTAAAGGTGACTTTGGGTCCTAAGGGACGCAACGTCATCATTGAAAAGAAATTCGGTGCACCCACGGTCACCAAAGACGGTGTTACCGTCGCAAAGGAAATTGAACTCGAAGACAGAGTCGAAAATGTCGGAGCACAGATGCTCAAGGAAGTCGCTTCCAAGACCAGCGACGTGGCCGGGGACGGAACGACTACTGCGACTGTCCTCGCGCAGTCAATCATCGCGACGGGACTTAAGAATGTCACCGCAGGTGCCAATCCGATGGATCTCAAGCGCGGGATTGAAAGAGCTGTTCTCTCGGTTGTAGCCTCGCTGAAGGACATGAGTCAGGAAGTCTCTACACACAAAGACAAAATTGCTCAGGTCGCCACGATTTCGGCAAACAACGACCCTGATATCGGTAATGATATCGCGGATGCTTTCGAAAAAGTAGGCAAAGAAGGTGTCATCACGGTCGAAGAAGCGAAGGGTATGGAGACCACACTCGACGTTGTTGAAGGAATGCAGTTCGATCGTGGCTATCTCTCTCCTTATTTTGTGACGGACGCTGACAACATGGAAGCAGTAATGGACGATCCGTTCATTCTGATCCATGACAAGAAGATCAGCGCGATGAAGGATCTTCTTCCGATTCTCGAAAAAGTTGCGCAGATGGGTCGGCCCCTGGTCATTATCGCAGAGGACGTGGAAGGTGAAGCCCTGGCTACTCTTGTGGTCAACAAGCTCCGTGGAACGCTGAAGATCGCTGCCGTGAAGGCTCCAGGATTCGGTGATCGACGCAAAGCAATGCTCGAAGACATCGCCATCCTTACCGGAGGAGCGGTCATCTCGGAAGAGAAGGGCTACAAGCTTGAAAGCGCAACGATTGAATACCTCGGTCAGGCCAAGCGCGTCGTGATGGACAAGGACAACACGACGGTTGTGGATGGAGCCGGTGATGCCGATCAGATCAAAGCCCGTACGGGTCAGATCAAGCAGCAGATCGAATCCACCACGAGCGATTACGATCGCGAGAAATTGCAGGAGCGCCTGGCGAAGCTCGCAGGCGGTGTCGCTGTTCTTCGTATCGGTGCTGCTACTGAGCCTGAAATGAAGGAAAAAAAGGCTCGTGTCGAAGACGCACTGCACGCTACCAGAGCTGCAATCGAAGAAGGCATCGTTCCCGGTGGTGGCGTCGCGTACATCCGCGCCATCAAGGACTTGGACAAGGTCAAAACCGACAACGATGATCAGACGATCGGCGTTGCAATCATACGTCGCGCTCTCGAAGAGCCGCTTCGTCAGATTGCAGCTAATGCGGGTCACGAAGGATCCATCGTAGTTCAGAAGGTCCTCGAAGGCAAAGGAGACTTTGGATTCAACGCGCAGACCGAAGTCTACGGTTCAATGACCGAATCGGGCGTTATTGACCCGACGAAAGTCGCCCGTACTGCGATCGAAAACGCAGCGTCGGTTTCGAGCTTGCTGTTGACCACGGAAGCCGTGATCGCCGACAAACCCGAGCCAGAAGCCGCTATGCCAGGTGGCGCACCTGACATGGGAGGAATGGGAGGATTCTAGATTGAATCCTTTGAATTCCGTTGTGCAAGGCACAACCGGAATTCACCAGTTCTGACCGTATCTTTGAGGGCGGCCCCGCAGGGGCCGCCCTCTTTTTATATGGATGCTGTCACTGCCTTTATCGCGCTCGGCTCTAATCTCGGAGACCGCGTTTCCCACCTTCAATTCGCACTCGACGAATTGAGCACGCTTCCAGGTGTGCACGTTAATGCCGTCTCGGGTGTCTACGAAAGCGCAGCTCACGTTCTGGAATCGACGGATCCGCAGCCTGACTATTTAAATGCGGTAGTCCAGTGCCGAGTCAACCTCGAACCGGATGACCTGCTGCTCCAAGTTTTGGACATCGAATCGCGAAGAGGCCGCATTCGATCCAGCGGCACGCGCTGGCTCCCCAGAATATTGGATATCGACCTGATTCAATTCGGCGACGAACCCCACGAGAGCGAGGATCTGATACTTCCACACCCTCGCCTCGGCGAGCGGGCCTTCGTACTCCTGCCACTGGTAGAAATTGCCGGCGATCTCCACATTCACGCCCCGTATGACACTGGCGTTCGGTATCTTCTGGCACGCTGCACTGATGTCGCGGCGATTGAACGAACGATGTTTACGTTACGGTACCCTCCATCGAATGAGCCTGTTTGAAGATCCAACTCCCAGTGTTGCCGAGTCCAGCGGTGACGTCCCCGCTGTGACGCTTCCTGAGCATCTTCAATACATCGTAATCGAAGGCGTCATCGGTGTCGGAAAAACAACTCTTGCCCACTCACTTGCCAAACGAGTGGACGGGCGTCTCGTGCTGGAGGAGTTCGAAGAAAATCCGTTCCTCGAGCGGTTTTATTCTGATCGCGCCCGCTGGGCGTTTCAAACACAGCTCAGCTTCCTCGCAAGCCGTTTTCGGCAGCAGCAGAGCCTTGGAGGCCGTGACCTGTTCCATAATTCCGTGATCGCTGATTATACGTTTGACAAAGACCGTATTTTTGCCCGACTCAATCTGGAGGGGGATGAATTAAAGCTGTATGAAACGATGTTTGGTATCATGCAGCCTACGACGCCAGTACCCGACCTGATTGTGTATCTACAGGCATCCACGGACCGGCTCATGGAGAATATCCACAGTCGAGGTCGGGACTACGAAAAAGAAATGGATGTGAGCTACATCGACAGCCTGAATCAGGCATACAACCACTTCTATTTCCATTACAATCTGAGTCCCCTTCTGATCGTAAATGCGACCAACATTGACTTCGTGAAACATCCTGATGATTTAAACGAACTCATCAGGCAGATATCTGGGCTCAAGCACCCTGGTACCACGTATTTCAATCCCTCGCCATCCAGATCTCCGCTGCTCTGATATGCTTTTAAAGTGGCTATTCCTGCTTTTTGTGGCCTGGTACATATCCAGAGCGGTCGGAAATCTTATTCGCGCCGCGTCCGGCGGCCAGAATCGAGTTGATCAGTCTCAAGACACGGATAATCGAGACACCGATAATCGAAATCGTGCTCGAACTCATGAAGCCGCTTCAGCTCGCCCAGATACGGACGAAAGGGAACGGGACATCGAAGACGCACAGTTTCAGGATTTGTAGACAACTATTGCTGGCCATCAAGCAAGCAGTTCCGTCATGAAACGATGCGCGAGGGTCGTGGCTCCTTCTTCTGATGACGCTTCTGCATAGACTCGGATGATGGGCTCCGTGTTGGATTTACGCAGGTGGACCCAACCCTCGTCGAAGTCTATTTTGACACCGTCAATGGTGGAAATACGCTCGTTGCTGTACTTATTCGCCATTCTAAGCAGTATCTCGTCCGGATCCAGATCTCCAATATCAGTCTTCAATTTCACCATCTGTAACTTGGGAAGATCTCGTAGTAGATCGGAAAGCGCACGGCCTTCCTCGGTCAGATGCTGCAGAATAAGGGCGACGCCAATCAGGGCATCTCGTCCGTAGTGGAGGTCTGGTAAAATCACTCCTCCGTTCCCCTCGCCGCCAATGACGGCTCCGGTTCGTTTCATTTCCTCGACCACGTTGATCTCGCCGACTGCGGAGCGAAACACGCTGTGCCCGTGGCGCGCTGCTACAATGTCGATTGCCCGGGAGGACGATAGATTCGTTACAAACGGGCCTGAGTGATGCTTCCACCAGAAGTCAGCAGCGATGACCTGTGTCAATTCCTCGCTGACGAACTCTCCTCCATCGGCAATCAAAGCCAATCTGTCTGCATCCGGATCAACCGCGATTCCCAAGTCTGCCCCCTCTTGTCTTACGCGCTCGCAAATTTCGGTCAGATTTTCTGCCAACGGCTCCGCGGGATGGGAAAAAACTCCGGTCGGCTCACAATTGATCTCGATAATTTGCTCGTCCCTCACACCCAGTCGTCTGAGTAATGCCGGTATGGCGAAGCCCCCCACGGAGTTGACAGCATCGATGACTACACGATAATCTCGCCGAGCAATGGCCTCGCTATCAATCTCCATCAGCGACGCGATAGCGTCCAGGTGATATTCCAGGTAGTCTTCTTCTCTCAGAGAGCCTTCGTCCTGACTCCCAACCCATTCTAGATCAGGCTCTTTTGCGGCCTCAATCAGAGCTTCCGCATCAGCAGGTGAAAGAAATTCGCCCTCGCCGTTCAGAAGCTTCAGCGCGTTCCATTCGGCCGGATTGTGCGATGCCGACAGTACAATCCCTCCTGTGGCAGCCTCCTTCATCACGGCCATTTCGACCGTTGGAGTCGTGGCCAGACCGGTATCGATTACGTCAATGCCCTGATTTCTGAGCGTTTCGATTACGAGTTTGGAACACGCCGGACCTGAAACGCGGGCATCTCGACCAATAATCACTAGGGGATCGGCGTGCTGCTGCCTCAAGATCCATTCACCGTAGGCATAGGTGTAGTTCACGATTACATCGGGATCAAGGCCTCGCCCGTAAATACCTCGAATCCCCGATATGGATACTACAAGAGTGCCGGCCATGGAGCTGGGTTAAGTTGGATGTGGCGTGCAGCCGATGATCTCATTCGAGTACTAAGAAATTATGTTCTGGATCGTGGATCCATGTGAAAGAAAGTAAGAAACGATATCCGTATCCTTTTTCGGATATGACCCGTATCACGATGTTTTAACACTCACGAGGAATACCATGGTCTGGATCATCATAGTCGGCTTTGTAGCTGGCGCGCTCGCTAAATACATAATGCCGGGCAAAGACGATGGCGGATTTGTAATGACAACCGTGCTCGGAATCGGAGGCGCATTTGTCGGTAATTGGCTGGGCGGTTTTTTCGGCGTCGCCAGAGTGCTCGACGGACTTATTGGTTCGATCGTCAGCGCGACTCTCGGAGCCCTGTTGATCCTCTGGGTCTACAACAAGTGGTTCAGAAAATAGAATTGACTGACCTTGTCTTGTCATAGAACAGGGTCTTGTGATTGATCAGGGCGGGCTCGCTGATTTCAGGGAGCCCGTTCTAATTTTTCTACACCTAGCACGAGCGTGAACACGACCGTGAGACTCGCGCTGACTTCAATCTCACCTCCTGCAAACGCGTCTGCCTGAACAGCCTTTCCAGCAGAGGAAATATCCATGGCCGCCTCCATCCGCATTACCACCGGCCGAGGCACAGAAACGCCCTGTTCGTTGATCTGAACGACATTGCCGACAACGCTTCCAAGCGTTTTGGCCATAACGCCGGCCTTTTCGCGAGCCCGGTGAGCAGCCTTCGCGTAAGCCTGGAGCTCGACCTGATCTCGATCGTCGAGGCCATACTGGATACTATGGATGCGATTGGCTCCTTTACTGACGATTTTTGCTACCAGATCCGGCAAAATATCCAGATTCATGACCTTTACAACCACGTCTCGGGAGGCCTCGAAACCAGACTCTATGTAGATTCTTCTCTCGGGATCGTACTCACGTTTCGGGGTGAGACGGAGGCTTGCCAACTGAATGTGCTCTTCGTTGATACCCATGGCCCTTACGGCGTTCATGGCCTCCGCCGAAGCGAGTGCGTTTAGTGCGCGCGCCTGATCGGGCAGTAGGTTGTCGGTCACTACTCCAAAGCGGATCGTTACCATATCCGGAGCGATCTTTATCACACCCCGTCCAGACACCGTTATCGTCCCCGTTTGGGCGACTGCGACGGGTACTGAGAGTAAACTTGCTACCAGAATGATGGCTGAGACGCCCACCATCCGAGTCAGACGTGTAGTGAATCTCGAACAATACATGTGAACTACCTCATCAATATCTGCTGGTTTACCTGAATTGACGGTCTTGTGTCCGTCAGCCGTTATCAATTGCAAGTAGCGTTCCAGTTACGGTTCGCATCTTTTCTACGGGTACAGGCGATCCAGCGTTCTGGCAAACGGAATGGTTTCACGCAGATGGTGGATTCCGCAAATCCAGGTCACCGTGCGCTCGAGACCTAGCCCAAATCCCGAGTGCTGGACAGATCCATAGCGGCGAAGATCGAAGTACCACTTGAAAGCCTCCTCTGGTAGTCCATGGGCTCTAACCTGGTCCTGAAGAAAAGAAAGATCCGTTGCGCGTTCGCCCCCACCTACAATTTCACCATAGCCTTCAGGGGCCAATACGTCCATCCCAAGAGCCAGCCGATCATCTTCCGGGTCCCGTTTCATGTAGAAGGCTTTGAAACCATGTGGGAAGCGGTGCACGATAATGGGACGATCAAAATTCCAGGTGATCAGAGTCTCGTCGCTTCCCCCAAAATCTGACCCCCACTCGAACTGCCGTGCAGACTCTACCCATTTGGGGAGATTCCGGAGCTCTTCCTCGATTTCGTTCGTACGGCGCTGGATTTCGATCTCTCGTGCGTCAGTCTTGCGTTTTTGCCATTTTTTAGCCTGCCCGTATGCTGCCTTGCCTTCTTCGCTTTCCGCGGCTATGTCTTTCTGCTCCTGCTCAATGGCCACAATCTTGTTTGCCACCATTTGCGCCGTCTTTTCACTCTTCAAAATGTCGACGGCCTCTGAATAGGTGATCCGAGGATACCCTCCAATACTCCGCTTGAGAGGCTCCTGATCTCGCTCGAGAACCTCAAGCTCTGCCTGACAGTCCCTCAACGCATCAGAGACGATTCGAGATAACATGTCTTCGGCCAACTGCATGGCTCCATCGAGATCATAGAAGGCCATTTCGGGCTCTATCATCCAGAATTCAGTCAGGTGTCGACGTGTTTTGGACTTTTCCGCGCGAAAGGTTGGTCCGAAAGTGTAAATCTTGCCGAACGCCATCGCCATCGCCTCGCCGTGCAATTGACCGCTCTGCGTCAGATAAGCAGTCCGTCCGAAGTACTCCATCTCAAACAGCGTAGACGTACCCTCCACCGCCGTTCCCGTCAAGATGGGGGCATCCATCTGTAGAAACCCGCGGCCCTGGAAGAATTCGTGGATCGACATGGTCACACGGTTACGGATTCTCAAAATGGCCCATTGCCTTTGGCTGCGCAGCCAGAGGTGCCGATGGTTCATGAGAAAATCGACGCCGTGTTCCTTGGGCGTGATCGGGTATTCCTCGGCTTTGTGAATCAGGACAGCAGAACTAACCTGGAGCTCGAATCCGCCGATCTGTCTATCATCGATTCCGACCACTCCCTTCAATTCAAGTGAACTTTCCCTTGTTGCATCGTCCGCAGCGCTCCACGAGGTGTCATCGACAGCGCTCTCGTTGACGACGCACTGGCACAGTCCGGTACCATCCCTCAGGACCAGGAAGTGAAGGCCCTTCGAACTCCGCTTGTTGTAAAGCCAACCCCGGAGGGTCACCTCTTCCCCAACGCTGTCGCTGAGTGAGTCTATCGATGAGTGGTCAGGAATCATGGGGTTCGGCACTGCTGATCGGTCGTCACTGTCGACCGGGTCTATCATTCCCGGAAATAGGGCATTCCCAGAAATAGGGCATTGCCAAAAATAGGGAATTGGGTTCTAACGATGTGGGTCCGGCCGCCTGATGGCGGCCGGACCCACAAAAGAATCAATGAAAAATCGCACCGGCGCCAGAACGGGACAGCTATTGCCGTAGTTCTCCCATCCAGTTGGCAAGCTTTCTCTCTCCCGCTACCGTTGAATGGATCAATTCGAACGTTCCAAACCCATCCAGATCTGCGAATATGAACTCGGCCTGCCCTTCTCCCGGGATATTGTTGAATTGCCAAATCTCATACGGAGACATTCCTCTATCAAAAAGATGTGGTTCTATGGCCGTTGGCGTTCCATATCGTACGAGGGTCCGACCCCGATCCGTGTTCCATCCTTCATCGAAACTGTTGGTGTAACGATCGTTCGCGTACTGAATCAGCGAGTAGAAATCTTCCTGATACTCGTTGATCGGTGTATTCGGATTGGGATCTCGCACGGTCCAGAACCGCTGAAAAAATCTACGGCGCTCGTCGAGATCACGGATGCTTCGGATTCGCCTGCGTTCCGTATCGGACGCGATAATATCTATGTGTTTGATCATACGGTCGATTTCTTCTTCGGTCATCCTCGCGTATTGGCTCGACTCGAACGACTCTTCAACAGATACGACAGGCTGCTCGCGCTTAACGTCTGGGTTGTACACAAAAAACTTCCTGGACTGCTCCGAGATCGACTCATTATTTTCGTTCAAAACGGCGATTCGTAAAAAATAAGACCCGCTTGGAAGCTCTCGGATATTGAACGTACCAACCAACACATCGGGTGAAGTGACGTCGCGTTGCAAACGCTTTTGATACTTGGCCATCGGCTGAGGAAGGTTCGCGTCGGCCAGATAGCTGAATACGGTGTAGCGACCCGTATTTGACGGCACCTGATCCAGATTATATACCTCTGTGTAGTAGTAGAGCACATTCAGACCCGAGCCGTAAAGCTGATTGGCGTTCGGGCGGATCAACATTCCGTTTTTATAGAACAAGTTTTCACGCTCCTGGCTCTGAACAATCGATGATGCCAGAGTGATATCAGAAAGCCGAACCAGCGACTCGCTCGAATAATCGGGCACGATGACATCGCGCCTCATTTCGACTGAAGACCGTCCAATGGATTCGTTCTCGGAAATCGAGACCTGCAGTTCATATTCGCCGGGCGGTATCACGGCTCTCACCTGATGGACGAAATGCTGACCTTCCGATAAACCAGTGGTGTCCGCCATCAAGAAACTGAGATTCAACTGATCTTCCCAGACGGGGTCACTTGGTGTGCCCTCGAGCACTGCCTGGGTTGATCGCACGACAGACATATCGATCGGGAGCTCGGCCAGGAAGCCTTGCTCATGGGCAACATAGGAAAGCGTGGCAGCTTCGAAGGAGAGGTAAAACTCGACGAGAGTAGCTTCGGCTTCAAATGCGAAAGAAGCGTGGTCCACGTCCAGTTGCACCGGTGTCAATTGCATCGGCGCAGCCATCGCCACGGCAACGCTCGACTCCGCGTCCTGCGCTGAAGAAGGCGACACAACCAAATAACCGAAAAAGACGGTAGCGAGTAATAGTAAAACTGTTCTGCGCATCAGTAGGCGGGGTTTGTGATACGAATGACCCGGCCACTTTCACGCGTACAGCGTGCAGGCCAAGTGGAGGGCATATTCTGCGCCAACATACTTCCGTAATCTACAGAGACCTCTAAATGAGCGAGAGGTTTCCTTTCCCAATGGTAGAGGCCGGGGGCTGAACTGTTTACGCTCCTCCGCTCAGGACTACGAGCCAGGTCACCAGGGGAAATGCAGCCCAGAGATCAAGCCATCCCACGAACGTGGGGCCAGGATTTTTCACGAGCGCAATGGTCAGCACCAATCCAGCCAATCCTATTCCGTCGATCATTATGAGCTGCGCATCCAATCCCCTATCGATGAGCATCCAGACGGCGGCAACGGCCAGTATCAGACAGCCGATGCTGGCGAGCAGGAGTGATCGCTTGCCCAACCTCGACCCCACTCCCGCGAGTCCGGCCTTTCGATCTCCAGTTCTGTCATAAAAATCTGCAGCCAAAATATTTGGTGTGATGTAGAGGGCGCGATATACTCCAAAAAGGACCAGCACGCCGAGGCTCGACGATTCGGAAGGATTCAGAATCGCAGGGAGTAGAGCACCCCCGCCAACCCAGCACCCGATGATAAGAACGGTCTTCAGATAGGGAATATCCTTAGGTCTCCGACCCCCAGGAAGGAATGGTGCCGAATACAACATTCCGACACATCCCAGTACCACTCCGCCCGCTAGCCAAATCCACCCCAGAAAAACGGCGCTGATGACTACCAGGATGGCCGCGACGAAAGCCGTCGCACGAACGATCCCACGATGCGCTGCAATCCACTCGAGCCGTTCCGGAGCGTTTTGCGCATCTTCGGGAGAATTACGAAACGCCCGATCGGTGTGATAAACCAACAACGCCCCGGCAGCAGCCATCGATACGTACCACCACTGCACATCAGCTCCCAGGAGCGCGGCGCTTCCCAGAACAAAACCTGACGCCACCGCCAGGATGTGCAGGTTGCTCAGGAACACCCAACCCTGCAAGAACCCGATGGAAGAATTCCGGTTGATGACCGCTACTTGATCAGCGTCATGGTACCGGTAGACACATAAGTCTCTGAGGTCGTGCGAGCGACGACTCGGTACACGTAAATACCAGAGGATAGCGCACTGGCATCGATCGAAACTGAACGGTTGACCCCGGCTGATATTGATTGCATCGGTATGGAAATCATCGTCCGGCCGAGAAGATCAAGAACATCAATCTGAACGTCTGCCGTTTCGGGAAGATCAAACTGAATGGTGGTGCTCGGATTGAACGGATTCGGGTAATTTCCCCGTAGGGCAAACTCCATCGGTAGCTCCGAGAACTCATCA
>Ga0208879_1001506_pt1 | contig 21875 bp, 20 predicted proteins | sample Knorr_S15_td_Bot_FD_185605 | JGI IMG/M metagenome (GOLD analysis project Ga0208879, IMG submission 185605) | Marine microbial communities from Southern Atlantic Ocean transect - Knorr_S15_td_Bottom_ad_5009_LV_A (SPAdes) (version 2) | ecosystem: Environmental > Aquatic > Marine > Oceanic | place...
AAGAGCTGCAAAAAAAAAACGGCTCTTTCGAACCGTTTTAAACTATGATATGCCTTCCCACTGGTCGGGTGCTTCCCGCCATTTCTTCAGGGCATCAATTTCTTCATCCGACACATAGCCTGTGTCCGTTGCTTGTTCAATAAGATTGTCGTAATCGCTCAAAGTCACCAAATCACATTTGGCATTTTTGAAATTTTCGGCAGAAAGGTCGAAGCCATAAGTAAAGATCGCAGCCATACCTTTAACCGTACAGCCCACTTCTTCGAGTGCTTTAACCGCTTTTAAAGAACTCCCACCTGTGCTAATTAAATCTTCGATAACCACTACGTTTTGACCGCGTTCTACAAAGCCTTCAATTTGGTTTTTGCGACCGTGTTTTTTAGGCTCAGGACGAACGTAAACAAATGGAAGGCCCAATTCTTGAGCTACTAATATACCATGAGCAATGGCTCCAGTGGCAACACCGGCAATTACATCGGGCTTACCAAAACGCTCAACAATGGCATTGGCAAGTTGCTCGCGAATGTAAGTACGCGTTGCGTGGTGTGAAAGTGTAATACGGTTATCGCAGTAGATTGGAGATTTCCATCCCGAAGCCCAAGTAAAAGGATTGCTTGGTTGTAATTTTATTGCTTTAATTTGCAATAGAAATTCGGCGGTTTTCTTCGCTGTATCCTTGTCTAAAATCATGTTGCAAATGTATAGAATTTTTATAAACGATAAAGCATTAATCCTAGGGACTTCTGAAGGCTCTTTTGATCATAGCGAAAGTGCTGAAATTGAGGGCTATTCGTGTAGTTCTTGTATGACTAGAGCCATAAATAAACTTGAAAATGGACTCTGTGATAGGCTTATCTTACAAGGTGAGGACTTGAATTTGATGTGGCAAGATTTTTCTTCGCGCTATGAATTAATTGAAGCTGCTGGTGGTGTTGTGTTAAACTCGCAAGGCGATGTGCTTTGGATTAAGCGTAATGATAAATGGGATTTACCAAAGGGTAAAGTAGAAAAAGGTGAGCTTGTTGAAGAAACTGCTGTTCGTGAAGTGGAAGAGGAATGTGCTCTTCAAGGAGTAGCTAGAGGAGAGTTTTTAGGTGTTACGTATCACACCTATAAAATGAAAGGAGTAAAGGTTCTTAAAAAGACCTATTGGTATGCGATGATTTGTGCCGATGAGCAAAATTTAAAACCTCAAATTGAAGAAGGGATTACCGAAGTGATTTGGGCCGATAAAGAAAAGCACGCTGAATGTGCCCTAGATACTTATACTTCTATAGCTGAACTCCTGAAGCGAGAAAAGGTTTTGCATCACCTTGGTTTTTGATAATGTCTCTAATAATGGTTGATGAAATTGCGGAGCATTCTGGACGCGTGTTCAAATAAACCGTTTCAATGTTTGGCGCCATGGCTTGGTTCATCATGGCGATACTCTTTTCGTATTCGTAGTCATTGGAATTTCGAAGGCCTCTCAAAATAAATTGAGCCCCTTGAGCTTTACAGCATTCAATAGTTAAGCCCTCGTAACAAATCATTTTTATCTTGTCGCAGTCGGCAAAAGTATTCTCAACCCACTCCATGCGTTTCTCAAGGTCGTACATGTACTTTTTGGATGAGTTGGCGCCCAATGCCACAATAATCTCATCGTACATAGGCAACGCTCTACGAACGATATCTTCGTGACCTTTGGTAATCGGGTCGAAAGATCCAGGGAAAAGTGCGATTCGTTTCATTCAGCTTTAGGTTATTTTGCCGTACAAGGTACAAAGTATAAAGTACAAAGTATATTGGTGTTTCACCATTTCCTTCACAGGATTAATAGTCATTCATCAGTAATTATTAATCGACAATTAATCATCATCCTGCTCGAAAAAGCTAAAATTCACATTTCCATAGCGACGCGTTTGAACGAAATAAGGCATTTCTGAAAGATCCGTTTCTTTAGAATGTTCAATTATGAGGGTTCCTTCGGCACTCAAAATCTTAGTCTTAAATACCAATTCTGATAATTGTTCAATGTTATCCAATTGATAAGGAGGATCGGCGAAAATCACATCATACTCTTGGCTGTGTTTAGCTAAGAATTCAAAAACATCAGATTGTACTGCTGTAATTGCATCGAAGCCGAGGTCTTTAGCCGTTTGTTGTACAAATCGAACACAGTTGAAATGATTATCGATACTGACAATTTTTTCGGAGCCTCGCGAAGCAAATTCGTAAGAGATATTTCCAGTACCACAAAAGAGGTCGAGCACCCGAATTTCATCAAAATAATACGAGTTATTGAGTATATTGAATAGACTCTCCTTAGCCATGTCTGTCGTTGGACGAACAGTTAGGTTTTTAGGAGCAGTAATTCTTTTGCTTTTATGAGTTCCGCTTATGATACGCATAAGTGTTGATTCAACAGTTTGTAATAATAGTGAGCTTTTAAGTCGTCGAAAACGAAGCTGTATTGGTAATTTGGGTTGCGATCAATAAAACTCACATTTCGAATATATCGGTAAATGAGTTTGTAGACATTGGACTCCTTTTCTAATTCACCCGCAATGATGAGTGGGATTTGATCGGGGTTAAGGCCTAATTGTTCGCAGGTAAAAAGTAGGTAGTAAATTAAGTCTTCGGTAGCTTTAAAATGAAAGCTATTATAAAAACTCAATTGCTTCCCATTTAAAACAGCTAAGTCGAAATGCTTGTCTTGAATAGATAAGTAAATCTTTTTCCCTTCTTGAAATTTGTACTGACGCATCAAGCTTTCAATGAAAATACTACTATGGTGAATCCAGGAAAGGTTCGGAAAGTGTTTGATGAAACATCTTTGTAATTCTTCAGGAATTACATAGCTATTATAGGCTTTAATAGAAGCTAGCCAATCGTGACTTTCGTCTTCGTTCTGTAGAAGTGCCTGATTGAAAACTAAAATATCGCGGGCGTTTTCTTCTTTAAAAAGCTCCTTGGGAATTAAGGTGTTTAAAGAATTCATCATGCTTACTGATACTGATGCAAAGTCTTGTTGCAACAATTCTTGTCCAGCAATAATGGTATCTAGCTTCTCTGCTAAGTCTTGGTGATTTTGGCAATCTTGGATGTCGTAATGCTCAAGAGCAATATATTGCTGCGCCTTTTTGTTGAGCATAACAAAAGAAAATCCACCCAGATGAATCTGGATTGACAAATGACACAGAGCCGATTGGCTCAGCTCTAAATGTGGGTCGATATGACTAAGAGTAGCTTTTATTTTACTCCCAGTTACCGTTAATCTTTGCAGAATTCATAGAGCCAACTATCAGGTCTTTAGAAGCATTTTTGACTAAATTCTTATCCATTCCTACCAACATTTTTTCTTTTGGAGCTCTCGCTTCGAAAACTTGTACGGTTAGCGTTCCACGTTTTATTTTCCCAGCGTTTAAGTCGAATTCTTCACCTTCAGCATAAGGAATATATCTGATATCTTCCAAGTTGTAGTCAGTGCCAAATAAGGAATCGCGAATACTCGCAAAGCCTAATGTATCGATATAAGTAGTGTCTTTCAATTGGTACTCTCGGTAAAGTTTGTTGTAGTACTTCAGCTCTTCGTCGCGACGTTGAACAATGGTAAATACACCTGTGTCGATTAAAGGAATTAACTCATCGAAACTAGAAGCGTAATACTTGTTAAGTTCTTTATAGGCGATTTGCGCTTTACGGATGTCTTTTAAGTTCTCGATAACATCAGTATACCTTTTTTTCTTCTCTTGATTGAAGTGTATAGGGTTCATGATTGTAGCATATAGGGCGTAGCCTAATACAATTACGAGCACCCAAAGCCCGATACTAATACCTTTATTCATCTTTTTCATAATCTGTTTATGTAGGGCAAATCTACAATTTTTTTGCATTAATCCTGCTTTTTTTGGAAGCCTGCAATGCCTATCTTTGGAGCCTTGGCTTCTGGATTAAAAATAACGGAACTGCAAGGGCAGTTATTGTATCATTTTCCACATCAAGCTACAGCCGATCAAATACGATTGATTAAGGAAGTAGCAGGCTTTTTGTTGGATAATAATCCTCATCAGATTTTTGTGATGAAGGGTTATGCTGGTACGGGAAAAACTTCCCTGATTAAGGCTATGATAAAATCCTTGCCGAAATTCAATCGGAAAACGGTGCTTTTAGCCCCTACGGGTAGAGCTGCTAAAGTGATTAGCTCGTACACTGGGAAGAATGCATCGACTATTCATAAACATATTTATTACCCAAAAGTGAAGGCGGGAAGCCTAACTTTTGAACTTCAAAAAAATAAGGCAAGTCAAACAATTTATATTGTTGATGAGGCTTCGATGATTGGTAATGGGCAGGATAAGAACTTTGGAGGAAATGCGCTTTTAGATGATTTGATTCGTTATTCAGATTCGGGAGTAGGATGTAAAGTGCTGTTGATCGGAGATGTAGCTCAGCTACCTCCAGTGGGATTATCTTTGAGCCCCGCATTAATTTCTGAAGAGCTACAACTACGATATTTTAAAGAAGTTCAAGAAGTAGAGCTGAAAGAGGTGGTGCGTCAAGCTGCCGAGTCGGGGATTTTATTCAATGCGACTTCTCTGAGAGATTTGATGGAACAAGATCAGCTGGAATACGAGTTTAAGTTTAGTCCTTTCCCAGATGTGGTTCGATTGCAAGAGAAGTATGAGCTGGAAGATGCCCTTAACGATGCTTATGCAGGAGGCGATGTTGAGAACTCCGTAGTTCTGTTGCGCTCCAATAAAAGAGCAAATATTTACAATCAGCAGATACGAACTCGCATTCGTTGGTACGAAGATGAGATTTGCCCTGGCGACTATATGATGGTGGTGAAGAATAATTATTTTTGGCTACCCAAAGAGTCTAAGGCTGGTTTTATAGCCAATGGCGATCAGGTTTATATACACCGTATATCTACAATTGAAGAGCGCCATGGTTTCCGCTTTGCGAAAGCCGAAGTGAATTTGGTGGACTATCCCGACGAACCGGAATTTGAGACCTATTTACTTTTAGATTGTATTTATGTGGATAGACCTTCTATAAGTTACGATGATAGTAATCGTTTGTATAAATCTGTCGAGCGTGACTATTCGCATATCAGAACCAAGTATAAACGCTTTCAGGCTATTAAGGCCGATCCTTATTTTAATGCTTTACAGGTGAAATTTGCCTATGCCATAACTTGCCATAAAGCGCAAGGGGGGCAGTGGAAGAATGTGTTTATCGAGCAAGGCTACCTTCCCGAGGAGAAGCTCGATTTAGATTATTTGCGTTGGTTATATACTGCTCTTACCAGAGCGGTAGAAAAAGTATATTTAATTGGGTTTAAACCAAGTTTTTTTTCAGATGAAGAAGTTGTTGAGTAGATTATTTCTCAGATTGATGGGGTGGAAGATGGTTGGAGAGGTTCCCGCAGGAATAAAAAAGGCTGTTTTAGTTTGTGCTCCACATACCTCTAATTGGGATTTCCCTTTTGCATTGGCTGCCTTTAATTTGGTTGACTTAAAACTTCGTTATTTTATTAAGAATAACTGGTTTTTCTTCCCCATGAATATCTTCTTTAAAGCTACAGGAGCTGTGCCAGTTGATCGCTCTAAAAGTCATGGCGTAGTTGAAGCGATGACCCAAACACTTAAATCTGCTGAGGAGATGATTGTTGCTGTTCCTGCTGAGGGTACACGCTCTCGGGTTCCCAAATGGAAAACAGGCTTTTATCATATCGCAAAGGGGGCAAACGTGCCTTTGCTGATAGGTTTTGTAGATTATAAGAAAAAAGAAGTTGGCTTTGGCCCACTATTGGAATTAAGCGGCGATTTCGAAAAAGATATGACTCAACTTCAAGCTTTCTACAAAGAGAAATCGGCTAAACATCCAGAGAAATATAATCCGGAAATTTATTAGTAATCAGTGAATAATTCCCAGTGGGGCTTTGTTTTTTTAGTTTCGACCACGGACCATTTATTTCGAGTTTGGTCTTTCAATTACTACAGGGCAGTTTTCATATTCCAATTTTTATTTTTGCCTACTGCTACTGCCTACTTATTTTATAGCTTCCACAAAAACTGACTCTCTTCTTTTTTGCAAAGCCATTGATTGGAAGATATATTTATTTTACTGTTTTTGGGATGGATTTCGAGAGCGTAATCTCGGATTTTAGGTTTACCCATTTCACGCCATATTTTCAATGCGTCAAGGAGTAATGCTTCCGATTTCAGATTATCATAAGTTCTATAATAATCATCTTCTATAATGGTGATAGAATCTTCGCAGCATAAGCTGAAGATGTGTTTCATATCATTATTAATTGCTATCAGCTTCTCGAAAGCCATTTGGGAAATAGAAAGAAAAAACAAAAAGTTTGATCTCTCATAAGTGTTCAGTTTTAGTGAACCTCGATGAATGTGCTTTTTTTCAGGCCATTTCACTTCTTTGAACTCAGTATTTTGCTTTGAATTTACATGCAAACTATTCACGAAACGACAGAGGAAGGAGTGCTTTGAGTAAAAGTAGTTATCCGTTTTATATAATACAATAAGTAGGTCTTCGTGTATACTAGTTTTATAAACAAAGATGATAATAGCATTACTTTTTGTCTGTTCAAAAAACACTTTTGATAAATTATTGTCGGAAGCGGTAAAGATAATTCGGTCGTAAGGAGCATTTTTCTGGTAGGCCTCCGTGCCATCAGTCAAGATGACATCAATATTATTAATGCCGAGTTTTTTGTAGGTATCGATGGCTTGAAAGCTGAGTTTAGGGATGAGTTCTGAAGTGGTTACCATCCCAGTAGTCCCCACTAGATAAGCTAATAATGCAGCGTTCCAGCCAGAGCCGGTTCCCAATTCGAAAATATTCATCCCAGCTTCAATTTCCAGAAGTTCCAACATCTCAAATACGATTGTTGGTTGTGAAATGGTCGCATGAAAAGGCGCTTGTTTATAGATTGTTAAGGGGATATCCCCATAGATTTCTTCTAAATGTTCCGATATATTTTCGGAATGGACTTCATGCCAATAAGCGTCTTTCCAGCTGCGAATCTGATGAACGAAAAGATGTCGAGGTAATGCCTCAAAAGCACTAGTAGTTTTTTGCGACAGAGCAATGCCATGCGCTTTACACTTCTCTTGAATAGTAGCTAAAAGCTCTTCCTGGTATTTTTTACAGGCCTTTTGTACAAACATATAATAGTTGCGAAAGGCGATCTCTTTACTTCACAAAAAAGTAGCCTCTCATTATTTTGTAATGCCCGGGATAGCTGCAAAAGAATTCGTAATTCCCTTTTGCTGGTGCTTTGAATTCGAATGTAACGCTCTGTCCGGGATAGGCAAGGGGCGATGCAGCGATGATGTTTTCATCATCGGCAATGAATTCTTTTTCCAAGCCTGCATCAACCGATTTTAAAGCAATCTCTTCGCGCTTCCCATAATTCACTACAAGCAGGTTGTGAATCATAGCAGGGTCGGTACCCTTGTTTATTAAAATGATGCGAACCATTGATCCTTCTTGAACAGTGATGTTCTTCACATCATAAGTCATGTCTGTCATAGTATTTCCTAATGCTTGAATTTCAAATTCTTCCCAAACCACTTTAACTTCTTGTTTTGGAGCTTCTTTTTCTGTAGTAGCCTTGTCCGACCCACACCCTACTATTATTGGTAAACATAGTAGTGCTAATGATAAAATACATGCTTTCATAATATGATTTTTAGAGCCATTAAGGTATTAAATATCAGTCAAATAGGAAAGGTGTTGTTAGAGATGCAAAATATATGTTCTATTATAAAAATAAAGCCCCGAATATCGAGGCTCTTTTTAGTGATTGCTTAAAATAGGAATGTGCTTAATTCTTTATAAAAGATTTGGTCATTAGCACATCCTCATTCTGAATTTTACAGATATAGGTTCCCTTAGCTAATTGACTAAGGTCAATATTATAATCGTTCTCACCCTTAGTGCTGTACTTTGCAACTAAGCTTCCTTGAGTATTGTATATTTCTATTTGAGCCTGCTTATTTAAGTTAAGCTCAATAGTTATATTGTCGGTTGCTGGGTTCGGGTATATATTAAAGTCATGTCTATTGTTTTCATCACTGCTAAGCGAACTTGTTTCTTCTTCTAAATTGAAGTCCCAAATGCCACGTCCATAGGTCCCGAAGCGGGCAGTTTTAATTTCGTCGACAAATTCAACGGTCCAATACTTTTGGTCTGGAGCAATTTCTCCAGCCAAATCTTCCCATTGGTTTTCTTCAGCGATATATACATAAGGCCCCAGTTCGGTAGCAGCAAAAATGAATTCGTCACCAAGAGTAGCAGCGATGTCGTAAATCATGGTTGAAGGCAGCCCCCCTTGAAGAGCTATAAAACTCTCCCCATTATTATCGGTCATATAAACACCTGGATTGGAATATCCACTTCCTGCTATATAAACTTTACCGAGTTCTATTTTTGAGGCTATAATAGAGGACCCATAGAAGTAATGATTTTCAGGGCCAGTAAAATTGTCAGTTTTAGTCCAAGTCTCACCATAGTCGGTAGAGCTAAAGAATTTCCCGTTATTGGTTAGTACATACCAATAATCCATATTGATTGGCGAAATGGCCATGGCTGTAATATATCCACCTCCAGAGGCAGTCTTGAAATTGAAATCTAACTGAGAGTCGGAAATACCACCATTATAAGTTAGTTGAAGGATATGGGATCCCAAACCACTAAGGTGTCCACCTGCTAAATAGACTGTATTCCCATCGGTGGGGTGTGCCATTAATGGAGGAATCCACAATTCTGTAGCTCCACTCGGAAAATCCCATGTTCCAATAGCATTACCAAATTGGGCATCGGCGTAATAATGCGCAAAGCCAGGGTAAACGGTCCATAGGCTTGCCCCTCCATCGGCAGAAACGATATGCCCATAGTCACCGGAAATTACCTGTTGGAAGTTTAAATCACCCTCTTCATCGCCATCATCTGTCCGCTGAAAGCCTTGATCTTGTGATCCTGCATAGATATAGTTGGTGTTGTTTTTGTTTGTGTAAACCGAGTAATACTGACTTACATTTAATCCTTGAAGAGATTTATTATAAACGGTGTTTAGGTTGTTCTGCGACACAAAAAGCCCCCCGTCAGTAGATACATAAGTAAGCTCATTTCCCTCGGCATCTAAAACAGCTTTAATATTTGGAATATCAGCATGAAGGTACATCATAGGATTGCTGTAATAAGCTCCCCAATTGTTGACCGTTTCCCAGTTTTCACCTCCGTCGTAACTTACATGGCATTCAACTGCACCAAAATATACATGGTCTGGATTGGTGATCGAAGCATTGAAACTCATACTAAAGAACGGAGAGTCTTCTAGCTGGCTAATAAAGCTCCAAGTATAGCCATTGTCATCCGATCGATGTAGTTGGTGATTAATATAAGCATACAATGTAGTGGCGTCTTCGGTCGCGCATCCTGTGAGTAGGGAGTAACCACTACTAGTGCTGCTTATGGTAGCTCTTTGAATAGGGCTGTCTTGGTTTTGAGCTAAGGTTTGAATACTCTTATTCATTAACACGAATAAGGTATCTGAATTGTGATAAGGGGCCCAAAGGTCTACTCTACTAACTTCCGAATTGTATTGTTTGAGAAGTTCAAAACTCTCCCCTTGATTTTGTGATCGGTAAAGTCTTGCGACTGATCCCCAAGCAGCATCATCCCATTCGGAGGTAAGTACATAAACCGTTTGAAGACTGTCGTTCATAACAACCGATTTTCGGATATAGCCCCAATCGATGGTTCCTTCTAGTCCTGTAGATTGATTCCAGGAATCACCTTCATCATCTGTATAATAGAATTCACTCGAGCCACTCGATACTACTAAACGATTTAAACTATCGTTTTGTATCATCTTCAACATTTTAATGTTGTAGAATTTTAATTGGTCGTTTAGTGATTCCCAATTATCACCATCTGGAGTTCCTCTCCATATATTTCCTCCCGATGAGGCGCAATAGAGTAGGTTGTTGATGGTGTCGAGTTCGGCAGTGTGTATTCTTCCTGCTTGATTGACACTCCCGCGCTCTTCCCAAAAACCTTCAATCGGTAGTTCTGTTATTGTTTGCTTTTTCTCTTCGTATTTTTTCCAACGAAGCTTTTTATTGTGTTCCTTCCAGTTGAATCCCTCCTCAGCACTATGCATATTCTCGAAGAAGGCTTGTTTAATTTTTTTTCGTTCTTTTCGAGGGTCCGTTGGACGTGGTATCACTTCAGTTTCAGTGGCGAGTTTTTGCTCTTTAACTTCCGAGCAAGAGCTGAGTGATAGTGCTGATAATAAGATTGCTATAAGTTTTTTCATCTCTTTGTTGTGCTTTTAACAACTCCTCGAATTTGGCAATATTTATGCCAAATCCTTATTTATATTCAGTCCAAATAAAATGCAATAAATCGTTGTGAGAACAAAAATATTGATATAGTTTTGCCTCGCAGTTTAAATCTAGTCTAAATAAACATAAATAAAAAAAGGTGAAAATCTTTAAACATTCTGCCAAATTTATTGCCTTATCAATGATTGCTGTTCTAGCTTCGTGTACCGAAGATGCCCCAGTAAACATATATGATGTTCCAGCAAGTTACAATTTTGAAAACGCCAGTTACGGTGGTCAAGTAGACCGCTTGAATATGTTGGCTGAATTGGAAACTTATCTGAAAGTTGCCAATGAAGGTGGTGTAGTAGATGCTGCTACTGCTAAAGCAATGTTTGCAAACGATTCTTATACATGGACTTCTGAGGCTTTTGCTGAAGCACAACCTACGGAACAGTTGAAAAGTAAAACTTTTGCTAATCAACAAGAAATTATCGAAGCATTGATGGACGAATTAGCTGACTTGTCAGTTAACGGCACTCTAACTACTTCTGCCAATGGTGAGAAAACATACCTATTCAACGAAAAAGGTTTTGAGCCAATTCAATTGATTTCTAAAGGAATTATGGGAGCTTGTTTTTACTACCAAGGAACTTCGGTATACTTGAGTGATGCAAAAATGGGCGTGGATAACGATGTTGATGCACTTGCTGAGGGTGAATACACTGATATGCAACACCACTTTGATGAGTCTTTCGGTTACTTAGGTGCTCCAATTGAATTATCTGTAGCTAATGCAGAAGGGGGAGCTTTCTGGGGTAAATACGCTAAGAAAACAACGAATGGTGGTTTGTCTACTATTGACAACTTAATGCAAGATGGTTTTATCTTAGGTAGAGCTGCTATCAATAATGAAGATTACACTATGCGTGATGAGGCTATCGGTACTATCCGTGCTGAATGGGAAATGATTCCTGTTGCTGCTGCGCTTCACTATTTGAATGGTGCGATTGAAGATGTTGCTGATGATGCCTTGAGAAATCACCAATTGTCTGAAGCTATTGCATTTATTTCTGCTCTAGAGTATAATGCTGAAAAGAGTATAACAGTTATCCAAATAGATGCAATTATCGCTGAACTAGGTACTAATTTATACGAAGTAACACCAGAAATGATTAACGCTGCTCGTAATAGTTTAGCAGATGCTTTCGGTATTACAAACGCTACTGATTACTAAGAAGATTTAAATGATAGTCACCTGCGAAAGTAGGTGGCTTTTTTAGCCATGAAGAGATTTACACAAATAGTTGTTATTATTTTCATCGTATTAGGATTGGGCTCCTGCCGTCCAGACGGTGTAGATGATAAAGTTGAGTACAGCGACTTGTTTGAGAATGTTGCAGATAATATTGTTGTTCCTCGCTATGCTCAGTTTCAGTCAGATTTATCAGCTTTAGAAGCAAGTTTAAATACTTTTGATGCCTCAGATGTTTCGAGTTTGATTTCGCTTCAAGAGCAATTTAAAGCAGCGTATCTTTCATGGCAATCTGTTTCGGTTTTTGAGTTTGGGCCTGCTGCTGAATATTCAGCTCTCCTGCGTGCAAACTGTAATAGCTTCCCTGCCAATATTTCTAGAATAGAAGAAAATATTGAGGTGGGAGATTATAATTTAGACTTCCCTTCTAACTATGAGGCGAAGGGTATCCCTGCTTTCGATTATCTGCTTTTTCACACTAATAATAACGACTTACTTGTAGAGCTAAGTGAGTCCTCAAGAATTGCTTATCTGCAAGATTGTCTTGATGATATGCAAGCTAGAGTGGATGAGGTGGTGAATGCTTGGGATTCGTACAGAGCTGTTTTTGTAGGTTCAGAAGGAGATGATCAGAATAGCTCCTTGAGTTTACTATTTAATCAGTTTTTATACGATTTCGAAAGAATTAAGCGAGAGAAATTAGCATTGCCTGCAGGTTTTGCAAGCAATTATGGAATCCCATTGGATGCCGATACATCGGTGGTAGAAGCTCGATTTAGTAAAATGTCTTTCCAATTGATGGATGCTAATTTGGCCTCTTTAGAAAATATATATTTAGGTATTGGTAACGATGGACTTGACGGTGTTGGAATATTTGAAAAATTAAAAGAATACAATGCCCAATCTACAGTGGTAGACGGCGATTTGGCAATTGCGATACAAGAGCAGTTTGTGATTTGTAGAGCAGCAATAAGTCAATTTACAAACGACTTAGCTTTTGAGATTGTACACAATATCTCTGAAGTGCAGGAAACATCAAATCAGTTTCAGAAGATGGTTCCGATGATTAAAAACGATATGCGCTCTTACCTTTCTGTAACGGTTACTTTAACTGATGCTGACGGTGACTAAAATCAAGTTATATAGCGCACGATTGTCTCAATGGTTACACGCTGAAACTAGCATAGCACCATTAGTCCTTTTTCGAATCATCTTCGGATTGATGATGTTTGGAAGTACTATTCGTTTTTGGGCAAAGGGATGGATTGATTCCTTGTTTATTCAGCCCGACAATTTCTTTCATTATTATGGTTTTGAGTGGGTGAAGCCCTTAGGTGAAATTGGTATGTATGCTGTTTTTGTGCTGCTCATCATTTCTTCGATTTTCATTGCCTTTGGATTATTCTATCGATGGGCAAGTGTCACCTATTTCATTCTCTTTACTTATGTAGAGCTGATTGATATCACCAATTATCTCAACCACTATTATTTCATCAGTTTGGTGGCTCTATTGATGTGCTTTTTGCCTGCACATCGATTATTTTCTGTAGATGTGTGGCGAAGACCTTCTATTGGATTAAATAAAGTTCCCAATTGGACCATTGCCAGTATAAAGTTTCAATTGGGATTAGTATACTTTTTTGCAGGTATCGCTAAACTGAATTACGACTGGTTGTTTAATGCAATGCCTATGAGTATTTGGTTGCAAGCAAAAACGCACTGGCCAATTATAGGAGACTTATTTGCAGAGAAATGGATAGCCTATTCCTTCAGTTGGATGGGGTGCATTTTTGATTTGACAATTGTCTTTTTCTTGTTGACTCGACGCTTTAGAGCTATCGCATATTTGGCTTTGGTAATCTTTCATGTGCTTACCGGGATTATGTTTCCAATAGGGATGTTTCCATGGATTATGATCTTAGCCACATTAATCTTTTTCTCCGATGATTTTCACCAAAAGCTCTTATTATTTTTAAGTAGTCTATTTAAGGATAGAATTAAGCCTTTAAAAGAGGATAATTACGTAGTTTTGCACGGCTTTAAAAAGAAGCTTTTAACAGCCTTTTTATTGAGCTGTATGTTCTTTCAAATGGTGTTTCCTTTTCGCTATTTACTCTATCCAGGGCAGTTGTTTTGGACCGAGCAAGGATATCGTTTTAGTTGGCGAGTAATGTTGATGGAGAAAGCAGGTACTGCCTTCTTTTATGTTACCAATCCACAAACGGGAAAAAGAGGTGAGGTAGATAATAGTCAGTTTTTGACTGCTACGCAAGAAAAGATGATGGCCACACAGCCAGATTTAATTTTGCAATATGCACATATCATTAAGCAAGAAGTTGAGTTGAGAGGATTGAAAGATCCGATTATCAATGCTGAGGTGTATGTGACTTTGAATGGCTCGCGTAGTAAACTCTTTATCGATCCTAAAGTAAATTTAGCTGAATTGGAAGACGGTTTGATACATAAAGATTGGATTTTAGATTTTTAATATGCCTAGATTGAGGCTTCTACATATCGTGTTATTCTTTTGTGCTTTTGCAGCACAAGCTCAGCATGTTCTTAAAGGATTAGTTGTTGATGCAACTAGTTCTGAACCAATTCCGTTTGCACATATCAAATTGAATGATGAAAATGGTGTGGTAAGCGATGCCGATGGGCGCTTTAAAATAACAGAACTTCATAAGGGTACTTATCAAGTAGCTGTTTCATTTATCGGTTATAAAGACTTTAAGAGAGAAATCAATCTGAAGAGAAAGGTTCTTCATCTTAATATCGTTATGGAGGCTGATGTTTTAGAGTTGTCTCAAGTAGAGTTAGTAGAGCGTCATGCTCGTCAAACGGATATCACCCGTTTGCGTTCTGTTGAGGGAACTGCCATTTATGCTGGCAAGAAAAATGAAGTGATTTTAATGGATCATTCGATGGCAAATAAGGCTACGAATAATTCACGTCAGGTGTATTCTAAAGTCCCAGGATTAAACATTTGGGAAAGCGATGGCTTAGGCTTGCAGTTGGAAATTGGTGCTCGTGGATTAAGTCCTCACCGTACTTCAAATTTTAATACGCGTCAAAATGGTTATGATATTAGTGCCGATGCATTGGGTTATCCAGAATCGTACTATACACCACCTTCAGAAGCTATCGAGAAAATTGAAATTGTTCGCGGTGCAGCTTCTCTGCAATATGGAACTCAGTTTGGTGGGCTATTAAATTTTGTGCTGAAAAAAGGTGCTGATAAACCGCTCCAAGTGGTAGCGCGTCAGTCTGTAGGATCTTACAAATTGATGAACACTTTTGTGAGTCTTGGTGGTACTAAAGGAAAATGGAATTACTACAGTTTTTATCAGAAGAAGAGTAGAGAGGGCTGGCGTCCAAATTCTAATACCGAAGCTCAAACGGCATTCATATCTACGCAGTATAAAGCAAACTCTAAACTGAAATTAGGTTTAGAATATACGCATATGGATTATTTGGCCCAACAACCTGGAGGGCTTACCGATATGCAGTTTGATGAAGATCCTAGTGAGTCGAATCGTTCGCGAAATTGGTTTCAAGTAGATTGGAACATCGCTGCCTTCACTCTTGATTATAAGTTTAATTGTAGAACGGTATTAAATTCTAGAACTTTTGGTTTGTGGGCAAGCAGAGATGCTTTGGGTGTTTTAGATAGAATTGACTGGCCAGACCAAGGGCTTCAAAGAGATTTATTGACTTCCACTTTTAATAATATAGGTAACGAAACTCGATTGATGCATCGTTATTTGATTGGTGAAAGTGAGTCGGCATTATTAATAGGTGTCCGCGTTTATAAGGGCTTTACACTAAAAGATCAAGGACTTACAGGTTTGAGCTCTGAAGCAAATTTCACTTTCGAAAACAAACTAGATAATTACGGTTCTCACTTTGAATTCCCGAGTTTTAACAAAGCGATTTTTGTAGAGAATTTAATCCGTATCAACGATTGTTTCTCGATTACGCCAGGTTTTAGATACGATCATATTATCACCCAGTCTGACGGTTATTTCCATGCTGTAGTGAACGATAGTTTGAATTATACTTACGATGATAAAAAACTCGAAAGAGGAGTTTTCTTGGCGGGTTTAGGTGCGAGTTATCAGTGTTTTGTAGGTGGTGAATTGTATGCGAATTTCTCTCAAAATTATCGTGCGATTAATTTTAACGATATGCAGGTGGTGAACGCTAATATTGTGATTGATCCTAACTTGGAAGATGAAAAGGGATTCAATATCGATTTAGGCTTTAGAGGGAAAGTTTGGAATGTAATAGAGTTTGATATGAGTTTGTTCTTTTTGAATTATTCAAATAGAATAGGCTATTTGTTAGGCTACTATAATGAAGAGACTGCCCCTTCTTCAGATTTATTATTCAAGTCGTATCGTTTGAGTACGAATATTGGTGATTCTAGAACCTTAGGAGTGGAATCGTATATCGGATGGAATGTCTTGAAAACCTTTTCGGATATTGAAGATCAAAAGCTCAACATTTTCATGAATACCTCTTTCCAAAATGGGATTTATGTGCGCAGTGAAGAAAAGGTTATTGTAGGGAATAAGGTGGAGTTAAATCCAGATTTGAATATTAAATGTGGTGTAGAATACCAATACAAGAACTTTACGGGATCTATATTGTATTCACATACCAGTAGCCAATATTCGGATGCGCAAAATACTCTTATACCAAGCCCTAACGCATTGTTTGGCGAAATACCAGCCTATTCAGTTATAGACCTTTCTACGAAATACGAAAAAGGTAAATTCGTGATTGAAGCGGGTGTTAATAATTTGCTCGACGAGTCTTATTTCACTCGTAGAGCAGCGGGTTATCCAGGGCCAGGAATCATTCCTTCAGATAGAAGGAATTGTTATTTAAGTTTACAAGTAAAACTATAGAGATGAATCAGTTTATCATTGCCTTTCGCGAGTGTTTAGAAGCCGCTTTAATTGTGGGTATTATTTACACTTTTCTATCGAAGTCTAATCTTACAGTGCAGATAAAACGCATGTGGTCGGCAGTTGGGGCTGCGATTATTGCTAGTATTGGAGTTGCTTTTGCTTTAGAATATGTAAATACGAGTATTGAAAATGAATCGATTGCCAAACTAGCGGAATCTATCTTTATGTTTGTTACAGCAGGTTTCCTGCTTTACGTAGTATTTTGGTTATCCAAGTCGATGGCGTCGAAAGATGCTGTAGAGAAATTGGCTTCCGAAGCCGCCGATAGTTCTAGTAAGTGGAGTATTTTTCTATTGGTATTCTTCGCTATTTTGCGTGAAGGTTTCGAGACGGTAATGTTCTTATTTGGCTCTAGCTTACAAACAGGGTTTTCTTATGTTGGATTCTTCTCAGGTATCATTTTAGCGAGTTTAATAGGCTATTTAATCGTAGTTCAAGGTAGACGTATTAACTTGAAACCTTTCTTTAGTGTAACCTCTTTATTTCTCGTGTTATTTGCAGCTGGAATGGTAGCTTACGGTTCACACGAAATGGAAGAGTTTGTGGTAAAAGGTGATCATTTAGAGTTCTTCGGTTTGGAGTCGAAAGATGAGATTACAAGACCTTGGGACGTCTTGGCTCCTCGAGCAGAATTGGCAGAAGGAACTTCAGACTTGTTTTACAATTATAATGAGGGCAAAGGAAAGTATGTCCACGTTCTTCACGATAAAGGATCGGTAGGGCTTTTCTTAAAAGGATTCTTTGGATATAATTCCAACCCAAATTGGCTAGAGCTTTTTGCTTGGTTGATTACCCTTGGCTTTGGATTGAAAATCTGGAGAGGATTCTATAAGCCTAGAGCTTAATTTGTCAGCATTAAAAAACATATTATTTGTTATTCTAGTGGCTTGTTATGGTTCGTGCATTGCACAATCATACAAGCCACTTGCTACATATAAGGTCTTGCCCGTGGAATTTGCTTTTCGCTCTTCTAGTATAGAACAAGGCCTTCAGTTTGGAATAAAAAATGCACTTTGGGAAGAGTCAAGAGATGAGCTTTTGAATAATAAACACCGCCAGTATTACGAAGCCTTGTATTTGCAATTAGGTTTGCAATTGACGGGTGGTAGTGCTCCTTATAATTATTCTTCATTCAGCCCTTTTTTAGCCTTTTCTTATCAGAAAAAAGGAACTAAAGGTTTCTATATAGAGCCTATTATGTCGGGGGCTTATAAGCGAAAACTATTTCACAAAAGAGAAGTAATAGATCAGAATTCAGCTACGCTCGAAACAAGTTGTTCTATGGGTTACGATCGCTCTACTTTTCGCGAATCGAACTGGGCTTACTTTATGAATGTAGGATATCTACTAGAGTTCGCTAGTAAGAGTTTTGATCATGCGCCAAAATTTTCTTTTGGGATAGGTTACCGTTTTCACCAATTGAAAATTAAGAGAGCAAGGAAATATTGTTCGTAAGTTGAGGTCATCCCGAATTTATTTCGGGATCTCAGTATTGTTAGTTGGTAAAACTGTTGGATTCTGAAACAAGTTCAGAATGACGGTGTTTAGCTCCACACAAACTTCACATCTTTAATCATGCTTTCTGACAATGATTTGTCTACTGGGCATGTCAAAGCAGATTTCTCTAAAATTTTCTTTGTCTTATCATCAGCTGAAATGGGAACATTAATAAGGATGTTTACCTGAGCTATTCTGCGAGGTTCAGCACCCATAATTTTCTCTACTTCGGCTATAGTACCTTCGATGTTTATATTCATATCGTCGGCTTTAATACCCATAATAGTAATCATGCACGAAGCCAATGCTGTAGCAACTAAATCGGTAGGAGAGAAGGCTTCCCCTTTTCCTTTGTTGTCTACAGGAGCGTCTGTAATGATTGTGTTACCTGAGCGTATATGTGTGGCTTGAGTTCTAAGCCCACCTTGGTAAATTACTTTTGAAGTCATTATTCTCAGTTAGCAGTTAATAAAGTGGATGAAGTTACGAAATACCAATACAGTAAATTACTTTACCTAATACCGGTTTACTGACAGCTCCGTGCCATTCTGGCAGCAAAAATGCAATGGCACAACAATTGACTAATGACCAACAGACAAAAACAAAAACATATAAGCGTATGGCTACTGGTAAAATCAATGTAACGGCGGATAATATATTCCCCATCATCAAAAAGTTCTTGTATTCTGATCACGAGATTTTCTTAAGAGAATTAGTATCGAATGCAGTGGATGCTACTTCAAAATTAAAGACTATTTCTTCTTTCGGAGAAGTTAAAGGTGATGTTGGAGCGCTTCGTGTAGAGGTGAAATTAGATAAAGAAGCGAAAACACTTACCATTTCTGACAATGGTATCGGGATGACGAAGGAAGAGGTTGAGAAATACATCAACCAATTGGCTTTTTCGGGTGCAGAAGAGTTTTTAAGTAAGTACGAGGATAAAACGGATGGATCCGGAATTATAGGTCACTTTGGTTTAGGTTTCTATTCGGCATTTATGGTTGCCGAAAGAGTTGAGATCTTCACGAAGTCGTATCAAGATTCTCAAGCTATGCGTTGGGAGTGCGACGGTTCGCCAGAATTTACTTTAGAGGAAACAGAAAAAGAGAGTAGAGGTACAGATATCGTTCTTCATATTGCTGAAGACTCAGTTGAGTTTTTAGAAGAAGCACGCATCTCTGAATTGTTGAATAAGTACTGTAAGTTCCTTCCGGTAGAGATTAAGTTCGGTACGCGCGAAGAAACAAAGAAAGAGGGTGAAGGAGAGGATGCAAAAGAAGTAAAGGAGACGGTTGATAATATCATCAATAATCCAGTTCCGGCATGGACGAAAACTCCAGCTGATTTGTCGGATGAAGATTATAAATCTTTCCACAGAGAGTTGTATCCAATGAACTTTGAGGAGCCTTTATTTCATATTCACTTAAATGTAGATTACCCATTCAACTTAACGGGAATTTTATACTTCCCTAAGTTGAAGCAAAATATGGATATGAATAAAAATCGTATCCAATTATTCTGTAAACAAGTGTATGTAACTGATTCTGTTGAAGGAATCGTTCCAGAATTCTTGACGATGTTACAGGGTGTGATTGATTCGCCAGATATTCCATTAAACGTATCTCGTTCTTATTTACAAGCGGATGCGAGTGTGAAGAAAATCTCTTCTCATATTACGAAGAAGGTTGCCGATAAATTGAACGAGATGTTCAAAGAAGATCGCAAAGCTTTTGAGCAGAAGTGGGAAGATATGAAGGTGATTGTAGAATACGGAATGCTTTCTGAAAAGAAATTTTTTGATAAGGCAGAGAAGTTTGCATTATACCAAAATGTAGATGGTGAATACGCTACTTGGAATGAATACATTGAGAAAATCAAAGTAAACCAAGTTGATAAAGACGGTAAAATGGTCATTCTTTATACGAATGATAAAGAATTGCAACACAGTTATATTGCTGAAGCTCAAGATAAGTCCTACGATGTTTTAATACTTGATGGCCCTATCATCTCACACTTGATTCAGAAGTTAGAGGCTGAAAAGGAAAATGTTTCTTTCGTTCGTGTGGATGCCGATTCTATCGATAAGCTGATCAAGAAAGGTGATGACATCCCTTCGGTATTGTCTGAAGCTGATGAGAAATCACTGAAGGAGACCATAGAGACAGTTGTGGCTAAAGAGCAGTATTCGGTTCAGTTTGAAAGTTTGAGCCCATCTTCATCGCCATTTGTGATTACGCGTTCAGAATTTATGCGTCGCATGAAAGAGATGAGTGCTACCGGCGGTAATGGAATGTTCGGCATGGAGAATATGCCAGAAATGTTCAATTTAGTGGTGAACGGAAATCACCCATTAGTATCAAAAATATTAGGGGAAAAGGATGCTGACAATCAAAAAGCAATGTTGAAAGAAGCAACAGATCTTGCTAAGCTATCACAAGGCTTATTGAAAGGTGAAGAGTTGACTTCATTCATTAAAAATCGCTACAACGATTTAGTGTAAATAGGGGTTAAATGTTACCCAAAAAGGCTTCCCGTACGTACGGGAAGCCTTTTTTTTTAGCGCCTTTTTTTTGTTAACTTTAGCTTGTATAATGTTAAACTAAAGCTGGTTATGAAAAAATTATTGTTTATTTCGATGTTAGGCGTATTCGCTGTTTTTAGTTCTTGTGACGAGGACGAAATCGTAGAATCTCAAATTGATTTTTTATTTAAGGAAACGCTTTGTGCAAATCCATGGCATGATTCTCAAAACTATACCGATACTGAGTATTTACAAGTTATAAACGATTATTTAGTAACAGATTTAGGAGTCGACTATGATGATTTAAATATTACAGAAGATGGCTATTCTTCAGGCTGTGAAGCTTGTACTTGTTTGTCTGGAAGGATTATAAGGATGACATCTTATGACGAATTCTCAGAAATCCTTTTAGAAAATGGTTTTGAAATTGAAGAATAAAAAAAGCACCCTAGGGTGCTTTTTTGTGTATATATAATTCGTTTTACGGAGCCTGAAATTTATCTTAACCATTAACCATTAAGAAATCACTCCCGAGCCCAACAATTCATCCTCGATATACCAAGCCACAAATTGTCCTGGAGCAATTCCTCTTTGGTCATTTTCGAAAATGATGTATAAGCCATCTTCTTTTTGGTGAAGCAACGCTTTTTCTAAAGGTTGTCTGTAGCGTATGCGAGACATCACTTCTAAAGTTTCTCCAACCTTCAATCGAAGATCTTCTCTAACCCAATGAATATCTACATTAGGTACTTTCAATCCTGGGCGGTATAAGCCGACGTGATTTGTTCCTTGTCCAACATAAATGGTGTTGGTTTTAGTGTCGGTATCAATCACGAAAAGAGGTTCTACCTTTCCGCCAACATTAATTCCTTTTCGTTGTCCAATGGTAAAGTAATGCGCTCCATTATGTTCGCCTACTTTGTCGCCCAATTCGGGTGAGTAAATATAATCTTGACTCAAGCTCTGAAGTGCTTCGAGAGAAGTATTGTCTTTAGCGAATTCTTTGTTATTTTTAAAGAGTGGATGTTTTTTCCCTATCTCAATAATATCGCCTGTTTTAGGTTTCAATTTCTGTTGTAAGAATTCTGGGAGCTTCACTTTACCAATAAAACAAAGTCCTTGAGAGTCTTTCTTTTCGGCAGTACTCAATCCTGCTTCCGCAGCAATTTTTCTCACTTCCGATTTCTCCAAATGCCCAATAGGGAAGAGGGCTTTCGATAGTTGTTCTTGATTTAGTTGACACAAGAAATAACTTTGATCTTTTTTCTTGTCGATACCGGCATTTAGTT
>Ga0208879_1001509_pt1 | contig 21850 bp, 15 predicted proteins | sample Knorr_S15_td_Bot_FD_185605 | JGI IMG/M metagenome (GOLD analysis project Ga0208879, IMG submission 185605) | Marine microbial communities from Southern Atlantic Ocean transect - Knorr_S15_td_Bottom_ad_5009_LV_A (SPAdes) (version 2) | ecosystem: Environmental > Aquatic > Marine > Oceanic | place...
AATAATTACAGTTGCCAACCCCATACTTAAGAGCCAATTTGGGAAAAATTCTAATTCTGGGGAGGAATTATGGCTGAGTTGATAGTGGTTGCCTTGTTGATCCTTCTCTTGTGGGCCTTTTTCCGGGTATTCATCCCGGCAACAGGGGTTAGAAACCTCTAGGGGACGCCATTTTATTCCTCTGTACCTGCTTTGATGTCACGCTTGATAGCTTTAGTTGTTTCTCTAGCATCTTTGAGGGGTAAATCTTTCAGACCGCCCAAGCCTATATCTCGACGTTTGTCACCTACTAGGGTTCTTAGAATCCATGATTTAGCTCCAGTCTTATTAGAGTCGCTTGGCGGAGAGCATTGAATATAAAAGCCTGAGACACCTCCGACAGAGTATCTCTTCGCTCTAGGCTCACCCCACCGGAGTGAGGCTAGTGGCCGAAAAGGTTTGCGATACTTTTGTGCTATCAGGCTCGACCGGGCAGGTAGATAGTCGCAGTTGCGGTGGTTTGGGGATGTAGGAGATGGATTAAGGGTGTGTAGGTTATCTGCCCTTTGGGTGCTCAGTGATGCGATGGGATGAACAGAACCGTTCCTGCCTAATCAGAAAAGCTGACCAGTGATCAACCCGGTCGTCTGTAAGACAATAGATCAGTGGCCAGTCAGACATTGACCATTCTCGGCCGAAAAACAGCTATCCCCAACTTTTATCCTAAACATGCCTATGAAGATACTTTTGTATCCGTGGCAAAACACGCTTTATAATTCCTATTCTTGGCCCGCTCTTTTGCCGATGATGACATGCTGACCCCACTCGTACTCCGACTTGCAGAGCCAGCCCATACGCAGAATCAGTATCTCGCGGTCTCTGTCTGACAGGGTCGATTTAAATAGGATGTGGTTGGCAAATACCATCCACCGCTTAGCCAACTGTTCATGATTGGCTAGTGTGCGAAAGATGTTGGCGACATTTCCGCGGATCTTCTGTTGATTTAGGGCTTCTTTCTTGGCGTCACTCCAGTTGTCTTCATGGACTGGGTTGATTCTTGGCGTTTCCGTTCGCATTGATATTTCCTGTTGTTAACACATTGCGTTCACTATAAGAAATAAGTAGTTGCAGTGCTATCATGCCTTATTGAAACAGGAGTGAAGACACATGAGCGATATCATTTTGCACCATTATCCCGAGTCACCGTTTTCAGAAAAAGTCCGGCTTCTTCTGGGTTACAAAAAGCAGTCGTACCAGGGTGTTTCCATTCCTATCATCATGCCAAGGCCCGACGTGATGCCCTTGACCGGAGGCTACCGAAAAACACCAGTGATGCAGATTGGTGCGGATATTTATTGCGACACCGCCATAATCTGCAAAGTCATCGACAGAATGTTTCCGGATGGCAGCATTTATCCTGACGGTTCCGAGGCGACTGCCACTGCCGCTTCGCAATGGACCGATACGTTTTTCTTTCGCGTTTGCGTTACGGTTTCGTTTCAACCGAAAGCCCTTGCAGCCAATACTCTGTTCCAGGGTCAGGAAGCGACCGCCGCCTTTATGGCAGATAGGGCTAAGTTTACCGAGGGTTCGAACCCGCTGAACATGAGCCACGAGATTGCGAACCCATATTTTACGGGTCATCTCAGGAGGCTTGATAACCAGCTCAAGGTGGCTGATTTTCTGGGGGGTGACCTACCGACGATAGTGGATTTCTCCACGTATCATTGTTGTTGGTTTGTGCATAACAACGAGGCAATTCGAGACCTGTTTGACCCATTCCAGCGTGTGTTGTCATGGATGGAACGAATGGGTGCATTCGGTCAGGGTGACCTCACCGAATTAAGCGGTGCTGCTGCATTAGAGATTGCAAAAAATGCGACTCCGATGTCTGAGGAAACATCCACCATGGCGGGTATTGACGAGTTGAGCATCGGGGACGAAGTTGAGGTGATGCCCATAGACTACGGATTTCAACCAGTTCGAGGAAAGCTACAACTGACCTCCCTGGAAGAAGTGGTAGTTCGCCGAGAAGACGAACAAGTAGGAGACATTGCAGTCCACTTCCCAAGACTGGGTTTCGAGGTGACTCAGCTGGGGTCGGAGTAAAGTGCCAGAGTAAAACCTTATGCTGCAAGCTTTGACATAGGAAAGGGTTTTACTCTGGCACTTTACTCCGACCCCCTCATTCCCAGTCAACTAAGCCTCAATAGGCGGAAGCAACTCCTCAACCATTCGCACCCAATAGGTAGCGCCCAGTGACAATATCTCCATGCCTATGAAGATACTTTTGTATTCGTGGCAAAACACGTTTTATAATTCCTATTCTCTATTTAAAATAACTATTCACCGGTTTCGTCGGGTATTTCATATTTCGCATCTTCAGCTAAACAAATCCGCTTGACCGATAGGTTCATTTCGCTGATGAGGTTGGTTACACACAATTATTTCGACCGTGGAATCTATATTTTTCCGATTGATGACGACGATCCCGCCTTGCTCCTTAATCAACTGCCTATTTAGATCATATTTTGGGTTCCCGACATCAATCTCAGAATCATATATTACAGATCGCAGAATGGAATAGCTTGCTGCGTACTCCATTGCCAATCTCGAGCCACTATCATTGCCTAAGTCATTTTTCGCGTAACTGGCGGTCAAAACTACGCAATCACTGAACAAAGCTTGCAATCGATCTCTTTCCTGATACCTGCCACTAAACTCCATCTTCGACTTCGCCTTTTCATAATATTCAGTTATCAGCAGGCCATGATTTTTGACTATTTCATCCGCCAACCCTTTGTTCACGGCCGGCTCAACAATCTATACCTGCCTTCGGGTTTTTACAGATGGTCTGCCAGGATCAGTGAATGGTATTGGTCAGTTTGATATTGGGTTTACGATAGTTTCACTAGACGAAGGAACCGTTCAAGTGACCAAGTTCCGGGAATTCAATGTCATAGGTGCTCTTAATGAAAATGTTGAACTGCCTGACTGTAGCGGTAAATTTGAAACAACGACCGGAGTTTTTACAGACACTATAGAAACTAAACTGTATATGAATCTTTTAGGAAATTTGTTGCCTATCATAAAAACATTCAACATGACCTTTGATCTAATCGATCCAGACAATCTGATTCTAAAGCTAAGTAGTTATCAGGAGTTAACTGCTAATTAGCCAACCCACCCCCGGGTTACACCCCCTTGCACAAGGATGGTTCCATCTGCACCTTATACATACTATTTTGGACGAACGATTTGGTTAATTTTTGGTATGCGCAGCGCGCCTATTGGGAACTGGTTTCGAGGGGTAAAAATTTTTTTTGCAAAAAAGCGGACGTTGGGTAATCGCTTGATTTCATGCTCGCTTATGACTGCATTCGGCCAGAAGCGGACATCTTCAATTGTTATGGTGGAGCAGAGGACTGAAAATCCTCGTGTCGATGGTTCGATTGACTTGCATTTGCCTGGGCTTCTTCAGCAGACCGGACGACAGGCATTACTGATCAATCTCCAGCGGAATGAATGCGCCGGTTTTTAAATAGTGGATTGCTTCGTCTATCACCTCATTGTTACGCATCATGAAAGTATGAGTCACCGGCAATACTCGGTGCGCATTCATACCTTCAACTTTAGTGCTTTCCACCGAGACGATGCTGTCATTGGGCGTACCGAAAAATAACGCACTAAAGGGATTAATACTTTGCTTACCGGCGATAATACCTAGATCGAATTCCACCGGGCCTAATTCGTGTAGGATGCTACCCTCTTCCGCCCCCAATAAGACGCCGGTTGGCCCGATAATAAAACCAAACCCCGGAAACGGCAGCAAGCGATCGACAATTTCGCTTCCCTGATTCGGTGGACCCAGCATCACTACTCGCCCTAATCGACTCAGAGACGATTCTTGCACATAGTAGCGAAGCAGAATTCCCCCCAGGGAATGGGTCACGAAATGAATCTTAGCAGGATCTGTTGCCTCACACTGAGTTATACCCCGACCCACTGCATCGAGAGCCAGAACTTCGATGGTATGGCTACGGGAGGAATAGCGGATATTGGCAATGTCGTAACCCGCTTTGCCGAGTTTTGTTTCTAACTCTCCCATTGAGTTTGACACTCTGGCAAACCCATGCAGAAGTACCACGCATTCTTCATTGGCGAGGTTTGCCCCGCTCGAACCGATTAACAAAAACACTATAACTGTGAGGGAATATTTCTTCATCATATTAATGCTGCGATAAATGTAGTATCTACTTAAATAATCAGGGTCAGAGTTAAATTACAGTAGTTTTCGGTGCGTTTATTCCATAAATTTATAGCACACTTTGATTTCACGAATTTAACTTATTGATTTATATAACGAATCGGTCGCACAGTTTACTGAAAATCCTCGTGTCGGTGGTTCGATTGACTCGCGCATCCATGCACTCGGCCTTTGGCCGGCCTGCGGCTGTGCTAATTCGCTCTAGCGAATTGGTCCGTCCCTGGGCACCATCAATTTCAAATTACTGTATATTTACTCTGACCCCATTTTGTTAAGGTAACGGAAGAATCCTCCCCTCGTGAACCGTGCCCCAGATCTCTATTTCCCCAATGGTTTCCGGCGACACTGTCAGAGGATTTTCGACCAGAACCGTGAAATTAGCCAGCTTGCCAGGAATGATGGAGCCGACCTCGTCTTCCATTCTTAGTGAGTAAGCTGCATCAAGAGTTACTGCGCGCAGGGCGCGCTCGGCACTAATGCGCTGTGCTGGGCCAGCTAGGTTCCCGGCGACAGTAATTCGATTCACTGCATTGGACATGAGCCTCAATGGTTGGCCAGAGGCCATTGGTGTATCTGAATGCAAGGACAGAGAAACGTCAGCACGCACTAAGTCTCCCAGTCTTACCATTTCTTGTGCACGCTCGGGCCCGATACCTTCTTCACTGTAGCGGTCGGCCAGCACTACCGGGTAGAAAGGATTTGCACTCACTATTGCACCAAGCGCTGCCAGACGCTCAACTTGGTCGGGACGTGAGAAGCCAAAGTGGACAATTACCGTACGATGATCTTCGCGAGGATTACGATCCATATTGGCTTCAAGATTATCAAGAACCATATCGAGACCCGCATCACCGTTCTGATGAACATGAATCTGGTATTCAGCATCCCAGTAGATTCGAAAAGCCCGGGCGAAGGCCTCGGGCTCCATCAGCCACTCCCCATGATGACCATCCAGATAGCCTTCACTCATCTGCATTAACTGACTAAACATCGCGCCATCGGCAAAAAGCTTCACCTGCCCGGGAATAAATTCAGTCATCCCCTGCGCAGATGCATACAGCTTCTCGATTTCGACGATCACCTCATCTTCTGGATAATTACCAGCAAACGACCTTCCATCTGCTATGTAATACATTCGAAACGGTGTTTCCGCATCCCCGAACACCTGATTCTGCAATCCAATCAGAGCCGGTGAAACGATTCCGCCTGGTTCCGCTATCAGCGTGCTCCCCGCTGCATGCCAATAGGCTTCCAGCTGCTCCAGGGCCGGCAGGTAACGAGCTGGGCGAAAGATATCTGCAAACACCCTAGCCACGATCAGGCTCTGCCCCCGTTCCCAGAAATGCCCCTCGGCGAGATTGGACTGGGCGCGCACTGATTCGGGAGCAGCGTCGATCAGGGCCTGGTCAATGTCAAAATATTCCAACGCAGCGGTATTATGAATCTGTTCGTGCAGAGACCTCTGCATCACCACGATAGGAATAGTGTCGCTGATTTCGTCCAGGTCGGCGCGCGTCAGCTCACCATGAAAAAGTTGGTGAAAACCCCAAGTGTAGAGGACCTCAGATGGATCAGAATGCTTACTCACAATACTTTCAAGACGCTGTCGATAATCAGCCGCATCTATTGCACGTCGGACTGTCTTCTCGGGTAAAACCCAGTCTTCAATGGACAGGATTTCAGTCATGAACAAGAGGCTGGCGAGCCAGGCATGTTCGTGTTGATTGATAAGTCCCGGAATGAGCACCAGATCTTCAAAGCGGGAATCGATTGTCAGGGCCTGACCAGATAGGGACCTTTGTATCTCTTCGAGTGATCCTGTTGCGACTATTCTATTCTCTTCAACTGCGACAGCCTGCACTACCGGCCGACTCGGATCCAAGGTAATTATTTCTCGAGCTGGGTACACAACAATCGAAGAAGCATCCTGCGCAAGAGAAGTCGCTGAAAAGAAAATACACAGAGCCGCGTTTCGTACTTTGATAGTGAATTTTATCATTGACTGCAATTAACTCAGCAAGGCGAAGTTTCGTCTAATCCAGATCAAAGTTAAATGAACCGGATAAATCAGATCCGATGATCGCATATACCCTTTTCCACAACAAAGGGGATAGATCTATTTTAAGAGTGTAATTAAGTGCAGATTGATCGATTTCCATAGCACACTCTATAGCACACTTTGGTTTCACGTAATTAACTCATTGATTCAATTATAGAATCGTCACGCGTTCTACTGAAAATCCTCGTGTCGATGGTTCGATTCCGCCCCTGGGCACCATTTGATTCCAGCACCCACGACTTCAATAATTTTCTTCTAGATTCGCTTTTCCGCAACTGACACTTGTCTTCTAGCCAGCTAATACGCCCAAGTCCGCAAACCAATAAAACCATAGCTAATTAGGAAAATGACCAGAATAGATAAGGCAATCACAGCATGAAGAGAATGATGCCAAACGGCGATACCGACTTGCTGGCGCCTCTCATAGTTAGCCAGAACCACATAACCAGCCACGCCCACAACAATTGGCAAGAGCAATGAAACTAGCCAGAAGCTAACTGTCAAAATTGAAACTTCCGCAACACCAGAGCCACCAAGCATTGCGACTATCAAATAGGCATACAATGCGAGAATTGCGGTCGCCATAGCTGGCACGCCCCTTACGCGAAGATAGGGTATGTCCCAGCTTCTGCGTAGCAGTTTTCTGACAACCCAGATTCCTGTAAAAACTACGGTACTGACCAACACAAGCCCTGCGTAAACTATAGCCAACAAACGCCCATAAGCCTTAATCGGGCTAATTTTCATGAGAGTGCTCTGCCCCATTTGCAGCAAGTCTTCGTTGTCTGGCGAAGTGACGAAGGCGAACGACGCAATGGCATCATCTGCTCTCCTAAACTGGCTATCACCTACCGGCAGTAACTCAATCTCGTCGCCTAGCAATGGCTTGAGTACTAGCTTCCCTTCTTCTGCTCGCACTGTGCTGAATATGAGCCGTTCTACACCCGCTATCAATTCAATTCGGGGCGCGTTCGCTTCATAGGTCCCTGCGAATGCAGCAAGCTCAGATTCTGATTTCTCGACGATCGGGGTTGAGTCAGGCGGTGTAATGTCCCTAGTTATAAAATCAGCAATCAGTGCATTGATTCTGCGAATCGCCAACGAATTAGGCTGATTAACTGAGTAGAAGAATCCTCGTTCGGCCTCTGGTAGGTAGGCATAGCTGGACGAAAATCCGTCTATGCCGCCATTGTGTCCATGAAAGATGAAACCATTTCTAAGCGTAGTGTAATTACTAAGGCCATAGCCCACCTGTAATCCATTTTCCGAGGCAACTGTAGTTGTAGGCGTTTCCATTCGAACTAGGGACTGGGGTTGAATCAACGGAACGCCGTCGAGTGATCCGCGGCCGATAAACATCTTCAGCAATTGCGCCATGTCCGCACTTGTTGCGTTCATCGAACCGGAAGGTCTCACAGGTATATGGATATAGGGAGACTCGGTATCGTCCGCGCTATAACTGGCTGCGACGCCCTCCGCAAAGAAGAAAGTAGCGGTATTCATTCCTAGCGGCCTGAATATTTCCTGGTTGACGAAATTTTCGAAACTCATACCCGTTACGTTTTCCAGCGCCAGAGCTGCGATAGCCGGCCCTATATTGGAATAGGCCATGCGAGTTCCTGGCCGCCAGCGTGTTCGGCGAGAATTGTTATTGAACTCGATTCCTTGCAGAGTCGTTACATTCGGATCACTAAAGGCAAAGTCCCTGAAATGAATCTCGTCAAATCCAGCGGTATGCTCTAACGTGTGAACCAACTTAACAGGATTGGAGCCTTCCCAAGAATTTTCCACGCCAGCTTCAGGGGCTAAATCACTGACAAGATCGTCGAGATCTATCTGCCCTTGTTCCACCAGCTTTAGAATCGACAGGGAAACCATTGTCTTGGAAATGGATCCGACTCGAAAAAGCGTGTCTGGCGTGACCGGCCGTTCAAATTCCCTATTGGCGACACCAAGGGCGCCTTGCCAGATCATCTCATCGCCATAGACGATAGCACCGATCATTCCGGGCGCACCGGTTTCTTCCAGTATCGCGAGGATGCGAGCATCAAGGTCTTCTACGGAAGTTATCGGAAGAGAATCTTCAGCGGCATTGATTTGCACACATGGCAGCAGAAATAGCGCAGCCAATAATATTCTGATTTTTTTCATGATGAGGCATCTGTAGAGTTATATCAGCCTGATGATGACCGCACATGGAGGATTCAAATCATGCGAGCCAAGGAAGATGGAATGACTGAACCATCACCAACCGTTCGTCCAGGATAGTATGTATAGGAGTGAGATGGAACCATTCTGACTTATCGGGGTGTACCCCGGGGGTGGGGTGCTGGCTGGGCGGTTACTAGGGAACAGGGGGTGGGTATGAGCTAGGCGGTTACTGGGTTGATTCAAGAGGCTCTAAGTGGCGATATAAGGGCTATCAGTTCTGCTTAAGACTCAAGCCGGTTGGACAGAGAAGACCCACGTTGAGCTATCTAGCAAAATCAGACTACTGTTGAGCGCCAGCCAAAATTTATGGGTATGTATTTGGGTATGTATAAAGGAATATAAGGCTGGGAGCCTTGTAATACAAAAAAAATGGCGGACCGGACGTCCGCTTTCGACTGCGATTTCAACCGGTCAGTGCAACACACTGCTATATTTAATTAAAAAGCAGAGTGTTGCACTGACCGGTTGAAATCGCAACCAAAAGCAGGCGGAGGGGCTCTTCCTGAAAATCCCTAAAAACAGCCCTGAAATGGGGAAATAGCTGGTACAATATTCATCTGCTCTAGAGAGCTCTATAAGACAGATTTAAGAGAACTTTCACCCGCTAATTTCCAGTCAAAAAGGTTGATAAATGGATATCGAAGTTGCTCAACGATGTTTGGGGGATGTCGACGTTGCTGCACTAAGGGAAATAATTCTCAATCAAGACGCGGCAGCCTGGCAAGAACAGTCTATAAGACAACAAACCTACGAAGTTCACAAAGACACCGAATCCATTGTCATGCTTTTCTGCGAAGAAAGTTGGCCCGAGGGTGAAATTTACCGAGACTCGGGTTGGGATAGATTGGCAGAAGTAGCCAATCCACTAATCGATCATATCATCAATACCTATTACGCACCCGGTGGCACACTACTGCGGGCGATGGCGGCTAAATTAAAACCCCAGGGTCGGATACTGCCCCATCGGGACCGTTTGAAGTCATTCCACATGGGACATCGCATTCATGTGCCTATTACTACCAATCCCGGCGTTAGATTTTCTATCGAGGGCAAACCTTACACCTTCGAAGTAGGTAAGGCTTACGAGTTAAATAATCAGAAGAAGCATAGTGTGATGAACATGAGCGATGAAGATCGCATTAGTTTTATTTTTGACTATGTGCCTGCTGACGCCCAGGGTAAGGAAAAATCATGACGCAGGGAATACCGGAAAAAGATCGCAGCATTACCCAGGCGATTGAGTTCATGAAAAAAAATCGCCCGCTTCGAACCGAAGAAATCTGTCGAGATTACCTGCTACAGAACCCGGGATGTACCGATCACTTGCGCTTACTCAGCAATGCCTTGATGAAGCAGAATCGATTGCCTGAAGCCGAAGAACGGCTGCGTTTCGCCTTGTCCTTGGACGCGGAATTTCCACAACTGCATGAAGATCTGGGTAGCGTACTAGCACTGCAATCAAAGTTTAACGAAGCGATTCCTGAGTTCGAGCGCGCTATAGAATTACAACCGGCGCTGCCGCTGGCCCACAAAAAACTGGGTCAGGCCCTCGTCGCAGCTGGCCGAGGCAAGGATGCCGATGAGGCTTTTCAAGTCTACATCGATAGCGATGAGGATCGAGCTACGATAATGAAGGGTGTGGAGCTGTTACGTACAAAGCAATTGGATGATGCTGCGGCGGTGTTCCAGAGCGTTTTAAAACGCAATCCTGACAGTGTTAATGCTATGCGCTATCTCGCTGTTTGTTATTGGCAGGGAAAGACAAAATTGGATGATGCCGAGGCATTGCTGCGCCGTGCGACGCAGCTGGCAAAGGACTATCTTGGCGCGTGGTTAATCCTTGGAGCCTTACTCTTGGAAAGAAACAAGAATGTAGAAGCAATTGCTGCTTACCAACAGGCGACGAAACTGAAGCCTAAGAATCCCGAATCCTGGGCGGGGCTTGGCAGTGCCTTCTCGGTTGCCATGTACCCTGACAAATCTGTAGAAGCCTATGCTAAATCGATCGAGCTAAACCCCAAGGTAGCGGGAGTACAGATGGGCTATGCCCACGCACTGAAGACGGTGGGTAGACAGGCTGATGCATTGATAGCCTACAGAGCCGCTATCGCAGCCAAACCCGATTTTGGTGAAGTCTATTGGAGTATGGCCAATCTTAAAATCTTCAAGTTCGAGCCGCAGGAGCTCGAGGATATGCAGCAGCAATTGCAGCGTGAGGACCTGTCAGAATCCGCCGATATTCATTTTCGCTTCGCCTTGGGCAAGGCATTCGAAGATGAAAAAGAATACGACAAAGCCTGGCATCACTATCACACGGGTAATCAGCGCCAACGCATGACTGTGGCCCATGAACCTATCGAAATGGAAAACAGGCACGCGGCGGTCAAGGCTGTCTTTAATCGCGATTTTATTGCCGAGCGTGCTAACCAGGGCTTCGATGCAGCGGATGCGATCCTGATCGTTGGCCTGCCACGTTCTGGTTCCACCCTTGTTGAACAAATTCTCGCCAGCCACAGCCAAGTTGAGGGAACTGCAGAATTGCCTGTATTGGGCAAGCTGTCACAATCGATTGGTCGATACCGTACCGATGGCGTAGCGTACCCCGAGGCAGTAAGCCAACTGCGAAAAAAGGACTGGCGTGCTTATGGTCAACAATACATTGAGGAGAGTCGGCGTTATCGGGTAACCGACAAGCCTATTTTTACAGATAAGTTACCGAATAATTTTCCCTTCGTCGGGCTTATGCATCTGATTTTACCCAATACCAAAGTGATTAACGCGCGTCGCCACCCATTCGATAGTTGCCTTGGCAGCTATAAACAACTTTTCGGCCAGGGCCAGAATTTCACCTATGATATGTTAGATTTGGCCCATTACTACAAACAATATGATGCCATGATGAAATACTGGCATGACGTTTTACCGGGGAAGGTGCTGGACGTACACTATGAAGTGACGGTGACCGATTTAGAATCTCAGGTGCGCCGTATCCTTGACCATTGCGGGCTTCCTTTCGAGGAAAGTTGCGTGCGGTTTCACGAGACGGAGCGTGCAGTAAAAACAGCCAGTTCGGAGCAGGTTCGACAACCCATTTATACTGGGGCACTTGGCACTTGGCGACGCTATGAAAAACACCTGGGCCTGTGGCAGGATCAATTAGGCTATATTATCGACGAGCTTCCAGAAGTATCAAAAAACGCGGGATTATAGGTTTGTGCTAAAATGGCCAGACTTCAAGCCCATGAATGGCATTGCGCACATCCATGGTCAGGTTGACCGAAACTAACTGTTGGTTGGCGGCAAGATCATAAACGGTGATGGAAGAGGGCGAAGCACCACCGGCCACAATTCGATCTGACAACACGCACAATCCACGGGCGAAACCGGGTCGTGCAGTTTCACCGTCATCGGCTTCTTTATGTTTGAGCTTGCTGGTGTCAACCTTTGGCACCGCCATTGCCCTGTCTTCTTCGCCTTCTCCACGTCCCGTATATCGCAATACATCGGCCTGACTATCATTAAAAATGACGCCATCGCGAAAGGGTTGGGCATTGTGCGTGCCAGCAGGCAACTCCACTGCCATGTTAATCGCCTTGCCGTTGTAGTGCAGCATGCCGCCACTTCTCAATCCCGAGATATACATACCCGCTTTGGAACAATGGATGTTATTGATATGTAATTTGTTGAGCATCAACGGGCCTTCCTCCGATCTGGGATCGAACAGCCTGGGTTGAAATCTATAATCGCTGGAGCCAATGTGCATAGCCCAGTCGAACTCATACTGGTCGAGATTGAACGCCAGCACGGTGTCAAACCCGGTAGAAGTCATGAAAAGTTTACGCTCGTACACGGCAATTTCATGACAGTGCTTGAGGAAGGGATTACGCCAGGATTCAATCAGCTTAAAGTCTGGAGTATAGGCAAACAACTCATCACTGGCGGCGATATAGACTCGATGCCCATCGAAGGCGATGCCCCGCAGTCCCCGGTCCCAGCCTCGTCCCTGCCAATCGATGTCCGCGGTGTTCCAATCGATTTTTTGTTCTACGGATTGTTTCTCAATATCGATCAGGTAGACACCACCGTGACTTTCCCCCTGCTGACTGCCGCGCACGACGGAACTGGTGACAAGCTTTACCATGATTCCTCAGTTGTTTGGTGATGCCTTGGAGTTTAGGGGACCAAGTATAGACTGGAAAACCAAGCCTGGGGAACGGGTGGGCCGCTTTTTCCCAGGCTCGGATCTAATTCACTGGCTTTTGCTGTGAGCTTTTTAGAAGGCCTTCCTAAAGGAGAGACTCATCGTTCTCGGAGCATCGAGTGAGCGCGCACTCTTAAAACGAGGATCGCCACCAAAAAACTCATCGCCATAGTCATCGTAACCGGTATAGGCATAGTTCCAGCCCTGTTCGTCGAAGAGATTTCTTACCTTAAAGGTGATATCCACCCCATTGTTCAGATACAGCCCCGCGGAAAAACTAGAAAAAGTCCAGGAGTCTGCCAATCCGCCCTTGTAGTCATCGCGTATGTCACTAATTCGGCTCCAGGTCTCCGATTGATAGGCGATATCGTAGTAGAACCACAAATCACCACCGAACACGTTGGGGACTTCATAATTCACGCTGAGCCAGGCTTTGTTTTCTGGCGATCCCGGCATCGGCATGCCATCTATGATTCTCAAGTCACCGCTGCCACCAGGCTCCAAAAGATCATCCGAGAATTCTGGGCTCGCTGAAAACAGACTGCCACTAATGCTCAGTCTCGCGTTGGCTCGCCACAGAAAGTTGGCTTCGAATCCCGTGGTGTCGGCCCCAGGCGCATTTATCGTGCCTCGAACCCACCATTTGCCTATACCCCCAGTACTCACGTGATAGTCTTTCCAATCCATGTAGAAGGCAGAAACGTTAATCTGCAATCGATTGTCCAACCACTGTGTCTTAAATCCGACTTCATAGTTATCGAGAAAGTCTGGATCGAAATCTCTCGGAATTAAACCGGTATTCGCCGCCCTTGCACTGTTGCGGCCGCCCAATCGAAATCCCTGGCTAAACAGGAAATACCCCATCTTGTCTTCGTCAAACTGATACTTGGCACCGATCTTGTAAATGGTATCGCTACTCTTGCCGAAGTCCCCATACCCTCCATCTGAGTCGAAACCGCCGGGGACGGGCAAGCCTCCGGGCCAGTGGTAGATATCAAACTCGTCTCGCTCAAATTCTGACCAACGGGCGCCAAGTGTCACCGATAATTTGTCGGTGAGGTCGTAACCCAATTCACCGAAGACGGCAATTTGATCCACGGTGCGATTCATGTGGCCGGCATAACTCGTTTCGGTTTCTGCCAGGGGATATTGCACGTTCTCATAGCCATAATTGTTCAAGTACAAGTAGGCATAAGCCTGCGCTGCCGCCCACGCTCGCGTATTAACCAGATTTGGCTGCTCGGTGGTGTAGTACCAGCCGTCATGCACACTTTCGTAGTAGCCTCCTACCATCCATTGCAGTCTACTATCACCTTGTGAAGTCAGGCGAAGCTCAAGAGTTTCCCTGTCCTGGAATTGATCATTGAGCAAGGTGCTAGAGGAATACTCGGAATCATATAAGGGGAAGTTTCCATAGTTCGCATAGGCAGGATCGCCGGCATTATAGAGTTGGAAATAGCGTCCACCGTAGGCTGCATCCTTTCTCTGGCTGTAGACATTGTTATCAAATTCGTAAGCAATAGCTCTCTCAAAATGGGTCCCGGTTAAGGACAAATTAGCAAAACCGAGGTCTCCCTGTACGCTGATCGCAGCAGAAAACCAATCGTCGGTTCTGTATTCATCGAAGAATCGGGTAATTTTGTAATCCCCGAGGTAGGGATCACTTTCCCAAGTGCCCTTAGCGTCATTTTTTTCTCCGATAACGCTAAACAGGGTTGACCAGTTGTCGCTCATGTTCCAGAGCAGCGCTAAACGACCACCGTCCACATCGAATTCATTAATATCTTTGTCAACGATAGCGGCGTTATCAAAATTGCCAGACAACGATGATCCAAGGATATTATCAACATAGCCGCCTTCGTGTGAGCTGTAGGCAACAGCTCTCAGGGAGAGCACATCGTCAATCAGGGGAATATTGATGTGGCCGGACAGATCATGGCTCTCAGAACCCCCTTTGGTGGTTCCTGCACCAACATCGATCGCACCTGATAATCCAGCGAAATCCGGTTTATTGGTAATGTAGCGCAAGGTGCCGGTCTGGGAACTGGAACCAAAAATAGTCCCCTGAGGACCCGGCAGGGACTCGATGCGTAGCATATCGATGGCCCGCACACCCACCTGCTGAGAATTAGTGGTCATGGGCTGCTCATCGACATAGATAGCAACCTGGCTGTCTGTGCGATATTCGTTTGAGCCAGTTGAGATGCCGCGCATGGTCAGCTGGTTTCTACCGGCCATCGTCGCCTGCATATAGACGCTGGGCAGCGCCCTGATCAGGTCTTCAATATCGGTGATGCCCATGCGCTCGATGTCAAAATTCGTAAGAGCGGTTATGCTGTGGGGCACATCCTGCAGATTAGTCTCCCGCTTGGTGGCGGTGACTATCACCTCTTCAATAGCGATAGGGTTCTCTTCAGCTGCGAAGCTCGCCGCCGGGTTACTAGCCACAAGTATTGCTGCTGCAAGTGGAGACAGCTTCATGCGTGGGGATTGAACTAACGCGGGTTTTATTTTTTTCACCTGGACCTCATACTTTCAATTGTTTTCAACGGGCTGCATCTCATTTTGACCAATCGTATTTCTAGTAGGATACTAGCAAGCTACATTGCGATTGGTTTCCTCGCCTGTAGGCGGAGAATTTGCACTCCTGTCAGTGTCAAATCGATATTTCCAGCGATATTACTCAAATTAAGGAATGGTTTTGTCAAATTGCAGCTTATTCCAATTTTTGGAATACTGACATCTATATCTGTGAGGGGTGCAAAGGCCCGGTCAAGATCAGTTCCTGTGTGGAAGATCAGCTAGCCACTGAGAAGATTCTTAGGCACCTCAAAGAGAAGGCTATTTCCAGTAACAGTGCCCCGCTTGCACCGGAGAACTCACTACGCGATACCTTTCGCCTGGAAAAATGTAAGCCTCACATCGGGTACAGAAATTATTCTGGAGGAACATGAGCACCACCACAGATTGAGTGATTTGAAGGTTCTTAATGGTACTGCCAGGACCGCTGCCGCGCATCCATGCGCTCGCGGCATTCGTGCATCCCCGCGCAGCAGAGGGTGGCAGGACTGGTTGCGGCTTGAAAATGCAAACAGTTCCATAATGGCTGGTTAGAGCAGGGATAGGCCATTAGATTAGTCAATGTCGCGGAGTTTTAGGGAGATTTCCGGAGTTCCGAAGGTTTCCAGTGTTAGCAGGACGATAATTTTCGCCAAATGAAGGTGTGGATACCAATTGACATAGCTTTTGTTCTTCTCCTACTCGACGTGCTTTGGATGTCGGCGACTGCTACTGCAGCCAAAGCCTTTGATTACAAATCAGCCATGGGATATTGTTCATGCAAAAATGTCTGGTGAGCACGGACGACACTTAGATCCAACAGCAGTATCAATGGAGGTCATGATGTTCGACTACACGCGGAAATCGAGAATTCTCGCACTGTTACTCCTTTTTGCCTTGGCCCCATTGGCCCAGGCTGCACCTGCGCAAGGCCTAAAGCCTAATATTGTACTGGTCCTGATGGACAATTTTGGTTACGGCGAGATTGGCGTTTATGGCGGCGGTGTTTTGCGCGGAGCGGCAACTCCCAATATTGATGGTATCGCCGCCGAAGGATTTCAGCTAACAAATTACAATGTCGAGGCAGAATGCACACCTTCACGCGCAGCGTTAATGACGGGCCGTTACGGAATTCGTACACGACAACGGCCAGACGGACCTCCCAGAGGAATATGGTATGGCATAACCCAGTGGGAGATTACGCTGGCTGAAATGCTATCGGGAAATGGTTATGCAACGGGTATATTTGGCAAATGGCACCTGGGCGATAGCGAAGGTCGACTGCCTACCGATCAGGGCTTCGATGAATGGTATGGAATCAAGCATTCATCAGACCGAGCCTTCTGGCCGAATAGCTACAGTTTCGTGCCAGACAGCCATCCCGATGCTGTATTCGACTACGTCATGACCGGAACGCGCGGGCAAGAGCCGACGGAAGTGGCTGTTTATGACCGTGCCAAGCGCACGACGATCGATCGAGAGATTACCGATCATGCTATCGATTTCATCCAACGAAAATCGAGGGAAAACCAGCCTTTCTTCGCCTACATTCCATACACCCAAACCCATGAGCCGGTCGAGGCCCATCCCGACTACGCGGGCAGAACCGGAAATGGAAGCTTCGCCGATGTTTTGGCACAGACGGATGCCTACGTGGGTGAATTGCTGGATACCGTCGATGATTTAGGGTTAAAAGATAACACTATCTTTATCTTCACATCGGACAATGGGCGCGAAGGCGTGCCGAGATCGTTTGGTTTCACCGGTCCGTGGCGAGGAAGCATGTTTTCACCCTATGAAGGTTCTCTACGCGTCCCTTTTCTGATCCGCTGGCCTGGGAAAATCCCAGCAGGACAAATATCAAACGACATTGTCCATGCGATTGATCTGTTTCCCACATTAGCCGGCTTTTTAGCGGTCGATCTCCCGGGCGATCGAATACTGGATGGTGCTGACCAATCTGATTTCTTTATGGGAAAGTCGGAGAAATCTGCTCGAGAGTCCGTCATCATTTACATTGGCAACGAGCTCTTTGGTGTGAAATGGCGCAATTGGAAAATGCTGATCAAAGAGATTGATGAAAATAGTTATGCGATCAATAGACTGGCTTATCCTTCTTTCTACAATTTGCTCGTAGACCCAAAAGAAGAAGTCCCCGAACTCAATTATCTCAATGACACATGGGTAGATTTTCCCTTATACCAGGTTATGGAAGATCACGAAGCATCGATTGCAGCAGATCCTGGCGCGCCGGATCCGTAGTGGTTAAGCAAATAGTTAAACGCCATCGATCTCTTCCCTCTCCTCGATAAGCAACCAGGTAGCCATGGGTCCGCAGCAGTGTTTGACTGGTGAAGTTTGAGAGCAGGTGGGAAAGTTCCCGAGGTAAGGAAGGTGATATTTCTTCTGGTAGGGAGGAGTGGGCCTGGATTCTGTTTTTGTTTTCAAGGAAATCCCGTTCAGGACTAAGTCGCCTTGTGGTTGCGAATCACCTCCTATGGCATACTTGTACAAGGAAGAGTAAGTGTTATGCAGTCAGAATATAAATGGGCGGCTTCATAAAATGAAACAATCAGATCGTGATCTTGGTATGGACCATCGCATATCCCGCCGGGATTTTGTCCATGGGTTAGGTGCACTTTCCGCTGCCAGCACGTTTCCCGGCTCCATACTCGCCGGGCAGGATGGCAATAGCCTGCCTTTGTCGGCAAGTACTTATCCGCCAGCACTTACCGGACTGCGGGGTAATCATGACGGTGCTTTTGATGTCGCTCACCAACTCGCTCGTGAGGGTCGTCGGGACTGGGGTACGGTTCAGGAACCTGACACTGGGGTATACGATCTCGTTGTCGTGGGGGGCGGTATCAGTGGTCTTTCCGCTGCTCACTTTTATCGTACACAGAAACCACAGGCGCGCATCCTCATTCTCGACAACCATGATGATTTTGGCGGTCACGCCAAGCGCAATGAGTTCGAGGTCGGGGGGCGCACATTGATCGGTTACGGTGGTGCCCAAACCCTTCAAGCGCCATCAGAATATAGTCGCGTCACAAAAGGTTTATTGGATGACCTGGGGGTTGATATCAAGCGTTTTGATAAAGCCTACGACCAGGATTTCTACAGGCGCCATGGCCTCAGAGGCTGTATCCATTTCAATAAGGCAAGGTGGGGTGCTGATCGCGTTGTGCCCTTTGAACTGGGTTTATTTGAAGGTTATTTACCCCTGTCAGATTCTGCCGCCCTGTCCGCGGAAGCAGCGGTGGCACAAATGCCAATTTCCGATGCTGCAAAAAGCGAGCTTTTACGTCTGCTGACGACCGATGAGGATCAGATACCTGAGATTCAGGGAGATGCTAAATGGAAGTACCTTGAAAGCATCAGCTACCGTGATTTTTTACTCAAACATATGGCGATTACCGAGCCCGAGGTACTAGAACTGTTGCAAGATCAGGCCATTGAAAACGGTCTTGGTATTGAGGCAATCACGGCAGCATCTGGTTTTTACGATGAAGGTCTGCCTGGATGGGATGCCGCGGGGCTATCGGATGACGACGAACACGTTGAATCCTATATCCACCACTTTCCTGATGGTATTGCATCCGTTGCTCGGCTGCTGGTACGTAAGATGATTCCTGACGTTGCACAGGGTAACACCATGGATGATATTGTCACCGCCAAATTCGATTATTCAAAACTCGACCAGATGAGTGCAGCTGTGCGGATTCGTCTCAATAGTACGGTTAATCGCGTGCAGCACGTGGGCGACCCTGGGTCGGCCAAGCAAGTTCGAGTTTTCTACGTGCGAGATGGTCAGGCATATCAGGTACAAGCGCGTGCCTGTGTGCTGGCCTGTAACAATTCGATCATTCCCTACCTGTGCCCCGAACTATCGGTGTCACAACGTGATGCGCTGGCAAACCAGGTAAAGGTCCCAATCCTCTACACCAATGTTGCCTTGAGCAACTGGCGAGCTTGGAAGAAGATGGGCATCGGTGCTGTGGTCTCGCCTGGTAGTTATCACATTTATACGGCTCTCGATTTTCCCGTTAGTCTTGGCGATTATGAATTCTCCAGTGACCCTGACGAGCCCATCGTGGCGCATATGGAACGCTTCCCGCATGTGAACAATCAAGGTTTGACAGCAAAGGAACAGCATCGCCGTGGCCGCCATGAACTCCTTTACACACCCTTCGAAACTATCGAACGTAATGTCCGTACTCAACTGGCGAGTATGCTTGGTGAGGCTGGATTTGACCCGGCGACAGATATAGCGGGCATCACGGTTAACCGCTGGGCCCACGGCTATGCGTACTGGTATAACCCATTGTTTGATACGGTTTACGAAGATTCTCATGATGAGCGCTATCCACATATGATTGCCCGCAAGCCATTTGGCCGCATTACTATCGCCAACGCCGATTCGGCTGCAACCGCGATGTTCGAAGCGGCGGTAGAACAGGCTCATCGTGCTGTCAGTGAATTGATCTAGGCATTGAGCAAGAACAGAGCGGGTTTTTCTGGACCCATCAAGACACAGCTTTCATATTGAAAGCGAAGCTGACCATCGTCAAACCCATTTGAACTAATCACCTTACTGACAAGTTAAACACGGCTCGGCGAAAATTCGGCTCTCGCGCCTTCATCTCCTTGTGCCGCCGCAACTGACCACCAAACATAAGCCCTAACATTGTTTTGCGGAACACCTTCTCCGGTATCGTACATAATTCCCAGATTGGACTGGGCGCGTGCATTACCTTTTTCTGCTAATCGCTTGGTATCTTCATAAAACGGCTGATGAAGATAAACAACACTCGCATAATATTTTAAGTCTCATGTTTTCAGATTTTTTTCAAATTCACTATTAAGTATGGGGTTGGCAACTGTAATTATTAGGGGAGGGAAACAGCCCAAAACGGCCACTTCCCTCCGCTAGAATCGGTTGTAACGGGGTGCGTAATGGTTTAGTACCAATAGCGCCTAGATTTCTGTGCAGGGGTCAGGCTGCGACTCAACTACCTCCACAAATTCAACTGGCATCAATCGCCGGCGAGAATTATAAATATCTCTTACCTCACATTGGTCATAGATAAATTAATAACTTTTACAAGTTCTTACGAATATCATGCATAAATTTCAATGCTGGAAAAATTCTTAAAATCGGGACTACCCTACTACAAAATGATTGTGCGGCTAAATTAGCTCAATGCCAGGCACTATCCAAGACAACATAACCAGGCAATCGAAGCGACGCGAAAAGACTGAGCGCCCAATCGCAAGGTTATTGGGGCTTTACCCATACTGTCAAACTAAGATTATTTCTTTACACCTGAGATACTGTCGTTTATCCAGTTTTTAAAAGAACTAACTCTGACATAATATTCTCTCCAGCCGTACTGGCCTTCAGCTTCAGGTGCTTCCATATCATCTGGATAGCTACCATGGGAGCTGATCCCTGCCAGAAAATTTTCGCCATTTTTGCTGATCAATGCCGGGCCGCCACTATCTCCTGGTCCGTTAACACCTTCTAATGCCAGCGCTTTATCTGAGCTTGGGTGATCGAATAAAAAAGTCAGATAATCACCTTCAATCCCGTCAACCTGGTTATATGCACGACGGAACTGACCATCGTTCACGGGTTGTTCCCGCATGGTGCCTTTATCTCCTCGGGCGAAATCCCCCCAGCCGAGCATAAGAATTTTTTGCTGAACTTCATCAGAAGTTTGATACAAGGGGATAGGTTTTACATGGGTAACTGGCTTAGATAACTCAAGCAGTGCGACGTCAATTGAGTTATCTTTTAGCTTCATACTGACATCAATTATCTGGCCTGCTGCATTTCTTTTTACTTTCATTTCACCAAAATCCGGATGTATGATAACGTTTTTGATCTGGTAGCCCTGTTGCGCTATCTGTACTGTATGCGGCCTGGATTTATTATCTAAATTAATGAGCATAGTGCAATGGGCTGCGGTGATCGCCCAGGTTGGTGAGATCAGTGTGGCGACACATTCTTTCATATTGCCTGTGATCTGCACCGGGAAAATTGCCGGGTGATCTTTTTCATTAACCAGGTATTGTTTACTGTCAGTATCATGACGAATGATCATTGCAGATGACGAAAATGTAATGATGGCAGTAAGAAGTAGCGGTAATTTTTTTAATTTCATTTGGGCTATCCTTTTGTATGTAGTCTGTTAAGTTAACCCTTAAGTTAAGTGGCAGATCTCGAGAAACTGTCAAGAATTTGAGATATTCGATATTTAATTTTTCTATCCGTTCCTTTATGGTCTGGTGTACGTCGTCAAACCATTTTGGACTAACCACCTCCTAGTTTAAGAGACACATTAGTGTACCCCGTCAGCCCCAGTTTTAATGTTCTTAGCAGCCGCTTGGGCTATCACTTGAAGTTCTTTCTTATTCATAATCTGCCTATCCTCACCCATTAGTTGGGTTAATAATAGACAGTTACACAGAATTAATTACAGTCTCTAATATTTTCAAAATTATGTGAGTTTCCAAAATTGAAAGCCTTTTCAACTTTTTGACTTCACATTTTCAAAACTCCAGCCAACAA
>Ga0208879_1001512_pt1 | contig 21825 bp, 20 predicted proteins | sample Knorr_S15_td_Bot_FD_185605 | JGI IMG/M metagenome (GOLD analysis project Ga0208879, IMG submission 185605) | Marine microbial communities from Southern Atlantic Ocean transect - Knorr_S15_td_Bottom_ad_5009_LV_A (SPAdes) (version 2) | ecosystem: Environmental > Aquatic > Marine > Oceanic | place...
TTGATTGATTATCTGCACCCATCTGAAACCTGCCGCCGCTTAGAAAAACCATCCCGTTGCTGTCTGCCGAAGTTATCACCACACCACCTAAAGTTTCAAAGCTTGATGACTTTGCCAAAGAAAGTGCATTACCCGCAGAGTCCTGAATTCCGGTTGTCAAAGAAATACTGTAATCACGAAAATACGAGAGATTGTCTGTGGGCGTGAAAGTGACTGCAAATCCACTAAAACCAAAACTGCCGCTGACAGAGTTGCTTGAGTTATCCATCAACTTGAAGGTACTGGAACTTATAGTTCCCGAAGAAACTGCTTCACTGAAAACCGCGATGATTGTCGTGTCAGCAGAAATGCTGCTGGAGTTGTCTGCCGGACTGATTGAAACAACACTTGGTTGTGTGGTGTCTGTGGCAGTATCATTGTCAGAACTTGTTGAATTGTCCGATGAATTGTCACTTGAAGCAGAAACTGTCGTGAAATTCCAGACGCTGTCTTGACCTAAATTGTTGCCCGAAGTGTCTTTAACTGTACTGAAGACGGATACAGTATAAAGCGTACCATTACTTAAAGAAGAGGCTGGAAGTAATACCACTATCGTTTTGGTGTGAGAAAGCGTTGCTGAAACAGCCGTTCCATTTGTGCTAAGCGAAAAATTGTTTGCATCCACACTGGTAGAATTTACTTCATTGTTAAAGCCTATCACAATAGATGAACTTACAGACACATTTGTCGCGTTATCTTCCGGCATAGTGGAATTGATAATAAAATTTGCTGAAGACGTCGTACTTCCACCACTAAACTCTTCATCAGAATCCTTGCTGCAAGCTCCTGAACTCAGGAATATTATCAGCAATACCGACATCAGTTTATCAAAAGTCCGTAACATAAATATTTTCCCTGCTATTTACAGCTCTTTCACAACCCCCCTTCATGTCGAATGCTCACAGAAACAACAATAAGATGCAAGGTGAATTGATTGGCAAGTAAATTCCCATTTGTTGAAAAACATTTTTTTTAAGGACAAAATGATAAAATTTTGCTATGGTTAGGTTTCAGAAAGATGCAAACAATAATTTCTAATTTTGGGAGATAAAATGAGTGAAAAGCAGATTTTCGAAATTCCGGCATCTACTAAAGCAAAATGCTTCTTTAGAAAAGTCTCCAACTCACGTTAAAAAGACTCAGCAAAACCATTTCTTTGCCAGCATCTATGCCTTTGTCAAACTCGTATGTCTTAAAATGAAAAACTCTATGAACCATTTTGCTATAAAAACAAGATTGTACATAAATGCTCTGAAAGCTTCTATGAAAGAATTACATACTATGAGTGAAGCTCTTGCATAATAAATTTACACTCGGCAAATAATATGCCCGTAACATGAGTTAGTTATTAGAAGGACCTAAAAATCTTTTCAAGTTCATGCATGTATTATTAACAACTTCTATAACTGTTCTTAAGTTAGATCATTGTGAGTTATTTTGTATGTGAGGGCTCCAAGAAACATTCCAAATATAGGTCCAACTAGATATATCCAGTAGTGTGTCAGATCTCCAAGGGCAAGATAAGGCCCGAATGCTCGGGCTGGATTCATGGCAGCTCCGGCATAGGGCCCCATTAACATCACTTCTATTCCGACAACTATACCGATGGGAATTGCAGAAAGTTCCATCGCGGCCTTACTATGATATGCTGTCCCACAAATTACCCACATCAATAGGAATGAAAGAAAAATTTCTATTGTGAAAGCGGTCTGTGGAGTTACGCCCGCCATCTCATTTGGGATATTAGCCCCCATGGAAGCATGTTGCCCTATAAGCCAGAGCAGAGAAAAACTGGCAGCAGTGGATCCTGCCATCTGAGCAAATACATAACCTGGAACTAAGCGCCATTCAAGTTTTCCCAACCAGGCCGCAGCTATGGACAACGCAGGATTTACATGTGCACCGGAAACTTGACCAAAAGTGAAAATAACTATAATTATAATGCCTCCTGAAATAATTCCTGCACCAATTGCTCCGATACCCAATCCCAAAGAGTCAATCATTACCGCTCCAGCAGCAAAAAATACTAAAGAGAAAGTACCTATAAACTCGCAAAGATATTTACGAAATGATGCTTGATCCATCGTGAATTTTTTTATTAGGCAGTCATGCGCAAGTATAGCAATGGTAATTTTTGGGGTAGTGACTCGATTCGATCAATTACAATCGAATTACGGCGTCCGAAGATTTTTCCCAGATAACTGCTTCCCTTAGTTTCCAAGCCCACACAGAAAACATTGATGCCCTCATTTGACAGGGACTTAACGGATCTACGTGCATCTTCAAGAAGGTACCTAGGATCTGTGGCATCAATGTCTGATGGTTCCCCATCGGTAACCACGAGTAATAGTTTCCGATAGGTCTGCTGTTCTTTAAGTTGACTCCCGGCATGGCGAATTGCTGCTCCAATTCTAGTAGAAAAGCCTCCTTCCAAACCACCGAGGTAGGAAAAAGTTTTTTGATCGAAAGGTTCATTAAAATCCTTAATCCGGAAATAACGCACATCATCCCGTTTATTGGAACAGAATGCAGCAATCGCATATGGATCACCCAGTTGGGACATAGCCTGGGCCAATAGAGCCGTCGCATGGACCTCAAGATCTAGAACTGATTCTTTTGAGTTAAACACCTTGTCACGGGTTGATTCTGAAATATCCAGAAGTACTAGAACCGACAAGTCACGATCCTTTCGTATCCACTTGCCGTATACTCTGGGATCGGGAGTCAAATGCATTCGTTGATTAATCTTTGCATCAATGCAGGCATCTATATCGAGATACTCTCCTTCTTGTAGCCTGTTGGATCGATTTGGTCGGCTAACTCTTGCAGCTCGAATGAGTGAGGTAATTCTTTTAAGCACCTCAGCGTATTGTTCTATTGCCCGCTCAACTTTTTTGATGGAACCTATCGGTGGTCTGTAATCAATAATGGTAGTCCAATCTGGACGTTCCCGGCCTGTCAGGTAGTCAAATTCAGGATAGCGGGCAATGGGAATTCCCTCAGACTGTTGAATTTCCAATTGAACTGGTTTTTCACTCAGTTCTTCGTCTTGATCAGTTTCTTTTCGCTCTTGATCTGGTTGATCAGAATTGTCATCAAGTTGTTGCTCAATTCTAATTGAATCGAACATTTGCTCATCCTCAAGTATATCAGTTTGTTTTTCTTCCTCACCAAAATCCCATAGTCCCCAGTTGTCATCCCTGTAGGGGGGTTCAACAATATAGCTTTTCATGTCGAATTGCCCGCCTAAACGCATCTGTCCAAGGTCGTTTCCTAATATTCCACCTAGTTCTCGGCTTATTTCTTGTTTCTCCCATTCTTTTTCACTGTTAAAGAATTTTGTTTTTGCTTTTTTTACCCAGGCGTTAATTTCATTGAACTCAGGATCTATTAAAGCTAGGGCGAGCTTGTTGAGAAGGTTGGGTGCCATTAATGCTTGATTAGAGGACATTGAATTTGGTATATGCGCTACATGAAATGGCAACCACAAATTGCGAAGACCAGGAAATTTTCGCATTGCTAAATTTTCAACCCTGGCATCTTCAAGAATTGAAATGACAGCTATCTGAACTGGTTTAAGTCCTTTTACAGGGAAGCTTGGTCCAGAAAATTGAAAATGTGCTCCAATATGTGTAATACAAGCGCGGTAGAGATCTTCAGCTTGTTCGTGTTCAAAGCCAGAAAAGGAAGTTGGTAACCTTATTATACCTCTTCCAAAACTTGAACGGAGTTTTATATTCTTAGTATTAGTACCAGAAAAAGGTAGCTCACGAAGAGGTGGCCCGATATTCCATATAGCTCTTATTAACGTCCTTAAGCGGGGTGCCATTGATGTGAAATTAACCGTTCCAGATTCAAACAACAACCAGCGGTTTGATTCTGGAGTTTCTAGAGAAAAGAACTTTAACCGCTGATCAGGGTTCCCTCCGCTTGAGCGGATTCCTGCAAGGATCCATGACTCGAGACGTGATACTGATAGGCTAGATAAAAGACTCTCCATTTTGTCCAACAAAGTGAAGGTGGACTCAGGAGCAATCGAAATAAATCTTTCAATAATTCTAATCCAGGCTTTAAAGCTGTTCTGATCTTTTAATAGATTAGCAGCAACGTATGAGGCATATGGTAGACTTTCAGCCTCAATTCGTCCGGTCTTTACTGCAATTTTTGATACAGAATTTGCTAAGTCTAGGGCTACTTGAGGATCAATTATTTGAGCAATTTTTGGGGCAAAGTGGATATATGCAGATAGTACGTTGAACCCATAACCTGCTGATGACAAACGGTTACAACATTGAACCCAATGATTGAACCATTTGCCAGGAAATACCGACCTAGTTTCAGGTGTATCGATTGACGTGTTAACAAGCTTCGATTGAATCGTGCCTAGGTCAGCTCGATTGGTAGGATCCGTAACGGGCATTAATAAATTAAAAATCTTAGACGCATGCTGCAATCGCTGTCTTGAGAGAGTCTCTCAATTCCAAGTCGTCTGTTATAGGTACAATGAGTGCAATATTGCAGGCTTCTGGCAGTGATATTCCTCTAACAATAAGTTTTCCGGCGTGGATTAGCATTCTGGTTGAAGCGCCTTCGGCTAGGCCATGACCTTTCAAGTTTCGTGAACGTTCAGCTATAGCTATAAGTATCGAGGCAGTTGCTTCATTAACTTTAGCTTCATGGGTAACTATTTCAACCTCAGTTTTCGAGTCTGGGTAGCTGAAATCGAGTGCTGCAAATCTTTGCTTAGTCGATTCTTTTAAGTCTTTTAGGACACTTTGGTAACCGGGGTTATATGAGATGACAATTTGGAAGTCAGGATGAGCCTTAACAACTTCATTCTTCTTTTCTAAAGTAAGTACCCGCCGATCGTCGGTAAGAGAATGTATTATTACTGTAGTGTCCTGGCGCGCTTCGACAATTTCATCAAGGTAACAAATCCCACCGTGACGGACTGCTAGTGTTAGGGGACCGTCATGCCATAAGGTGCCATCAGCATCAAGAAGATAGCGACCAACAAGATCAGTAGCCGTCATGTCCTCGTGACAGGAGACTGTGATCAAGGGCTTATTCAATGTGTAGGCCATATGTTCTATGAACCGCGTCTTGCCGCAGCCCGTAGGCCCTTTGAGCATAATTGGCAACCTGTCACTATAAGCTGCTTCAAAATACGAAACTTCATTACCCAAGGCCCGATAAAAGGGCTCGGATTTAATTAAGTATTGATCGAGATACAAGTTATACTGATAGCTGATTTACGGTTTGCTAAAGAGAACTAAAATTTTAAGAATAGTGGAAAAAGACATTTGAAAGAGGGCAGCTATTTAGCCACCCTCTTCCTCCCTATGAACCGTTAGCGATGGGCTGTGGGATGAGGAATACCTTCTATAGGACATTCCTCGGTCCCTACAGTATCACGGGTCATTGCTTCTACCATTTCACGTGTACCCTCTGGGTCATTTACCCATTTACTGTAAAACTCAAATGGGCAATCTGCGACACCTTTGTCGCCTTCTCCGGAGTTGATCATGCCCGTATAACCCCGATGTAATAACTTAAACAGATGATTATTGGATTGGGAATTTTTCCGAGCATCTCGAATTGCTGATACCGAAAGTTGTGCATACTGGATTCCCATTTCTTCTTCAGCACAGGACCCCAAAACCCGACCATCAAAACCTATTATCGAAGAATAACCAAAGTATGAATATACTCCGTCAAAACCAGTTGCATTCGATACCGCAACATATGAGTTATTGGCCCACGCCATCGCCTTGGCCATTGTTACCTGCTGTTCTTTAGCAGGATACATGTAGCCTTGACAACGCACAATCAATTCAGCCCCTTTCATGGCACAATCCCTCCATATCTCCGGATAATTACCGTCATCGCAAATGATGAGGCTGACTTTAAGACCCTTGGGGCCGTCCGATACATAGGTACAATTACCTGGATACCACCCTTCTATAGGTACCCATGGCATTATTTTTCTGTATTTTTGAACAATTTCGCCCTGATCATTCATTAGGATCAATGTGTTGTAAGGCGCTTTGTTTGGATGATCTTCATGACGTTCTCCCGTTAATGAGAAAACACCCCAAACTTTTGCGTTTCTACACGCTTGACCTAAAATTTCAGTTTCTTCGCCAGGGCATGAAGATGCTGTTTCATACATTTCTTTTTCATCGTACATGATTCCATGGGTCGAATATTCTGGAAAAATCACTAGGTCCATCCCGGGCAAGCCAACTTTCATGCCTTCGAGCATCTCTGCGATCTTGCGTGTATTTTCTAAAACCTCTGCCTTGGAATGTAAGCGGGGCATTTTATAATTGACTACGGCAGTTCCCACTGTGTCTTTGCTACTTCCAATATCTCCATGATACATATTGACCTTTATTTGTTGTTACTAAAGTAAAGAAAAAAATTAAAGTATATAGAAAATTTTCAATTTGTCAAGCGTTTTTTTAACGTTTATATCCTCTGATCGAATAATATCAGTTTAAGTTTAAGCATGACACTGTACTTGTATTGATTTGGATACGACGTAATTTATTTTGATTTCCCTATTTTTAAATTTTTTAATAAAAAACTTGACACATAATATAAAGTTGATAAGAATTAATGCAAAAGATTATATCCCAGCAAGAAAGTGAGGTGAGCGTAGAATTTAAAAAATATATGCCGAAGTCCAGATTGGTTTGGAAATGAAAAATCCTAAGTTCCAATTTTATAGTAAATTAGCTCGAATCGAGTTAATAAACATTTTAATTTCTCAAAGAAAGGTTTACTAATGGAAAATCAAAATAAAGGAAGGGGCCATGACCTCAAGCGTCGTAGTTTTATCAAGAAAAGTCTTGCCACGGCAGCTGCGGGCACATTACCAGCGCCCTTTATCTGGCCGACTGGAGCCCATGCTGCGCCGACTGTCAAGATGGGCATTCTGCATTCACTTACTGGAACAATAGCGATCGCTGAGAAGTCCGTTGTGGACGCAGAAATGTTAGCGGTTGAGGAAATCAACGCTGCCGGTGGTGTACGGGGGCTTCAGATAGAAGCAATCATCGAAGATGGCGCCAGTGATTGGCCAACATTTGCAGAGAAAGCTCGAAAACTAATCGGAAAAGACAAGGTAGCGGCAGTTCAGGGATGTTATACATCCGCATCTCGAAAGGCGGTACTGCCGGTTTTTGAGAAAATGAAGGGCCTGTTGTACTACCCGACATATTATGAAGGCCTCGAAATCTCGCCGAACATTATGTACACCGCCCAGGAGGCAACACAGTCTTCGATAGCGGCAACTAACTGGCTTTTCGAGAACCGTGGCGAAACGTTTTACATGGTGGGGTCGGACTACATTTGGCCTCGGACAACGATTAAGCTTTCAAACATGGCGTTAAAGCGGCTGGGGGGTAAGTCTCTGGGAGAGACTTTTTTCCCACTGGGGCACATTGAATGGTCGTCCGCGATCAACAAGATTAAAGTCACTAAGCCTAAAGTTGTATTGAACTGCGTGGTGGGTGGCAGCAATGTGGCATTCTTCAAGCAGATGAAAGCTGCCGGTATCATCGATGATCCAAACATAACCGTCTTGTCGCTGGCAGTGTCCGAGGAAGAAGTCTCAGGAATTGGACGAGAGAACGCAGCGGGTAGTTTGTCCTTGATGGGATACTTCCAGAGCTTGGACAACGCGGCAAATCGTAAGTTTGTTTCAGGATTTAAAGCGAAGTACGGCCAAGACCGGGTAACAGGTGACACGCTTGCTTGTGGTTACACAGGGGTTTATCTCTGGAAACTGGCATGCGAGAGAGCCGACAGTTTTGCTGTTAAAGATGTCATTGCGGCGTCTTCGGAGCTCCCGATTATAGCGCCAGAAGGAAACGTGTGGTTTCATAAGAATAACCACCACCTTTGGAAGTACGCTCGAGTTGGTGAATTCTTGCCGAATGGTCAGGTCAACATGATTTACGAGTCTGAGCTGATTGAACCGGATCCATTCCCCAAAATTGTGTAAGGGAGGTTTTAATACCCTACAGAGGGTGCAGCGTCGGTGTTTACACTGACCTGAAAGCGTCCAGTCAGTGAAAGGAAGGGCAGTTTTGCACGGCCCTTCCTTGTTGCTGGCGTCCTTTTACTATGCCGGGTGGGGGGTAGTTGTTGGTGACAGATTCTGGTAAAACTGTGCGCCAACCCTAAACGCACTTATGGGTGACAAAGAGGGCCGTTTAATGCGGTCCGTCCCTCTCGTTTTGGGGTGCTTGTTTTAACGAATTGAGTTACGGAACTGCTAATTATTATGAATTTTGAATTATTAGCCTTGCAGGCTTTTACGGGCCTCAGCATTTTTACCATCCTGATGTTAATGGCGCTGGGGTTAGCCATCGTATTCGGCCTGATGGGTGTAATCAATATGGCGCATGGCGAGCTAATGGCGATGGGTGCGTATACCACATACGGGACGTCCTTACTTTTTGAAGCCTATTTCCCGGACCTAATGGGCATCTATTTTATTGTCGGGATCATACTGGCATTTTGTTTGACTTTTCTATTCGGGTTGTTGTTGGAACGAGGGCTGATTCAATTTCTCTATAAGAGACCGCTCGATACGTTGTTGGCGACTTGGGGTGTTGGACTCATTTTGCAACAGATATACCGCCAATTTATTAATCCAAGGCCTGTTGAGGTTCCGACAGCATCCTGGTTACAAGGGCAATTACACATCACGGATATCGTCACATTACCTTATAGCCGTTTGTTCATCATTGGCCTTGCAATTGTGACAGCACTTCTAGTTTACGTTTTGCTATATAAGACACGACTAGGATTGTTGATTCGTGCCGTGAATCAGAATCGAGAAATGAGCGGGGCCATTGGAATCAACCAAAAGCGGGTCGATGCTTTCACTTTTGGCTTAGGTAGCGGATTGGCGGGAATCGCGGGTAGCGCATTTACCATGTTGGCATCTACTGCGCCGGACACCGGTCAGCATTACATTGTAGATACGTTTATCGTCGTTGTTTTTGGAGGCGTTGAAAGTATCCTCGGAACAATATTGTCGGCATTTTTCATTGGCCAAGCGCAGGGCTTATTTGAATACTATCTAAGTGGTTCAATGGCGAGGGCCCTCATTCTACTGATGGTGATTGTTGTGTTGTATTTTCGGCCAAACGGGTTATTTGCCACGAGAGTGCGTCGCTGATGGCAAATAATGTCCTAAGTAGGTCGGCGGGGAATAGTCAGGTTGGGGGTCGAGTAGCTTTAGCAAATTTTCTAGACCGGTTTGGCCTTGTAATCCTGGCGGTACTGATTCTGGCGGTTTTGCCTGGTTATCTTGGCATGTTCCGACTTGGATTGGCCGCCAAATACCTTTCTTTCGCTTTTCCAGCGGTAGGCATCGTTTTAATCTGGGGCTATGGTGGAATCCTGAGTTTGGGCCAGGCCGCATTTTTTGGCCTTGGCAGTTATATGATGGCCATGTTTCTCAAGCTCGAGGGCGCAGCCAACCCGGAATCGTCTTCGGGTACGGAACTAGCTGCTTTTTTTGGAACGGCAGGGTTACCGGACTTTATGGCCTGGAACAGTATTGAAGAATTGCCATGGTGGTGGGAGCCTTTCCATTACGCGTGGTTCACAATTCCTGCCATTCTAATTATCCCACCCCTGGTAGCTTTTGTGATTAGCTACCTTAATTTCAGGAAGCGTGTCAGCGGGGTTTATTTTGCCATCGTAACGTTGGCTATCTCATCAATCATGATGGTCGTCATCATCGGAAATCAAGGTCTGACAGGAGGCGTTAACGGAATTAACGATTTCAAGACTTTTATGGGGATGGATTTAGATAATGATCGAGCCAAAATGGTGCTGTACTTCATTACCGCAGTTCTCCTTTTATTGGCTGTAATGGTTGGCCGCTTCATATTAAAGAGTCGAGCAGGGCGGGTTTTAGTGGCGATTCGAGATCTAGAAGATCGGTCGCGCTTTTCAGGCTATGACCCAGCCATGTTTAAAGCGTTTATCTTCGCAGTAGCGGCGCTGTTTGCATCGATTGGGGGGGCTATGTTCACTATTCAGTGGGGGCTTGCATCGCCTGCGCTGGTTGGAATTGTGCCGTCAATTGAAATGGTGATTTATGCCGCAGTTGGCGGGCGACTTTCGCTGATTGGAGCGGTCTATGGAGCATTCTTGGTGGGTTATGCCAAGACGGTTTTCTCTGAAAACTTTGTCGAGTACTGGATCTATTTTGTTGGTGGTCTTTTTGTCGTAGTCGTTATGTTTCTACCTAAGGGTCTTGCCGGACTCATTGAGAACCTCAGGGGCAGTGGAGGCCGTACATAACGTGGCTACGGGTAATTTTCTCTCAATCACAAACTTGACCGTTTCATTTGACGGTTTCAAAGCTGTGGATGATCTTAATTTTTCGGTGGATGAGGGAGAGCTTCGAGTCGTAATTGGTCCCAACGGTGCTGGGAAAACGACGTTACTGGATATGATCTGCGGAAAAACGAAGCCAACAAACGGCACGATTAAGTTTAGAGATCTTGAACTGACCCAGATGATCGAATACCAGATCAACCGTGCTGGCGTTGGAAGAAAATTCCAAACACCATCCATCTACGAAGACCTAACAGTGTTGGAAAATCTAGAGATCTCCTTTCCTGAAAAGCGCAGTGTTGCTGGGTGCCTGTTTTTCAAGCGAACGGCGGAGATTATGGAGAAGATCGAGACTGTTGCGGTCCAAATTTTCTTGACTGAGGAATTGGGGACTAAAGCGGGTTTGTTATCTCATGGGCAAAAACAGTGGCTGGAGATTGGGTTGTGCCTCATGCAAGATCCCGAGTTGCTATTGCTCGACGAGCCGGTTGCGGGGATGAGTGCCCGTGAGCGTGAACAAACCGCAGAATTGTTAAAAAGTGTATCAGCAGGACGATCTCTAGTTTTGATTGAGCACGACATGGTTTTTGTCGAGCTGATTGCGCAGACCGTTACTGTACTTCATCAAGGGAAATTGTTGGCGGAAGGCAGCATGCAAGAAGTGCAGAGCGATGAGCGCGTGATTGATGTTTACCTTGGTAACTAACCGACCATGACTTTGCTCAAAGTTGACCAATTACATGTTTATTACGGTGACAGCCATGTTATTCGTGGTGTCAGTCTTGAACTAGTGGAGAATGAAACCATTGCAATTATGGGGCGCAACGGGATGGGAAAGACGACCTTGCTCAAAGCGCTCATGGGCCTTTTGCCAGTTCGACAAGGAACGTTACGCGTTCGGGAGCAAGTGCTGACCAATTCAGAGAGTTACCGTCGTGTTGCCGCGGGGATGGGGTATATACCGCAGGGTCGAATGATTTTTCCTTATCTGACTGTTGAGGAAAATCTGCTTGCCGGAATGGAAACGTTAAAAGACCGTGAAATTCCGCAGTTTGTGTACGACGTATTTCCAGTGTTACAGGAGATGAAGAATAGAAAAGGTGGTAATTTGTCAGGTGGCCAACAGCAACAATTGGCTGTTGCGAGAGCGTTGGTGAGTAAGCCGACGGTGTTGTTATTGGATGAGCCGACCGAAGGTATCCAACCATCGATCATTAAGGATCTTGCAGTGGCTCTGAACCAGTTAAAAGGGGATCTTGGTTTCTCACTTATTTTGACGGAGCAGGCACTTAGTTTTGCTATGGAAGTTGCCGACCGTTTTCTGATAATGGAGCGGGGGGAATTTGTTCATGAAGAGGCCAGGGCCAACGTGGATGAAACCAAGATACGGTCTTATCTGGCCATCTAAGAGGTATTCTGACAAGTTCAGGCTCGAGTTTGTAATGGGAAAGTCAGGCCACAACACAGTTTCGTTAGATGAATCTTGTGACAAGATCCTACGTTGAAAAAGAGTGGTTTGGGATACAGCAGTCGTATGCTTCGTATTAACCAGTTCTAGAAGCGGTCGTAGGATGACTGCTCAATCAGTTTCAGGGCGCTCCAAGTCGACAATTGAAGGTTGTCGATTTCCCTAAATGACGAATTAGGTGGTATTTAGTAGTGGCAGAGACTATTGATAGAGTCGTTGGTTATATCAGTGATCCGGTGATCTCCGAGAAACTCCACAATCTAAGTCATCAAGGTACTGTGGAGTATGTGGTCATTGAACAGAAGGATACCCTGCGTCGTCGTATTCGAATTCAGTCAGACTGTGGGACGGAATGTCTGGTTGCGATACCACGGAATCAGACTCTGTCTGATGGCGCAGTATTGCTGTTAGAGAAAGATCGTGCCATCGTGATTCGTTTGACTGCAGAGGAGTGGCTATCTTTGCTGCCCACGAGCATTGAAGTTGCTACGGAGCTCGGGTATTTTGCGGGTAACCTACATTGGCGGGTTCGTTTTGATGGGCCGATTTTGTTAATTGCTTTAGAAGGACCTGAGGAGGATTATCTTGCGCGATTAAGGCCTTTCCTTGAATCGGGACGGGCAAAACGGGTCGATCATGAGCGGTAAACACTTAAGTATTCTGAGATCGCTGCAACATGGTGACAGTTTTTTTCCAGCGGGTGCAATCGCTATGTCGGGAGGCCTCGAAACACTGGTAGACGAACGTCGGATCGATTCTGTGCAGACGGTCGAAGATTTTTTGACTGGGCAACTCCAGTGCCGGTGGGCGACCATGGAAAGACCAATCGTTGTTGCTGCGTCCCGCACCTGCACGGATCTCGAAGTTTTGTGTGGCATTGATGCACAGGTAGAAGCGCAGACTCTGGCTGCGGAATTGCGTGTGGGCTCTGTGCGATCGGGTAGGGCATTGTTGCAAGTTCATTCGAGTCTTGATACCAATAATGCGGAAGAATTTAGAGAGATGATCCAGAAGGATCGTGCATTAGGGCACAATATGGTGGTACAGGGGCTGGTGTGGGGGAACGTTGGCTTATCAGAGCATCTGATTGAGGCAATGTCTGCTCATACATTTTGCGTCGGACTCCTCGGGGCGTCACTTCGTCTCGGTGTAATTGGCCATACCAACGCACAAGCAGTATTCGGCCGTTTACATGAAATGATTAGTGGAATACTCAAAGAAACAAGCATACCCCTAGAGGGGGTATCAACTTTTTCGCCGGAGCAGGAAATTGCAGTCATGCGACACGAAAATTCGACTCACCGCCTTTTTTTTAACTAAGCGGGTGCGTATTTAAGCGGAGGATCCGAAGATGATGCTGACACCAACAGAAATCGAACGATTGACTATCTTTACAGCCGCTGAATTAGCCCGCAAAAGAAGGTCAAAAGGCCTTGCGCTGAATCATCCCGAGGCCGTCGCCTTAATATCAGATGAAATACTCGAAGGCGCACGAGAAGGAAGAAGGGTGGCGGAATTAATGTCATTTGGATCCACATTGCTGACATCCGATGATGTGATGCCAGGTGTCGCTGAATTAATGCCCATGATCCAAGTAGAAGGCACCTTCCCTGATGGGACAAAACTAGTGACGGTGCATGATCCTATCCGTCCAGGTCAGAAAAAAATAGATAAGTCTGATCAAGTTGTTCCAGGCGAACTGTTTCCGGCAGACGGTGAAATAGAAATTAATGCCGGACGTCAGAAGACAGGCATCAAGGTGGTCAATACGGGCGATCGGCCTATACAAGTGGGAAGCCATTATCATTTCTTTGAAACCAATGCTGCTCTTGAGTTTGATCGAGAAGCCGCTTTCGGCATGCATCTTGATATACCGGCCGGCACGGCTGTTCGTTTCGAACCAGGGGAATCTAAGGAGGTACCCTTGACAACGTTTGGGGGAACCAGGGAGCTCTATGGATTAAATAGGCTGACAAATGGTGCGGCTGACAGTGAGCTTCGGAAGTCGGAGGCTCTTCAGCGGGCTAAAAAAAGACATTTTAAAGGGGCTTGAAGCGATGGCAACAATGACGAGAAAAGAATATGCCGAGATGTACGGTCCGACGACCGGTGATGCCATTCGTTTGGGTGACACTTCTTTAATAGCGGAAGTAGAACACGATTTTGCAGTTCCCGGTGACGAATGCTTGCATGGAGGAGGAAAAACACTTCGCGATGGTTTGGGCCTAACGCCCGGATATGACAGCGCAATGGGGTCGTTAGACATGTTGTTATGTAACGCGCTGGTGATTGATCCAGTTCTCGGGATTATCAAGGGTGATATAGGGATTAAAAACGGAAAAATTGTTGGCGTAGGCAAGGCTGGGAATCCAGCAACTATGGATGGCGTAGATTCGAATCTGATCTGCGGCGCAGCCACCACTGTCAGAGACGCAGAGGGATTGATCGCTACGCCCGGCGGGATCGATGTTCACGTTCATTTTGACAGCGCACAGTTATGTGAGCACGCAATCAGCTCCGGAATTACGACTATGTTGGGAGGGTCTCTTGGCCCGATTACGGTCGGAATTGACTGTGGCGGTGCATGGAACGTCGGAAGGATGCTCCAGGCTGCAGAGCACTGGCCAATCAACTTCGGATTCCTAGGCCGTGGCAACACTTCCAAGCCCCGCTCAATTTACGATCAGGTAGCGGGCGGCTGTTTCGGTATGAAGATCCACGAGGATTGGGGCGCGATGCCGGCGGTTATTGATACCTGCCTTTCCGTTGCAGACGAATTGGATTTCCAGGTGCAATTGCATACCGATACGTTGAACGAAAGTGGTTTTTTGGAAGATACCCTGGCAGCCATAAATGGGCGCACAATTCATATGTATCATACGGAAGGTGCCGGAGGCGGACATGCCCCGGACATAATCCGAGTTGCTGGAGTAAAAAACTGCCTTCCGTCTTCGACCAACCCCACTAATCCGTTTACGGTGAATACTTTCGATGAGCATCTGGACATGACGATGGTCTGCCATCACCTGAATCCATCTATACCAGAAGACGTAGCTTTTGCCGAAAGTCGCATCCGCCCGCAGAGTATTGCTGCCGAAGATATTCTGCACGACCTTGGCGCAATTTCGATGTTAGGGTCTGACAGTCAAGGCATGGGGAGAATTAATGAGGTCATCTGTAGAACTTGGCAGCTTGCATCAAAGATGAAGGATCAGCGAGGCCGGTTGCAAGAAGAAAAGAGCAATCAAGGCGACAACGAAAGAATAAAAAGGTTTATCGCTAAATACACCATCAATGCCGCGCGAACTTTTGGCATAGACGAGTATGTTGGATCTCTGGAATCCGGCAAGATGGCTGATGTTGTACTGTGGCGCCCAGGGTTTTTTGGCATTAAGCCGGAACTGGTTGTGAAAGGAGGGTTTATTGCCTGGGCTCCGATGGGAGACAGTGCTGCATCCTTGATGACGTGTGAGCCAGTGATAATGCGCCCCCAGTGGGGCGCATTCGGGTCGGCGCAAAAGTCGCTCAGTGCTTCTTTTGTAAATCCATTGGCAATAGAGTCTGATCTTCAGGGTCAACTAAATTTGACCAAGCCACTGCTGCCTACTAAAGGCACTCGCAAACTCAGCAAACAGCACATGTTGCACAATTCGGTCTGCCCGTCTATAGAAGTAGACCCGCAGACGTTCGAGGTTTTCGTGGACGGAAAGTTGGCCCACTGCGAACCCGCTGAAAGATTGCCTTTGACCCAGCGCTACATGCTTCGATGACAGCAGAAACGCCTACTGCAGCGAGTCCTGCTCGAATCGGTGTCGGCGGACCAGTAGGATCCGGTAAGACTGCGTTGATCGAACGTCTGATACCAATATTCGATAAGCGTAATCTCCAAGTCGCAATTGTTACTAATGACTTAGTGACAAAAGAAGACGCCGAACGATTGAAACGAAGCGGGTTAATTGACCCTGCTAGAGTGCTGGCAGTGGAAACCGGCGCTTGTCCCCACACTGCCATTCGTGAGGACCCGACGTTGAATATCCAGTCGGCTGATGAGTTAGTACGATCTTTTCCTGATCTTACTGCAGTAATCATCGAGAGCGGTGGTGACAACTTGGCATCTACATTTTCTCTAGAGTTAGTTGACTATTGGCTGTTCGTAATCGATGTCTCTGGGGGTGACGATATTCCAAGAAAAAGAGGCCCCGGTGTTGTCAGGGCAGATCTAGTGGTGATCAATAAAATTGATCTGGCGCCGTATGTCGACGTCAATCTTGACCGCATGGTTTCAGAAGCCATCGAGGTGCGTGACGGGAAACCAGTTCTTCTTACCAATTGCGCGACAGGAGAGGGGGTCGATCGGGTTATGGATCAGCTAGTGCACGACGTGTTGTTTGTTTGACTTGAATACCTAACAGAACATGGTCGAAAATAGGGTCGACGACCTTTTTATACAGTTCGCAAAAGGGCCTGAAAGCCGTACCTATGTATCAAATCAGTACTTTCGATATCCGTACCACATCTGTCGTGCTCAATATCTTGATCAATGTCCCAGCGGTCTGGCGTCAGTATATATACAGTCGACGGCTGGGGGCGTATTTTCGAATGATCGACTGAAAAGCAGATTTCACGCGCTACCTAACTCTGCCGCGCACGTGACTTCTCAAGCCTCAACCATTGTTCATCGAATGGACCATGGTACCGCGGATCTTACCGTAGTGATACGGGCGGAGTCCGGCAGTTTTTTCGAGTATCTGCCGGACCCTGTTATCTTGTTTCCAAAATCCCGTTTGACCTCGAGAGTCTTCATTGAATTGGATCCGCAAGCCACAGTATTAATTGCTGATTCGTTCCTGATTCATGATCCCAATGAGCGGAGCGATGTATTTTCTGAATTTCGAAATGAAATTGAAGTAAAGGGGCTGGACGGCAGGTTACTCTGCAGAGATAGAAATATACTGACCGGTGCGATGTATACCGGCGAAATGTTGGGTGTCATGGGCTCACATCGAGTACACGGGACATTCTTTCTGTTGCGTCAAAATTTGCCAATAGAGTTGATTTGCTCTGAATTTCGCAAAGAGTCCGAAAACCAGTTAGAGACATATACAGGTGTATCTGTTTTGCCCAATGACTGCGGTATATGGGCTCGCGCTGTTTCAGCAGATTCAGTTTCTTTACGGGCGACGTTACATGGTTTATGGCGTGTGGCCAGAAAGTCAATCGTTGGGGCTTTTCCAAACGACAGAAAGAAATAGGTGGTTTTTCCGAGGCAAGAATTAATTATGTCAATTCAAATGAGTGATATATACCAGGCCCGGAAAAACATTTCTGGAATCGCGTGTCGTACGCCTTTAGTACCAGCTTGGTCATTGTCTGATCGTAACCGTGACGTTCAACTCAAACTTGAAATTTAGAAGTATAGTAAAATCAAAACCTGTCAAGGAAATAATTTCAACGTTTCATCGGCACTTGGTGTTGGGATGGCGGATTTGGTCTACCGGAATTTGGGTTTTTGGGTGGGATTTCAGCTCGGCCCCTCCGAGAAAGGCCTCTACATAGCTTTTGACTCCTCTGAGAATCTGAAAAAAGGGCCGCTGAGCACACAGATCCCCTTACCGCATTCAATGGTCGAACACGGGAGGATCGGGAAACCAGGGAACTTCATGGTATTGGAAGTTCGTATCGCCTAATTCACTGAAGGAGGGAACGGGATCGGTTAGCATCAGGGGCGGCGCATGCGAGGTCTGTTCCCCGATGTGTTCGAGGATCTTCGCGACTTCACGTGAATCGGTGATGAAGGCGATGATCCGCATCTGCTCCCCGCACTCAGTGCAGATCAGGGGAAAAGTTTCGAAGATCCGCCGAATCCATTTTGCCCAGCTTGAATGGCCGGGCGTTCCGGAAGTCACAGGTACAGCCTCCACCATGACCCTTTGTTTGACCAGTTCTTCACTGTTTTCACGCTTCAGTTTGCCACGATGACAACTGCTGTAGACACCGTAGTAGATGATCAGGTTTTCGTAGCGCAGGGGATATGTGCGGCCAGGAGGGCGAAAAACTCAGGTACCGGCCAGTTCCTTGAGCCTGCCTGAGATTTTCCGGCATCCACCGTCACGCTGTGCTCCTCGGCATGATAGTGGATTCGCTCGACGCATAATGGTGCCAGGCTCATGTACCGTGCCAGGCGTTCGATGGCTTCCCCGTCGACGCCATTGATAGGCTTTCCCGTATGAACGTTGAAACCAGAGTTGTGGTTCCACGACATCAGCCGTCCGACCTCGTCAGCGTCAAGGACTTCCTGTTTTTGCAGCGTGAAAGTGACTGCTGAACCATTTAAACTATAACTTCCGCCAATTGAGTTACTGGAATTATCCATCAGCTTGAAGGTGCTGGAACTGAGAGATGCAGAAGAAATACTCTCACTGAAAACTACAGTGATTGCAGAGTCAACAGTAATACTGCTGGCGTTTCCAGACGGACTGATTGAAACAACACTTGGTTGGGTGGTATCTGCAGCTGTATCTCCACCGGAACCTGTATCACCCGAAGAATTGTCACTCGAAGCAGAAACTGTGGTAAACTTCCAGGAACTGTCCTGATCCAGGCTGTTGCCTGAAATATCCTGAACTGTACTGAAGACAGATGCAGAATAAAGAGTTGCATTACTTATAAGAAGAGGATGGGAGCAAAACAACGACATTTTTTGAATTAGAAAGTTTTGCAGAAACTGCAATTCCGTTAGAACTTAGAGAAAAATTATTTCCGCTCACGCTGCTTGAATTTACATCGTTGTTGAAGCCTATCACAACAGATGTAAATAGTGACACCCCGGTTGCATGGTCTTCCGGAATGGTGGAACTGACAAGAAATTTTGCAGATGAAGCCATAGTACCGCCGCCGCTGTACTCTTCATCGGAATCCTTGCTGCAAGCCACGGAACTCAGTATAATTATTAACAGTAATGACTGCCATTTCAACAGTTCCACCAACATAGATGCTTTCCATGCAACTGAACATTCTTTTCATTAAACCCACCAAAAGATGATAAGTCGCAGAAACACCAAGAAGGTGCAAGGAGAAATTATAGATTTCATGGTTTTCTGTCGTTGACTTGCATTTTTTAAAGGACAAAACATTTATTTTTTGCTACGGTATGGTTTTCAGATACTTTCAACAATAATTACCCGACAGGAGAAAGAATATGAGTGAGCAGCAAATTTTCGAAATTCCGGCATCTACTAAAGCAAAAGCGTGGATCGACAACAACACTTATTTGAAAATGTATCAGGAGTCTGTGGATGACCCAAAAGCTTTTTGGGACAAACAAGCTGAGCGTCTGGACTGGTTTAAAAAGTGGGATAACACACTTGATTGGGACTACAACAAGGGTCACATCCGTTGGTATGAAGGCGGAAAGCTTAATGTTTCTTATAATTGCCTGGATCGCCATTTGGAAAAACGAGGAGATCAAACGGCTTTGATTTGGGAGTCAGATGACCCAAATGTTGACCGAAGCTACACCTACAAAGAACTGCACGCAGAGGTGAGCAAATTTGCTAATGTGATGAAGAACCGCGGCATCATAAAAGGTGATCGGGTGATGATTTACATGCCGATGATTCCGGAACTGGCAATTGCGTGTCTCGCCTGCACCAGAATTGGTGCGGTACATTCTGTAGTGTTTGGCGGATTCAGCGCGGAAGCTCTAAAAAACCGTATTATTGATTGCGGCGGAAAAATGCTGATTACTGCAAATGCAGGCGTTCGTGGAGGTAAGAATATTCCCCTCAAGCAAAATGCGGATCAGGCCATGCAAGGTACTGGCACCGAGAGCTGCATCGTGGTAAAGCACACAGCTGATGACTGCAACATGCAGTCAGGACGGGATTATTTCTATCATGAAGATATGGCAAACGCCTCAGCAGATTGTCCCGTAGAAGAAATGGATGCGGAAGATCCACTTTTTATTCTTTACACTTCCGGTTCAACCGGTAAACCCAAGGGTGTTTTGCACACCACAGCGGGTTATCTGGTTTACACATCCCTCACTCATCAATATGTCTTTGATTATCATGACGGTGATATTTACTGGTGTACTGCAGACATCGGCTGGGTTACCGGACACAGTTACATTCTGTACGGACCACTTGCCAATGGAGCAACGACATTGATGTTTGAGGGTGTTCCAAATTACCCTGATTTTGGACGCTTTTGGGACATCTGCGACAAACACAAAGTCAACATTTTCTACACCGCACCTACCGCAATTCGGGCAATTGCCAAAGAAGGTGATGAGTTGGTCAACAAACGGGATTTAAGTTCCCTTCGTTTGCTGGGCACAGTCGGAGAACCGATCAATCCTGAAGCATGGCTCTGGTATCACCGGGTAGTTGGACACGAAAATTGTCCGATTGTTGATACCTGGTGGCAAACCGAAACAGGCGGAATTATGATTACTCCTCTTCCAGGAGCAACCAGAACCAAACCGGGATCCGCAACCCGTCCGTTTTTTGGAATCCAACCTCTGTTGGTGGATGCAGACGGCAACGAACTGGAAGGTGCCGCAGAGGGTAATTTGTGTATAAAACACTCCTGGCCCGGGCAAATGCGCACCGTGTATGGTGATCATGAGCGATTTATTCAAACATATTTCAGCACTTACAAAGGACTCTACTTCACCGGTGACGGCTGTCGACGTGACGAGGACGGCTATTACTGGATTACCGGACGAGTCGATGACGTACTGATGATTTCCGGACACCGCATGGGAACCGCGGAACTTGAGTCTGCAGTAGTACTCCACAAAAGTGTTGCTGAAGCAGCAATTGTAGGTTTTCCACATGAAATTAAGGGACAGGGAATTTACGCCTATGTGACATTAAATTCTGGAGTTGAGCCAACCGATGATTTAAAAAAAGAATTGGTGCAAATGGTACGTAAAGAAATTGGTCCAATTGCCACAATTGACGTTATTCAATGGGCTCCCGGTCTACCTAAAACTCGTTCTGGAAAAATAATGCGCCGCATTTTACGCAAAATTGCTGAAAATGATATGGACAGCATCGGTGACACTTCAACACTGGCTGATCCTTCTGTGGTTGAAGATATAATCGCCAACAGGCCTTCTTGATGAAATTTTACAAAAGTTTCCACTATTCAATCTGTAAAATTCTTAACCCGTTTTCTATAACGATAATGTGATGAATTATCATGATGAGTATCAGCAGTCTATAGAACAGCCGGAAGTTTTCTGGAGAAAACAAGCTGAACAGATAAAGTGGTATGAATTTCCGGAAACAATCCTGTCTCAGGACGAACATGGATTTTACCGCTGGTTTGCCGGTGGAAAGCTCAACACAGCCTACCTTGCACTCGATGTTCACATCGAGGAGGGACGCGGTGACCAGTTGGCACTGGTTTATGATTCTCCGGCAGCAAATATGCAGCAAAAATTTACTTATGCAGAGTTGCGAGATACGGTTGCAAAATTCGCCGGATGCTTGCGGAATTTGGGTGTGGAAAAGGGAGACCGTGTCATTATTTACATGCCCATGGTTGCCGAAGCAGTGATTGCAATGCTTGCTTGTGCCAGACTGGGTGCGGTCCACTCTGTGGTTTTCGGCGGTTTTGCTCCCAACGAGCTTGCGGTACGGATTGATGATGCCAAGCCAAAAGTACTGGTGACAGGAAGTTGTGGAATTGAATTCACCAAAATCATTGAATACAAACCACTGGTAGACAAAGCACTGGAAGTTTCCAAATTCCCTCCTGCAAATATTGTGGTTTTGCAGCGTCCACAGGCTAAAGCAACTATGCAGTCCGGGCGGGATCACGATTGGAATGAGCTAGTGACAAACGCTGAGCCGGCTGAACCGGTTCCTGTGGACGCGACAGATCCGCTTTACATTCTTTACACTTCCGGAACTACCGGACTTCCAAAAGGTGTCGTACGG
>Ga0208879_1001514_pt1 | contig 21782 bp, 16 predicted proteins | sample Knorr_S15_td_Bot_FD_185605 | JGI IMG/M metagenome (GOLD analysis project Ga0208879, IMG submission 185605) | Marine microbial communities from Southern Atlantic Ocean transect - Knorr_S15_td_Bottom_ad_5009_LV_A (SPAdes) (version 2) | ecosystem: Environmental > Aquatic > Marine > Oceanic | place...
GTGTTTCTACAGATCCTTGAACGTCGCCTTTGATGATCACAGCCAATTCTTGGAGTTCTGCACTCTTCATTTGCTCGAAAATGTTGTCGAGGGTTATTTTTTCACGAGCAAGGCTAGTGTTTCGTGATTCTTGGATGCGTTCCTTAGCTGAAGCTTCTGCTTCCTTCAGAGAGTTCACAACATAGAATTTATCACCTGCATCTGGCACTTCATTCAGTCCAAGAATTATCAATGGGGTTGATGGCAATGCTTCATCAACTTGGTCCCCTCGCTCGTTCATTAATGCTCGAATTCTTCCATACCCCCGACCCGCAACGATGAAGTCGCCCTTCTTTAAGCATCCTTGTTGAACCAAAATATTTGCAACCGGGCCACGACCTTCTGTAATGTGCGCCTCGATGACAGTTCCCTCTGCTTGACCACCAAAATCTGCTTTCAACTCGATAAGTTCGGCTTGATAATCAAGCACTTCAAGCAAATCTTGAATGCCTGTTTCTTTGGTCGCGCTGGTCTTGATGACCTCGGTGTCGCCGCCCCAATCGACTGGGTTCAACTCATGTTCTGCCAACTGACCGAGAATGCGTTGAATATTATCATCAGTCGCTTGTTGCTTATCTATCTTGTTTAACGCAACGATGATAGGCACCCCTGCGGCTTTTGCGTGATTGATCGATTCGATTGTCTGCGGCATCACACCGTCATCTGCTGCTACAACGAGAACGACGAGATCCGTCACCATCGCTCCACGTGCACGCATTTCGGTGAATGCCTCATGACCAGGGGTGTCAATAAATGTAATCAACCGATCTGTGTCGCCAGCAGTCACTTCTACTCTGAATGCGCTTGTTGCTTGCGTAATTCCACCCGCTTCACCTTCAGCCACATTTGCACCTCTTATTCGATCAAGCAACGATGTCTTGCCATGATCAACGTGTCCAAGAATCGTGACAACTGGTGAACGGGGTTGTTCATCAACTAGTTCTCTCATTTTGAAAGACTCAACAATTTGCTCCTCGGCACTCTTTGCCTCAGTAACTTCAAGTTCGATTTCCCACCCCAACATCATTTCAACTGCTCGAAGCGAGTCGATTGTGTCATTTACAGTTGCTACGATCTCGTCCGCGTGCAACTTATACAGAATGTCTTTCGCTCTGATTCCTGTTTTTGCTGACAATTCCTTAATCGAAATTGGTTCAGTAATTGTTATTGTTCCACCAGTTTCAGCGAGTGTTTTTGCTCGTTTTGCAGGCTTGTTTGTTCGCTTTTGGCTATCTCGACGTGCTTGCCTAAAGAACCCTCCACTGCGACGAAGTCTATTTTCTCGTTCTAGAAGATCCTGCTTTCGCCAATTTGATTCTCCTCGTTGGGTGGGTGGGCTTGGATTTCGAGAACCTCGCTCTGTCTGTTGCCCGCCTGTGGTGCGGCGTTTGTTTCTTCGTGATCCTCGACCTGTTTCTTCTGCAGGTGGCATCTCTTGCGGTATCCGTACACCGGACCCGCCTCTTTGCCTTGGCTCATTTGGTTTTTCGCGAGGTGGTCGTGGTTTTCGTTCTGGTTCTGGTTCTTCGATGCGAATCACCTTTGGACCAGTCATCTTTGCTTTGACAGGTGCAGCGCGACGACCTGCTGGCTTGACAGGTGCTTCCACTGTCGCGTCCGCTATCACAGTCGTGGTAGCCGTGTCTACAGGTTCTTTCTTTTTTGTCGCCTTCGGAGGAGCCTTCTTCTTGGTATTCTTTTTTGCCCTTGCTTTTACTTCTGAGATATTTACCTTTTTGGCGGTCTCGATCGCAGAAGAACTTTCTCCATCTTCACTAAACCACTCTGAAATTGTTGCTGCAAGCCCTGCAGAGACTGCCGACATGTGGTTCGTGATATCTGGAATGCCTTCACTCTCGCATTTTGCGACGATGTCCTTAGAACCCACGCCAAGTTTCCTTGCGAGTTGGTGGACTCTGTTGATTGCTACTTTTTTAGCCACTTTTGATTTCAACGTTCATTATGCCTGAACGTCTGTTTCCTCTTTTTCTTCGTTTGCAGTTGTGGTGTCTTCTTCAGAGCTTCCTGATTCTTCTTGAGGATCTACGGTAACTGCATCTGTTTTGGTTTCGGAAGTTTCAATTGGCTCGTCTGCTGATTCTTCAGATTCACTGACGACTTCTTCAGTTTCGTCTGCTGATTCTTCAGATTCACTGTCGACTTCTTCAGTTTCGTCTGCTGATTCTTCAGATTCACTGACGGCTTCATCAGTTTCTTCTGCTGATTCTTCAGATTCACTAACGACTTCTTCAGTCTCATTGGATTTTGAATTGGTATCGCCGTCATCAGAAAAATCAAGGATCGAATCCGCTGCGGCTTCGGCATCGTCATCAACTTGAGCATCTAGGACTGCAGCTGCTGCTGCTTCTTCCTCTACTCGAAGGGCTTCCTCGGCTAGTTTGGCTGCTTCTTGTTCAGCAGTAACTTCCTTAGAGCGAACGATTGAAACTTCAATACAGCGATCTGAGATTTGTTTTGGAATTTCAAGATCTTCTTCTAATACGTTACGACCAATTTCTTCTACATCAAAGATGCTGATGATTCCCATCGCTGCCATCCTGTCCAGCATCTCTTCTGAAACGCCATCGATAGGCTTGAGGGTGTCCCATAGGATTTCCAGACCCTTTTGGTATTCCTCAGGTGTCAGAATGTCGATGTCCCATCCTGTTAATCGAGCAGCAAGTCGAACGTTTTGACCTCGGCGTCCGATTGCCAATGATAACTGTTCATCGCGAACGATAATTGTTGCACGTCCGAGTTCAAAGCATAGACTAACTTCTTCAACTTCTGCGGGCTTGAGTGCATTTGAGATGAGGACTTGACTCGATTCGTTCCATCGAACGATGTCGATTTTTTCGCCACCAAGCTCCTCAACGATATTTCGGATGCGGCTACCTCGTACACCTACGCATGCGCCCACTGGATCTACTTTTGAATCGTTTGATGTCACCGCGATCTTCGTTCGGAAACCTGGCTCACGCGACATGGCATGAATTTCGATGACATGCTCTTGAACTTCTGGGACTTCTGCTTCAAATAACCTCCGAATAAAATCTGGATGGCTTCTTGAGAGCACGATCTTGATTTGGCTACCGGTATCACGGACATCAATAATGAAACAACGAACTCGATCTCCAGGTCGGAATTGTTCTCCGGGAATTTGTTCGGAACGTGGCATGAATCCTTCAACTCTTCCACCCTTGTCAAGTTGAACGATGAGTGAGCCGCCTTCATACCGACTGCAAGTACCTGTAATCAATTCACCTGCCTTGTCAACATATTCGTCAAAGATTCCAGATCGTTCATCTTCTCTGAATCGTTGAATCATGACTTGTTTTGCGGTCTGTGCTGGAATTCGTCCTAGGTCTTCCAAGGGAATTTCCACTGCACCTTCATCAAGATGTCGCCAGATGCGGATCTCTCCGGTGATTGGCTCCATATTGCACGAGAATTCTTCAGTATCCAACGAGTTGAAGTGCTTGCGTGCTGCACTTACCATCGCTTGTTCTAGATCAGCGATGATGACTGATTTTTCAATTTTTCGTTGCTTGGCTATTGCATCAATGAGCCGGACTGTTTCGAGATTCATAACTGGTACCTATAGATGTTGTTGAGTTGTTGAGATGTTGAGATGTTGAGATGTTGAATTGTCAATAAAAAACGGGTCGCTTTGCGAGCCCGTGGTCCAACCATCTGGTCGGTCGCATCATAAGACACGAATGAATGATCTTTGTGAAAACACTAGATCAAGACCAAGCCTCCATAAGGGTTCTGATGCCCTTTTCGGTGAGGCGAGGAGCCACGGGATGACTGCGATTAGCAGTCATAACTTGAAATACGTTGTAAAGATCCTCGTTGGACCATTACTACACTCCTTTAAGAGACTGTTGCCATCTACGTTGATGACAATGAAGCGGTACAGGGTATGTTCCCTGCCCCTAGAACGCAACTCGTAGCAATCGGTTACGCTTCCGTAAACACCCAATGAAAATCCAAAAAACGCTTATTTTGACCCTCTGGTGCCTTTTTCTACCAACAATTGCCCTTGCGCAACCACAGCAATTCCGAGATTCGCGTGACAAAGTTGCCGTATCGGTTCATGTTGAGCCAAATCATGCAATTCCGGGCAGCGATATCGTCTTGGCTGTTGTACTTGATCATGACGAACATTGGCACACCCATACGAATGATCCAGACGTTCCAGCCATCCTTGGATCTTCCGAGGATTACTACGCAACAACACTGCATATTGAAGTTCCTGATGACTCACCACTGACTGTTCATGATGGATATACACAGTGGCCCAATCCAACAACAGTGCAAGTTGGTTTTACTGGGGAACCAGTTGATTACGATGTATTCCTTGGAACAACTGTGATCTACATTCCTGTGACCGTTGCTCCAGACGCTCCGCTTGGATCTGCATCAATAACAATCCGAACTGTATTTCAAGCATGCGATGAAACAACATGTATTGCTCCAACCCCATTGCCAAGTAGTTCTTCAACGTGGACCGAATACGGGCATCAAGTTGACATTACGATCGTCGATCCTTCAAACTTGAATGGTTCATCAACCAGTACAGATGTCTTTGGGTCGTTTGACAGTTCGGTATTTTCAAAGATTCATGCAGGAATCGCTGCACCGAAAGACACAACTATTATGTTTGATGCCTTCGGGTTGAAATTTCCCATCAATCCAGACAGCACCGTGGGTTTAATTCTTCTTTTGCTCGTTGCAATGGGTGGTGGTTTCTTGTTAAACCTAACACCATGCGTTCTTCCAGTCATACCAATTAAGATCATGAGTCTGAGTGCCAGCGCAGGATCTCGAAGAGAAACATTTGTTCTGGGAATATGGATGATGCTTGGTGTTCTGTCGCTGTGGCTAAGTCTTGGAATTGCTATTGCCCTTGTGAGCGGGTTCACCGCAACGAATCAACTATTCCAATATCCAGCATTTACCATTGGGCTTGGTTTGTTCATTGGAATTATGGCAATCGGCATGGGCGGTCTGTTTTCGATTCGGTTACCGAACGCCGTGTACATGTTCAATCCAAAACATGACTCGTGGTATGGGTCGTTTATGTTTGGAATCATGACTGCAGTTCTATCGACACCCTGCACCGCTCCCTTCATGGGCGCTGCTGCAGCATGGGCGGCAACGCAGGCACCAATTCTCACATTGACTGTTTTCGGATCGATTGGTTTTGGAATGGCTGCACCGTATCTTGTCCTTGCTGCATATCCGCAACTCGTAGACAAGATGCCAAGAGCGGGTGCAGCAAGTGAATTAATCAAGCAGGTCATGGGGCTATTTATGCTTGGGGCTGCTGTTTACTTTCTTGGTGTGGGATTCGTAGGCATCTTCCAACAAGAAGGTGCGCCGCCATCTCGAGCATACCTGTGGATTGTCGCTGGATGTGTTGCCATCGCAGGTTTATGGCTTGCTTGGCGAACAATGCGACTTGCAACCGGTGCCGGAACAAAAGTGACTTTTGTTGGCATTGGTCTACTTCTAGCCGTCTCATCGATTGCTGTAGGGAACCGATTAACAGATTCAGGTCCAATTGATTGGAAGTATTACACACCAGAGTTGCTTGAATCACGACTTGATACAGGTGATGTCGTCGTACTTGAGTTCACTGCTGAGTGGTGTCTTAACTGCAAACTACTTGAAGCAACGGTTTTAAACGCTCCAGCAGTTGTGAAAGCCCTAGAAGCCGAAGGTGTGACTCCGATCAAAGTTGATTTGACTGGAAACAATGTTTCTGGAAACGCGCTTCTCAATGACCTTGGTGGACTTCGCATTCCACTATTGATTGTGATGACTCCAAGTGGCGAGGAAGTCTTCCGAGGTGACTTTTACACAATCAAGCAAGTGGTAGAAGCAATCAATCAAGCAAAGAACCAGTGATGAAGTCCATCACTGTCTATTGCGCATCATCGACTTCGCTTGATCAGGAATACCACGATGCTGCAGAACAAATCGGTAAGGGAATTGCGTCGCGAGGGCTTACGTTGGTCTATGGTGGTGGGCGAATTGGGCTCATGGGTGAAGTTGCGATCGCCGCTGCTGCAAATGGGGCAGAAGTCATCGGTGTCATCACCCACAAATTTGTTGCACACGAACAAGCAAACGAATCATGCGATGAACTCATTGTTGTTGAGACAATGCAAGAACGAAGATCGATCATGATGGCTCGGGGAGAAGCTTTTTTAGTGTTACCCGGAGGAATTGGCACCTACGAAGAGTTTTTTGAAGTGCTGGTCGGTCGTCAAATTGGGGATCACACCAAACCAATCGGTCTTGTCAATGTGCGTAGGTACTTTGACCCAATGAAGAAGATGCTCGAACATGGAATCGAGCAACGCTTCATGAGACCTGCGCTGAGGGATCTGCTGTTTTATGACCCTAGCCCAACCGTGGTACTGGACTATGTAACCTCTGGCACGAGTTCACAGCCACCTCCAGAAGACATTTTGCCAATGCATGGGTAAGTTTCGTATGATGGCGCTGTGGATACTAGGAAACAACCAACTTTAGGGCTCATTGCTGGCAACGGCATCCTTCCTGTGCTCGTGGCGAGAGGAGCAAAATCCTCAGGGTACCGGGTCTGCTGTGTTGGTTTAAAAGACCAATTTTCACCAGATCTACCACAAGAATGTGATGAGTTTGCCGTAGCGGGGATGGCGCGCATTGGTCGCTGGATACGCCTGTTGCACAGATGGGGTGCGAGTGACGCTGTTATGGTTGGTGGAGTCGGCAAGAAGATCATGCACGACCCCTGTAGAATGCTTCGTACGATGCCAGATATTCGCGGACTCATTCTGTGGTATCGTCGGCTTCGGCATGACCGCAGAGATGCAACAGTACTTGCTGCTATTGCCGATGAATTGCAAATTTCAGGAGTCACACTCATCGATTCAACAACACACATTCAACAACACCTTGCGGGATCGGGTGTCCTTGGCTCTGTAAACCCAACGGCGTTGCAAACAGCAGACATTGAGTTTGGCTGGCCACTGCTCACGCAAACTGCGGGGTTGCATATTGGTCAATCGATTGCAGTACGCGAGGGAGATGTGCTTGCGGTTGAAGCGATTGAAGGAACAGAAGCATTGATCAATCGCGCAGGCGAACTTTGCAAGACAAAGGGTTGGACCTTGCTAAAGACTGCTGCATCGGATCATGATATGCGTGCGGATGTCCCTTCAATCGGTGTAAAGACCATCGAACAAGTTGCTACCGCAGGATGTCGATGTATTGCAATTGGAAATAACCGCGTCATCCTACTTGACGCACCCGCTGTCATCACTGCTGCAAACAACGCGGGTGTTGCGCTTGTTGGCGTAGCCGAATCGCGGTGACTGACTCAACATTTGTTTCACGTGCTGGTTTCAAACTTGAGCACGCATTGCGCGAATTTGATTTCACCGTGGAGGGTTTGACCTGTGCTGATCTTGGTTGCAATGTTGGGGGATTTACAGATTGCCTCTTGCAATACGGCGCTAAAAAAATATTTGCGGTTGACACTGGATACGGAACTCTCGCTTGGAAACTTCGAAACGATGACCGAGTAATCACTATGGAGCGGACAAATGCATTGCACCTTGATCCGCCTGAAATTGTTGATCTCGTCGTCATTGATCTCGGGTGGACTCCTCAAGCGCTGGCTCTGCCAGTCGCCGCTCGATGGGTGCAAGGTGGCCACATGATCAGTCTCATCAAACCACACTATGAACTCACAAACGATGAAAAAAAGGATGAATCTGTGTCGAGCGGACTATCCGAGGCCTCGGTTGAACGTGTGTTGAATAGAGTGAGAGAGACGTGCAGATCGCTGTCGTTAGAGATTTTGAGCGAGACGATTTCACCTGTGAAAGGCAAAAAGTCAAGTCGCAAAGGCAGTGGAAATGTAGAGCATTTAATGCTACTTCAAGTGGCTTCATAACACCGCATCAAGAGAGCGAAATACCAAGGGTTCAGGTACAATGTACGTCTCCGAAAACGAGCGATGAGCGACACCCCGAAACAAAATTCAGACGATCAACCGAACGATGCTAAATCAAACATCGGCGCTGTAATCGACCAACTTATTGAGCGAGAGTTGCACGATAGTTATCTAACGTATGCAATGTCTACGATCATGGATCGTGCGCTTCCTGATGTTCGGGATGGACTTAAACCGTCGCAACGTCGCATACTTGTTGCAATGCACGACTTGAATCTTTCGCCCGGAAAAAAGCATAGAAAGTGCGCAAAGATTTCTGGCGATACTTCGGGCAACTATCACCCGCATGGTGAATCGGTCATCTATCCAACCCTCGTCAACATGGGGCAAGACTGGAAGATGCGCGTCACCCTGATCGACAAACAAGGAAACTTTGGTTCCATCGATGGTGATCCACCCGCAGCGATGCGATACACCGAAGCTCGGATGACCCATGCCGCAGTTGCGATGCTCGATGACATCAAGTTGGACACCGTTGACTTCAAGCCAAACTACGATGAAACCAGATATGAACCAACAGTTCTTCCAGGACGTTTTCCAAACCTTCTTGTCAACGGTTCAAGCGGGATCGCAGTTGGAATGTCGTGTTCAATGCCACCACATAATGTCGGTGAGATCTGCGATGCGATTGTTGCAACGATTGACAATCCCGATCTTGAATTGAATGAACTTCTCGATATTGTTCCGGGACCAGATTTTCCCACCGGCGGCGTTGTCCTTGGAAAACAAGGACTCATAGAAGCATATTCAACCGGCAGAGGCAGACTCCAAGTCCGTGGCAGAGTACACCACGAAACGATCGGCAAGCGAGAGGCGATCGTCATTGATGAAATCCCCTATCAACTCGTTCAAAACAACTTGATTGAAAAAATCGTTGAATGCGCTAAAAATGGTCGTATTTCGGACATCGCTGATATCAGAAACTTCTCTGGCAAAAAATGGAGAACCCGCATTGTTGTCTATCTCAAGCGGGGCGGAGATCCAGATGTCGTTGAGAGACAGTTGTACAAATTCACTCCACTTCAATCAACTGTTTCAGTCATCAACATTGCATTGGTCAATGGAAGACCGCAGACACTCAGTCTCAGGAATCTGATCGATTGTTGGGTAGACCATCGAAGAGATGTCATTCGTCGAAGAACTGAGCACTTACTTCGCGAAGCCCGCAAAGCAGCACATCGACTCGAAGGTTTAATTTATGCAGTCTGTGACATCGATGAAATCATCACTTTGATCCGCGGATGCCAAACACGTGAAGAAGCGATCGATTCCTTAATGAAGCGGGAATTTAGTATTCCCAAGAAGCATGAGTACGCGAAGTACATCCCAAAACAATTGATTACTTCTGCAGCAGACGGAATCTCCCTGTCGAAACTTCAGGCGGATGCCATTGGTGCATTGAGACTCATCCAGTTGGTTGGTCTCGAGATCGAAAAACTAACAAGCGAATATGCTGAACTCCTAGAAAAAATTGAGGATTACGATGCAATCCTTTCAGACGAACAGCGAGTGCTCGACATTATTCGCGAAGACTGCGTTGAATTGAAAGAGAAGTATGCAACACCTCGACTCACCGGATTTTCCGAAGCTGAGGATGAGGAATTTGACCACGGAGCATTGGTGCAAGAACATGAGGTATGCGTCACAATTTCGCACTCGGGTTACGTAAAGCGAATTCCAACAGACACATTCCGAGTGCAGGGTCGTGGAGGGCGAGGCATCAAGGGCGGCGTGACAAAGGATGATGACTTTATCGAACACATCTTTGTGGCTTCTTCGCACGATGATGTCCTTTGTTTCACAGACACCGGTCGTGTGTTCCGCGTGAAGGTGTATCAAATTCCAGAAGCAACCCGCACAAGTCAAGGTCGAGCAATCATCAACCTACTGAAACTGAAGGATGGTGAAAATATCGTCACTTTCAGAGCAGTTCAAAATTTTGACGACAGCGACAAATGCCTTGTCTTTGCAACATCGATGGGCAGAGTCAAACGAACTGCAATTTCAGAGTTTCAAAATGTAAACCGTGGCGGAATCCATGCAATTCGACTCAACGAAGGCGATTCCCTGATTGATGTCATTCAAACAAATGGAAACATGCACATCCTCTTGGCAACAGCACAAGGAAAATCCATTCGGTTTGACGAAAACGACGCGAGGCTGATGGGGAGAACCGCTGCAGGCGTTCGTGGCATAGCACTTGCTGAAGGCGATGAAGTCATTGGCGCAGTTCTCGCTGAAGACGATGCTGATCTGCTGACGATGACTGAAAACGGATACGGCAAACGCACTCCCATGGTTGAATATCTCGTGCACAGCGAAGACGGATCGACAAGAGCTCAATCCCGTGGTGGCAAGGGGCGAAAAGATATTCAAACAGGAAAGCGAAATGGCCTTGTCGCAGATATTCGATCCGTCCGCGACAACGACAGTCTGATGTTCATCACAGCAAATGGTATGTTGGTCCGCATTGCTGCGAGTGACATTAGAACCATCGGCAGAAATACCAAGGGTGTTAAAGTTGTGAATCTTAAAGAAGATGATCGTTTGATCGCTGCCGCAAAGGTTGAAGGCGTCGAAGAATCACGCCAAGCCTCGTCCGCTTCATCGTAACAACTGCTTCAGCAATAAATACGCTATCCTCTTGGACATGACATTGAACCAATGGGATGAAACAATCCTCATACTTGAACTTCTTGACGAACCAGATTTTTCTGAGGATACGGACTCGCTGCTTGCAAAACTTCGACTGAATGATCCGGTCACTTCGGATGTCATCATCGACTTACAAAATGTAGTCAACCTTAATTCATCTAATCTAGGCGCAATGATTGAAATCAAAAAGTTGCTTCATGCGAAAGATCGACGATTGATTATTTGCAACGTCTCCGATTCTATTTGGTCAACAATGCTAGCAACAGGATTGGATCAAGTTTTTGAATTTATTGAAGACACCACAATCGCGCTTGCTAGTTTGACTTTTGAGGAATGAACAATGCGAGCGATTCGTCGCACAGAGCATGAAGCCCGCATTGAAATGATGCCACTCATCGATGTGGTTTTCCTTCTTTTAACGTTCTTCATTTATGCCATGGTTCTCATGGTGAGAGCTGAAGTGCTCCCCGTTCCCCTTGAGTCTTATGAATCGGGGGTTGCGGCTGAACCACGGTCTTCAATTTCTGTCACCATTGCGGTTGACGGAAACATCTACGTAGGGCAAACCATTGTGACGCTTGATGATGTCGCCCAGACAGTGAACATGAAACTGGTCGAGAATCCTGACGCAGCAATCTACCTTGTCGTCGAAGATGGCGAAGCATTGGTTGACCGGGGTCCCCTATTGACCGGCACGTGGGATCAATTGAGATTGACGGGTTTAGAAATTTTCCTTGTCGGTGCACCGGATGCAGAGGATGAACATGATTCACCGTAACAACATCCCCGTCATGGCTTCAATTGCGTGCTCGATTGTGCTACACATGATCTTACTTCCACTTGTGTACTCCGACGCGCCATCCATGACCTATATGCCGCCTGCCAAAGCAACCCACCTTGAAACACCAAGAGAAGATGATCAAGAAATTCACTTGGGTATCGATGAATCCCAAGTCTCCACACTAACTTGGATTGGATATCAGGAATACGTAGAACAACGAGCCAGATACGCAACTGTTGAGCAGGCATCAATGACTGCTGAAGTCGAAGTTGCAACCCAACGACTCTCGTTCGAACAACTGCAACAGATTGTGGCTCACCTTGGACTGCTTGGGAAAGATTTCCTCGACGCGATGATGCAACTAGACATTTCGATGCCGCCTCCACTCATCCTTGAATCGTCGTTCATCGAGCCAATCCAATCTGATACCAGAGATGAAACCAGCCAGCCGACAAGTGATGCAACCCCCTTGGATCGGGACTCGGATGCGACTTCCATTGTTCATATTTCGCCTGAACATTGGAAAGCGGGTAAACCTGCTGCGGCAGAGGGAATTGTTCTTCGACCAAGAAGACCTTCCTTCACTGCAAACCAACTTGTTACAAGCGCTCCAAGCAGTTTGGTTGCTGCGCTGTATATTGACAAACGGGGCAAACCCATCGATGTCGTCATTCTGATGGGCACAGGTAGTGGATCTATTGATCGCTCGATTGAATCAAGTTTGTATAAGTGGAGAGCTTCGGGTGATCGTGTTGATGAACTTGAAGGCGATGAAACCCTGCGGATCCAAATTCACATCACCTTCTCTCGGTAATCAAATCTCAATCTTTCATTTCATTCTAAGAGATCCCGCCATAACCCAATTCGATCTGTATTCGTTAAAACATAATCTAGTGGTGTGACTGTGACAAATCCTTGCTTCAACGCTTCAACATCACTTCCTTGTGAAGTGTGGGCAAAAGCCATGCCATCCCCAGCAGCCCAATAGTATGTTCGTCCATCTGGCGATATTCGCTTGTCGTAATGCCCCATGTCCCCTGCAGCGTTCATTGCGACAACTTTTATCGTAGGCATGGGCATATCATCAGACTCACAAACAGGAATATTGATGTTGACCACTTCGTTTGGCAGTACGTTGTTTTCAAGCACTCGATCGATCGTGTGCCGAGCAATTTCAGCAGCTCGGTTGTAACAAATGTTCTTCCTGTCAGCCAGATACAGACTCACTGCGATTGCGGGTACGCCAAGAAACGCTGATTCGATTGCTGCTGCAACCGTACCTGAATAGATGATGTTTATTCCAACATTTGCCCCACTGTTCATTCCACTAATTGTCAAATCCGGCTTCGACCCTTCGCCGTACCTTTCTTCCCAGATTGCACGCATGGCAACTTTGACACAATCTGCTGGTCTTCCATCTACGGATATACCTGACATGTCTGGGGTGATTTCAACATACTCAGTCATCAATGGAGTTGTGTAGGTGATCCCATGACTCATCGCGGACTGCACGGTTTTTGGTGCAATAACCACCAGTTCACCAAGACCCTGCAATGATTTATGGAGTGCAATGATCCCAGGGGCGAGGATCCCGTCATCGTTTGTTAAGAGTATTTTCACTGTTGTCTTGGCTCCAAGATATATTGTTTTCCTCCCCAACAAACAGGTTCTCTTCGTTCAAGCATTCGAGCAGCATCTCGAAACAACTTGGCAACGACGAGTGCTCCAATAGGTGCAAAAATTGCGAAGATCATCGGCGCTCTATTGATTCGGTACAACCACGCAACTACCATTGCAGATGTAAGAAGCGAAGCAATAGAGGTCCAAAAGAGGGCGGGAGATGTGATCAGACCAACAATGATGCCCGCGACCCCAACGGCTGGAAGGATATTCCCTGTAATGATGATGGTGGTCGCGTTCTGTTTCAATTTATGAATTCTTCGGTTGCATGACTCAATGTAGATCCGCTTCCATCCATTTTGAAAAGCTGAATACGTTGAATACATTGAGCACTTTAAAAGTCCATCCGCGAAAAGCACTTGCACTCTTGCGCCGCTTTTATGTATGGCTTTAGCAAACGCGATGTCTTCAAGGAGATCATCTTTCACACTATCGTGTCCCCCGATTGCCTCGTAGGCTGCTTTTTTAAATAATAAAAATTGGCCGTTTGCAAATGGTCTTGTCCTCGTATCACTGTTGATCCGGTCAACTGGAAAGTTTCTAAGAAGACACGTACTGGCAATTGGCTGAACAATTCGCTCATAGTTTTTAGTTATCGTGAGTGAACTCAAAATGCTCAACAAGGATGCTTTTCTTTTGGTTGCCGAGGCAACAGCACATCGTATTAATTGATGATCAAACTCTGTGTCTGCATCTGTGAACAGGAGCCAATCTCCCTTTGCTTTGGCTGCTCCTATTTTTCCTGCATTGCATTTTCCCGCCCAATCTTCAGGGCAGTCATCAATTTCGATGAGGGTAATTCGATCGTCGTCACTTGCGTGTTTTTGAAGAATGTCGAGCGTCCGATCGGTACATCGATCGAGTACAAAAATCATCTGAATATTTGAATGTGATTGCTTTCGTAAGGAATGTGCACACTTGTCGATCACTCGCTCTTCATTGTGCGCTGGGACGACAATACTCACCAAGACATCATCGGGAATTGGCAACGTAAGACCTTCGCGGATTGTTGGCTTGGTTCGTGCAATCCGCAACAACCGATGTGCAACGCCGAGCCACAAGATGAGCGTGCCGACAACGACAACACCTAGCACCATTGAAGTGATTTCAATTGTAGACATCGAACACTATTTTACTCCGTTATCATTCGGACAACGATGTGCGTTCCTACAAACAAGCCGACTCTTCTCTTTTCGCGGGATGCCCTGCAAGCCATCGATCGCGATGCTGTTGAGCTTTTTGGAGTTCCAAGCATCGTTCTCATGGAAAATGCTGCCATTGGTGCTGCAAAATTAATACAGGCGCATTGCAAAGACACAATCTCAACAATTACCGTTGTATGTGGCGGGGGCAACAATGGAGGAGATGGGTATGGCACAGCGCGACATCTCCGTAATTTTGGATACGACATCAATATTCTTCAATTGGCAAAGCCAAACACCACGGATACAGCTATCAACGAACACATTGCACTCCATATGAATATCCCGATCACGCAATGGATCACTGGCGCGATTTGTGGCGATTCGCTTATCATCGATGCCATCTTCGGCACTGGCCTGAATCGAACCGTAACTGGAGATTATGCTGAAGCCATCAACGAAATCAACACTTCTGATAGCAGGTGCATTTCGCTGGACATTCCATCTGGCCTTGACTGTGATGATGGAATCCCACAAGGATGCTGCGTGCAAGCGGCTGAAACCATTTCGTTTGTTGGATTAAAACTTGGGTTTAAAAAAGAGGGCGCGAGCCGATTCACTGGAAATGTTTCGGTCGTTGATATTGGCTGCCCACATTGCCTCTTGCAAACATACGGGGTCGTTGCAACTTAGTACGATGGGCAAACCGTGTATCAGACCCTCCTGACTACAAGATATTTGACCAGCCGTGTTATCCCGCTCATTGCAGTCGCTGCAGTCGCGCTGTGTGTCGCGCTAGTCATTGTTGTTGTCTCAGTCATGTCAGGATTTCTTAACATGGTTCAGTCGGCTGGTAGAACGCTGATGGGGGATGTTGTCATCAGTTATGGGATTTCCGGAATCCCACACTATGAAGAACTCTCACATCGGCTTGAGAATGACCCGAATATTCAAGGCGCATCTCCAATCATCGATGGGTGGGGGTTGCTTCGGATGCCATACCCTGACACCGACGCGAAGAAGAGTGTAACCGTCCAAGTATGGGGCATTGAACCAGAATCATTTGCAAGAGTCACCCAATTCGATGCATCACTTCAATGGAAGACAACAAGTTCCAATCAGTTACATTGGCTTCTCATTGACGTATGCACAAAGCACTCTGAAACATTGTTTGCATCTATGGATGCTCAGAATCGAGAATCGTGTTTGAATCTGATCAATGATGCATCGTATTTGTTGAAGCATCAACAGCTCGATTTGTGGAATGAACTTAAATCTATTGTTGGTCAAGAGATCTGGGAGATGATTCTTTCACATGACGAGCGGTTGTCTAACTCGGACGCAGTATTCCAACAGGGGCTTACCTTGTCGCGAAATGGCAGAGATGCCATCGTCTCGGGTTTACATGTCTCCGATGGAAATGTGCGACAAAAAGATGGGACGTATCAAGTTGTTCGTAATGATTATTGGTGGCTCCCTCGGTTTGATGGAACACTAACAATGTTACCTATTGATGCACGGGGTGGAATCATCGATCCAGAATCCGTCATCATGCCGTTTGCAAACGAGTTCCAGTCGGGCGTTTTCATTATTGATGAGTCTCGCATCTTTGTGCCAATCGGTGTAACGCAGCGGTTGCTCCACCTTGATGCTGCTGAAATTGTAGATTCGGATGATCCTACAATCATCCTTGGTGTGGATCCGGCAAGATCAACAAGCGTTCTTGTTCGAGGTATTGAGGGAGTACCTGCAGAACAATTGAGGACAATTGTAAATGGAATCTATGATGAATTTCGTGCAAGTTTGCCTGCTGACACGCTTGTGATGCCACCGACACGCAGTGATCCTGGGCTCACAATCAACACATGGCAAGAGCAACAAAGGAGTTTCACTGGTCCAGTTGAGAAAGAGCGAGAACTAATGCGAACGTTGTTCTCAATTGTGTATTTAGTTGTTGCTGCTCTGATTCTCTCCATCTTTTGGTCCATTGTGTATGAGAAAACCAAGGACATAGGAATTTTGCGAAGTGTCGGGGCATCAAGGGGCGGTATTGTTTGGATTTTCCTCCAATATAGCCTTGTGATTGGCGTTGCTGGTGCCCTATTGGGATTGTTAATCGGCTGGCTCATCACAAAAAATATCAATTTGATTCACACCTCAATGGGTAATCCACCTGCAATACTCGCAGTCGTGTCATTTGTGATCGCTGGCTGTATCGCCGTGTACACAGTTACCAAAAGCAGATCAGGTCTTCTCTTGCCCTTCGTGCTTGGATCGATCGGATTTGTTGTGTTCTGTTTTATCGGTGGGATTGTGTTGTACATCAAGCACATTGGTGGGCTCGTCATTTGGGATGCCTCTGTGTATTACTTCTCCGTCATTCCAAATCAAGTTGACTGGCCTTCAAGCATCTTCACGATGGTTGGGGCTGTTGTGTTCTGTCTTTTGGGTGCACTCATACCAGCAGCAAAAGCGGCAGACACTGATCCAGTGGAGGCACTTCGCCATGAGTGATACCCCCCTCCTTGAAGGGAAAAATCTTAGTAAAACGTATCACCTTGGACAGTCAGATATTCATGTCCTGCGTGGCGCTTCCCTTCAATTATTTGAAAAGCAGTGGATCACAATCCTTGGCACCAGTGGGTCTGGAAAATCGACAATGTTGCATTTGCTTGGAGGGCTAGATCGCCCCGACTCAGGTGGCGGAGTTGTGTTGTTTCGTGGTGATGATGTGTGGTCACGTTCGAACAAACAAATTAACCAATATCGAAATAATGACATTGGATTCGTATTCCAGTTTTATCATCTGCTGCCAGAACTCACGGTCCTCGAAAACACCATGTTGCCTGCAATGGTTGGTGGATCAAACATCTCAACACTCGAAGCACGCGATCTTGCCTCATCATTGCTCGATCAACTTGGGTTGCAACATCGTCGCATTCACCGACCTCGCGAGTTGTCTGGTGGCGAGAGGCAACGTGTTGCCATTGCAAGGGCATTGATGAATTCCCCAAGCATTTTGTTCGCTGACGAACCAACGGGTAATCTTGACGAAGAAACCGGCAACGAGATTCTTGATGTGTTGAGTCAATTGCATCAGGACGGTCTCTCAATTGTGATGGTGACACACAACACCGAAATTGCCAGTCGTGGTGATCTCATTGTGCACCTTCGGCATGGACAAATTGAATCGCCCGCCACAATGGCATAACGGGATTCAAACACAACCGTTCCGAAGGACCTCAGAACCTCAAAAAAGTCAGTTTTTGAAGAATTACGAGCATTTCTCCCGTATTCGACAGAAGTACTCAAATGGAATGCCAGTTGCACCGATTGTTATATAGTGAGCGTGCCCTGTATGCGCCCTCAAATAATATTTCCCGCGTATCATGCGGGTGGAGAATTGACCCATGTTTGAACGATTAACAGACCGTGCTCGCAAAGTAATGGCTCTTGCAAACCAAGAAGCCCAACGCTTTAATCACGAATATATCGGTACAGAGCATATTCTTCTTGGGTTGGTCAAGGAAGGGTCCGGCGTCGGTGCTAACGTTCTGAAACACCTTGAAATCGACCTTCGTAAAGTGCGACTTGAAGTCGAAAAGTTAGTTAAGAGTGGGCCTGACATGGTCACGATGGGCAAATTACCCCAAACACCCCGTGCCAAAAAAGTGATCGAATATGCAATCGAGGAAGCTCGTTCGTTGAATCACAATTATGTTGGAACTGAACACCTCCTGCTTGGATTACTCCGCGAGCAAGACGGAGTTGCTGCTCAAGTTCTTATGAATCTTGGCCTCAAACTTGAGGATGTTCGCGAGGAAGTATTGAATCTCCTTGGAGCTGGTGTTGGGCAAGTAGAAGATGTTGACGAAGATGGCATGGAACCAGCTGGTGATGCTCCACCCCCTTCCGCTCGTCGAGGTAAGAGTAAGACCCCCGCGCTGGACAGTTTTGGTCGCGATCTTACTGAACTTGCAAAGAAAGATGAACTCGATCCAGTCATTGGCCGTCACAAAGAAATCGAACGGTTGATTCAAATCCTCTGCCGACGAACAAAGAACAACCCTGTTTTGTTGGGCGAAGCTGGAGTTGGCAAGACCGCAATTATCGAAGGTCTTGCCCAACGAATCATTGCAAACGAGATCCCCGACCTTCTCCACGATCGCCGTGTTGTGGTCCTTGATCTTGCAATGATGGTTGCTGGAACAAAATACCGTGGTCAGTTTGAAGAACGAATTAAAGCAGTGATGAACGAAGTTCGCCGTGCCAAGAATGTCCTATTGTTCATCGATGAACTGCATACCCTCGTTGGTGCGGGTGGTGCCGAAGGCGCAATCGATGCTGCCAACGTGTTGAAGCCAGCGCTCTCGCGTGGTGAAATTCAATGCATTGGCGCAACCACCTTTGATGAATATCGAAAGTACATCGAAAAAGACAGTGCCCTTGAAAGACGATTCCAATCAATCGTAGTGAATCCTCCAAACGATATCGACACTGTTGCGATTTTAATGGGTCTGCGCGAACGATACGAACAACACCACAGAGTGAAATTTACTGATAAGGCAATCCGGCTCGCTGTTGAGTTGTCGAATCGCTACATTTCCGATCGTGTGCAACCAGATAAATCAATTGATGTGATCGATGAAGCGGGCGCAAGAGTTCGTTTGACCTCTATGACCAAACCTCCATCAATGGCTGATCTTGAAGAAGAACTTGAATTGCTTAAAGTCAAGAAGGACGAAGCAGTAAAGAATGCTGACTATGAAGCCGCAGCAGCACTTCGCGATGAAGCCGAAAAGCTTCGTGCCAAGAAAGACACCCTTCAAAAAGAGTGGCGAGAACAAATGAACGAAACCAACAGCGAAGTCGACGAAGACATCATCGCTGAAGTTGTTTCAAGCATGACTGGTGTTCCACTCACCCGTCTTGAAGAAGCTGAATCTCAACGATTGCTTCAACTTGAAGACGAGTTACACAAAACAGTAATCAGTCAACACGAAGCTATTACTCTAATCGCAAAGGCAATACGAAAATCCCGTAGTGGGCTTAAAGATCCAAACCGACCGATGGGCTCATTCTTGTTCCTTGGTCCAACAGGTGTCGGCAAGACACTTCTTGCCAAAGCACTTACACAATTCATGTTCGCTGATACCGATTCACTCATCTACCTTGACATGTCTGAGTACATGGAGAAACATACCGTTTCTCGTTTGGTAGGCGCCCCTCCCGGATATGTTGGATACGAAGAAGGTGGCCAGTTGACCGAAAAGGTCCGCCGAAAACCATACGCTGTCGTCTTGTTCGATGAAATCGAAAAGGCACACTCTGATGTATTTAACATGCTCCTGCAAATCATGGAAGAGGGTCGATTGACAGATTCGTTCGGCCGGCAAGTTGACTTCAGGAATACGGTCTTGATCCTTACATCAAATATCGGTGCAGATCTCATCAAGAGTGGCCAATCATTCGGTTTTGGGAAACGCGAAGACGTGCTCGACTATGACAAATTGAAGAAACAACTTCTTGGTGAAACGGAAAAATTCTTCCGTCCAGAATTCATCAACCGTCTCGATGATGTCGTTGTCTTCAAACCACTCACCAAAGATGATTTGTATTCAATTATTGATATCGAACTCGGTAAAATCATTGTTCGGCTTCAGTCGAAAGGACTCACCATGAGCCTCGATCAAGCTGCCAAGGATTTCCTTATCGAGAAGGGGTACAACCCAGACTTTGGTGCACGACCACTACGTCGAGCGCTTGGGACATATATCGAAGATCCGCTTGCTGAGTCAATCCTCAGTGGAGACTACAACAGCGGCGATCATCTTGACGTGACACACAAGAAAGATGACGAACATCTGTTCTTCAACCAATCGCATCCTGAAGAATCGAAAGAATCTTCACCGGAACCAACCAGCGCAAGTAGCTAAAAACAAACAAGGCACGATCCAAAGATCGTGCCTTGTTTCTTTTCCATTCAAGATTGCTCAAAATGGGCATGGCGAGTTCAACATAAGTGTTTCGCCCGAAACAGGATGAACCACTGTTAGCGAAATCGCATGCAACATGAGCCGATCAGTACGTGACTGCAATTCTGGAGGTGCGTAAAGATCATCGCCAAGAATGGGGTGACCCAATTCTCTTAGATGTATTCGGAGTTGGTGAGACCTTCCAGTTGTTGGTTGCAATGTAAGCCAAGTTCGGTCACTCTCGCGCTTCATAACACTCCAAGATGTATTGGATTGCTTGCCTTGTTCAAAATCAACACATTGACATGGTGGATTGTCGAGATCTTTACGAATTGGGATGTCAATAACGCCCTCATCACCAGAAACCACGCCCCCTACCACAGCAATATATTGTTTCTTCACTTCTCGATCTTGGAACTGACGACTGAGTTCCCTATGCGTGTCTGCATCTCTCGCCATTACTAAGATTCCTGATGTATCCATGTCGAGCCTATGCACAATTCTGGCGCCTTCGATCGCAGAAGCGACACGTACCGCCGCACAATCTATTTTTTCAACTCCTATCCCCTTCACGCTCAATAGCCCTGAGGGCTTATCGATTGCAACGATGTATCCATCGTGATAGATAACCGGTACACCATGCGGCATTCTCTCTGGGGGCGTATGATGTGTGGTTCGATCGTTCAAGGAATTCACCTATATGACCAAGCATTGTATGACACTATTACTGGTAACTGCTTCAATGTTTGCATCTCCATTGCACCCAGATGAAGAACACCATTTTGGCATGCCTGTCATGCTCACCAATCCAGAACGATTTTTGAAGGCGGGTGAGGCATATTTTGATCCAGCAACAACACGGGTGATCTTCCAAGCCATCGAACATGCAAAAAAGGGCGAAATACCTGAATCTGATTACAGTATTTTCACAGGAGATCTTGTGTTTGACGAAAGCGATTCGATCATTGGCATGTCGAATATCCTGAAACTAAGCAATGATGGCTCTTCAAATACTTGCGGGTGGTTTCATCCACGAGAGAGTGGGACTGTGTTGTTCGCAACGACCACAACACCTGTTGTACAACAGGAGTCACCCGGATATCAACGTGGTACAGGAAGGTACCGATGGGCATTCCCTCCTAGCATGAACATCGTTTCGTACGATTTAGCAACGAAGCAAACAACCCCTCTCGTCCTTGACCCAGCCCATTATGTAGCTGAAGGATCTTGGAGTCCAGACGGTCGACATTTGTTGTATTGCTCACTTGCTACTGGTTCTGGTGATATTTATATCACCGACCTACATACTGGAATCTCTCGCATCATCATCGGTGCGGAGGGATATGACGGTGGCCCCTTTTTCTCGCCCAACGGGAAGCGAATTGTCTATCGTTCCGACAGGCGGGGGAACGATCTCTTGCAACTATTCGTTGCTGAACTTCGGTTTGATGTGGAAGGTTCAATTATTGGAATCAACCGAGAGCATCAACTAACAG
>Ga0208879_1001518_pt1 | contig 21742 bp, 15 predicted proteins | sample Knorr_S15_td_Bot_FD_185605 | JGI IMG/M metagenome (GOLD analysis project Ga0208879, IMG submission 185605) | Marine microbial communities from Southern Atlantic Ocean transect - Knorr_S15_td_Bottom_ad_5009_LV_A (SPAdes) (version 2) | ecosystem: Environmental > Aquatic > Marine > Oceanic | place...
CTTCGACTGGATCCCAAGTGGGCGACTCCCCCGCTTGTGGCGTTCGGAGTTGCGGAATGTCCTCTCCCTGTACGTCCGGCACAGATCCTTGCCATCCGATGTTGCCTTGGATTGCATGAAAGAAGCCGAGGGGATATTGGGTGATCGGGATTACGAGGTGACTTCAGAAATGGTTTTGGCGCTGACAGAGCGTCATCCCGTATCCGCTTACGACGCGGAATACGTCAGCTTGGCCGTGGACTTGGGGGTATCACTGGTGACTGATGATGAGAAAATCCTAAAGGAATTCGAGGGCATCGCCATTTCATCCGAAGATTTCGTTTGATAAACGAACTGAAAACCCCTTGAATTCTTCTCTGGACATTTGCAGGGGGAGGCCCATTATCATCCGCACGAACCAGTACGCCGATGAATGCGAGAGAGATACTGAAGGATCGTCATGGGGTCGTTCGATCGGTTCCGCCGGATGCCACGGTGTTCGAGGCCGTCAAGGCGATGGACAAATTCAAGGTGGGCGCGCTAATGGTGATCGATAACAGGAACTTGGTGGGCGTCATCTCCGAGCGCGACTACACGCGAAAAGTCGTGCTAAAGGATCGATCCTCAAAAACCACCAAGGTCTCGGAAATCATGAGCCACAAGATCGCCCAAGTGGGGCCGGAAGCCGGCATTGAAAAATGCATGGACATCATGGGCAAACGCCGAATCCGCCACCTGCCAGTGGTCGAGAAAGGCAAAGTGCTGGGGGTCATCTCCTCCACCGACCTGCTTCTCCTCACGGTTTTCGAGAAGGATCACATCATCGATCAACTCGAGCGCTACATCGCTCCCGGCTTTTGAGTTTGCGTGTAAGCGATCGTCGATCTTAACAATAATTCATTCGAGAGCTCACCCTCATCCGGCCTTCGGCCACCTTCTCCCTGAGGGAGAAGGAATCAAACGCTACGTAGTTCAGCAATCTCCCTCTCCCAGCGGGAGAGGGAGAGGTGAGGGAGAACGCGGGATAACCACCCCGTACGGGGTTCTGTAAAATCGCCGAGGGAACAGCCCTCGCACTTGCCCAGTCGCTATTTGCTCCGCTTGGCTTTCGGGGGCTTTGCGGACTTTTTTTTGGGCTTGGCCAAGGGTTGGTATGGCGCGGTGAACGCCTCGTCGAAATCGAAGCCGCCGGTGAAATCCTCGCGGGTGTCCTTGTCGGTCTTGGCCAGGAGATTATTCTCGACGAGGTTGAAAACAATCTCGCCGAAATCGGTCGTGCCGTGGATGCCCCACTCATTGAGCAGCATCTTGGCCATCGGTCCGTAGGTCTCGAGCGCAAACTGCCTCATGCCGTCGGTCAACTCCTGCCCGCTAACGTGCCGGGGTTCCTTCGCGCCGGACATTTTGGACATCTTGTGCTGGGTGTAGTCGAGGCCCTCGCGCACGAAGTGGTAGGCCGCACGGGGGTACCTGTCGTCCTTCGCCAGGAGCAGGTCCAGCATTTCGTCGTAGTCGAATTGTTGCATCAGTTTTCAGCCCGGGCGGGCGGCGGTTCGGTTGGCTTGAGGATGCAAGATTTCACTCCCCACCCTACAAGCAGGAGCAATGCCACCGCGCAGACTGCTTTCTGCTCCTGTGGAGTGAGAAAATTCCTGACAAAATGGAGCTTCAAAAAACTCACACCGCGACGATGTTCACCAGTTTGCCCGGAATGACGATCACTTTTTTCACATTTTTCCCTTCGGTGTGCCGTTGGACATTTTCGCTTTCCATGGCAATCCGCTCGATGTCTGACTTGTCCATGTCCGCCGGGATTTGGATGCGGTCGCGCAACTTGCCATTGACCTGCACCGCCATCTCGATGGTGGACTCGACGAGGTGCGCCTCGTCATGGCTTGGCCAAGGTTGGTACGCAAGGGTCGAGTCGCCGCCGTTGGCCTTGGCGTGCAGTTCCTCGGCAATGTGCGGCGCGAACGGCGCGAGCAGCAGCAGAAAATCGTTCATCACCGACAACGGGCGGATGTCCCAGTTCGACGCCTCGTTGGTGAACACCATCATCGCGGAGATGGCGGTGTTGAAGCGCAAATGCTCCATGTCCTCAGTCACCTTTTTGATGCAGGTGTGCAGCACCTTGAGTTGCTCCGGCGTGGCCTCCGCTTGGCCAACCGCGTCGTTCAGCTTCAGCGCGGCAAGCAACTCCGGGCCACGATCCGGGTTCACCGTCAGTTGCTGCTCAAACTCCTGTTCGCTTTGCTGGTCGATGAACATCCGCCACACACGGCCGAGAAAACGATACACGCCCTCGACGCCTTTCGTGTTCCACGGCTTCACCATCTCGAGCGGCCCCATGAACATCTCGTACAGGCGGAATGCGTCCGAGCCGAACTCGACGAGAATGTCGTCCGGGTTGACGGCATTGCCGCGCGACTTGGACATCTTCTGGCCGTCCTCGCCAAGGATCAGTCCCTGGTTGACGAGTTTGTAAAACGGCTCGGGCGTCGTCACTTGGCCAAGGTCGAACAGCACCTTGTGCCAAAAGCGCGCGTACAGCAGATGCAACACCGCGTGCTCCGTTCCGCCAACATACAGATCGACCCCCGGTGTGGCATCGTCGCTGGCCGAACCCATCCAGTATCGCTCCGCTTCGTCGCCGACAAAGCGGTCGTTGTTTTGCGCGTCGAGATAGCGCAGATAGTACCAGCAACTGCCGGCCCATTGCGGCATGGTGTTGGTCTCTCGCTTTTGGCCGTCGCCGGCCTGGCACCATTCCTCGGCGCGGGCCAAGGGAGGGTCGCCGGCGCCGGTCGGCTTGAAATCGGTGAGATCCGGAGGCGTGAGTGGCAGGTCGCTTTCGCTCAGGCCAAGGTGGCCGCCCTCATCCCAAACGATCGGAAACGGCTCGCCCCAGTAGCGTTGCCGGCTGAACAGCCAGTCGCGCAGCTTGTAATTCACCGTCCCTTGGCCAAGCGTCTTCTCCTCGAGCCAAGCGGTGATCTTGGCCTTGGCCTCGGGGGTCGGCAGGCCGTCGAGAAAACCGGAGTTCACCGCCGTGCCGTTGCCGGTGAAGCCAAGCGACTCCCCTCCCCCCGGTGCCTGCACGACGACCTCGATCGGCAGCTTGAATTTCTGCGCAAACTCCAGGTCGCGCGAGTCGTGCGCCGGCACCGCCATGATCGCGCCGGTGCCGTAGCCGGACAGGACATAGTCCGCCGTCCAGATCGGCACCTGCCTGCCGTTGACCGGATTGATCGCGTGCGCGCCGGTGAACACTCCGCTTTTGTCCTTGGCCAAGTCGGTGCGCTCGAGGTCGCTCTTCTTCGCCGCCTCGGCTTGGTACGCCCCGACTTCGGCCTTGTGTTCGGGGGAAACAATCTGCTCGAGCAACTCGCTCTCCGGCGACACGACCATGTACGTCGCGCCGAACAGCGTGTCCGGCCGCGTGGTGAAAACGGCGATCTCGACGTCGGAATCCTCGACGCGGAAAAGCACCTCAGCCCCCTCCGAGCGGCCGATCCAGTTGCGCTGCATTTCCTTGAGTGAGTCGCTCCAGTCGATGCCGTCGAGGTCCTCGAGCAAGCGCTGCGCGTACTCGGTGATTCGCAACATCCACTGCTGCATCGGCCGCCGAACGACCGGGAAACCGCCGACCTCGCTCACGCCGTCCTTGACCTCCTCGTTGGCCAGCACGGTGCCAAGCTCGGGACACCAGTTCACCGGCGCCTCGGACACGTAAGCCAGGCGATGCTCATCTCGCCAGACGCGGCGCTGCTCGTCGGTGGTGACGTCCAGCGGATAAGCCAGCGTGTCGATCGACTCCGCCTTGTTCGTCGCCGGGTTGAACCACGAGTTGTAAAGTTGCAGGAAAATCCACTGCGTCCAGCGGAAGTAACCGGGGTCGGTGGTGTTCACCTCGCGGCTCCAGTCGTAACTGAAGCCAAGCGACTTAATCTGCCGCTTGAAATTGGCGACATTCGCCTCGGTGGTGATGCGCGGGTGTTGGCCAGTCTTAATGGCGTACTGTTCCGCCGGCAATCCAAACGCGTCCCAGCCGATCGGGTGCAGCACATTGAAGCCGCGCATGCGCTTGTAGCGGGCGAGGATGTCGGTGGCGGTGTAGCCCTCCGGATGCCCGACGTGCAGCCCGGCCCCGGACGGGTACGGGAACATGTCGAGGATGTAATATTTCGGGATGTCGCCGGGGTTCGCGTCCGGGTGTCGTTCGTGAAATGGATGGTCAGCGGGGACGCTTTCGCCGGGGTTCCACGCCCGGAACGTCTCGCCGTCATGCCAATGCTCCTGCCACTTGGGCTCGAAAATCTGGAACGGATATTGTCTGCGCATTCTTGCGGATAAATTGTCTCAGTTGGATTGTCGCTTGGCCAAGCGCGAAGTCACACCTCCAAGTTATAGTCCGTCACCGCGCCAAGCGAGGCCGACGTCACGGCGCTGGCGTACTTGGCCAGCACGCCCTTCGTGTAACGTGGCTTGGGCTTGCGCCATGCCTTGCGGCGCCTGGCCAACTCCTTCGCCGACACGCCGAGGGTCAACTGCCGCCGCTCGGCGTCGATGGTGACCGAGTCGCCGCGCTTCACCAAAGCCAACGCGCCGCCCGCGTAAGCCTCCGGCGTGATATGTCCCACGACGAAGCCATGCGTCCCGCCGGAAAACCGCCCGTCGGTGATCAGTGCAACGTCGTTGCCCATGCCGGCGCCCATGATGGCCGCCGTCGGGCCTAGCATCTCGCGCATGCCGGGGCCGCCCCTTGGCCCCTCGTAGCGAATGACGATTACGTCGCCCTTCCTGATTTTGCCGCCGAGGATCGCCTTCATCGCCCTCTCCTCGGAGTCGAACGGCTTGGCCGCGCCGATGAAACTCATGCCCTCCTTGCCGGTGATCTTTGCCACGCCGCCCCCCGGCGCGAGGTTGCCATACATCACCACCAAGTGGCTGCTCTTTTTGATCGGTCTGGACAGCGGCCGAACGATCTTCTGCCCTTTGCGGTATGGCTTCGACTTGGCCAAGTTCTGCGCCATCGTCCTTCCGGTGACGGTCATGCAATCGCCGTGCAGCAACCCGGCGCGAAGCAGCGTTTTCATCATCGGCTGAATACCGCCGACGGCGACCAACTCGCTCATCAGGTACTTGCCGCTTGGCTTGAGGTCGGCGAGCACCGGCACTTTTTTGCCGATGCGAGTGAAGTCGTCGATGGTCAACTTGACGCCGGCCGCGTAGGCCATCGCCAGCAAATGCAGCACGGCATTCGTCGAGCCGCCGAGCGCGATAACCACGGTGATGGCATTCTCGAACGCCTTTTTCGTCATGATGTCGAGCGGCTTGATGCCGAGCTTGAGCAGGTTCAACACGGCGGCACCGGCTTCGCGGCAATCCTTCTTCTTGGCAGGGCTGATCGCCGCCTGGGCGCTGCTGCCCGGCAGGCTCATCCCCATCGCCTCGATGGCGCTGGCCATGGTGTTGGCCGTGTACATGCCACCGCAGGAACCGGCACCCGGGATGGCGCACGCGGTGATCTCCTCGAGCCCCTTATCACTCAACTTGTTGTTCGCGTGCACGCCGACCGCCTCAAACACCGAGACGATGTCGAGCTTCCTCGTTTGACCCGTGATGCAGCCCGGCAAAATCGTGCCGCCATAAACGAACACCGCCGGGCGGTTCATCCGTGCGATCGCGATCATGCAGCCCGGCATGTTCTTGTCACACCCGCCGATGGCGACAAAGCCGTCCATGCACCCGCAGCCGACAACCGTCTCGATCGAGTCGGCGATGACCTCGCGCGACACGAGCGAATACTTCATCCCCTCCGTGCCCATCGAGATGCCGTCGGAGATCGTGATGGTGTTGAAGACGATCGCCTTGCCGCCGGCCTTGTTCGTGCCGACCTCGGCCACGCGGGCCAACTCGTCGATGTGCATGTTGCACGGCGTGACATTGCTCCACGTGGAGGCCACACCGATGATCGGCTTTTCAAAGTCGGACTTTTTGAAGCCGGTCGGGTAAAGCATCGCCCGGCTCGGGGCGCGATCCGGCCCATCCAGCATGATCGCTGAGTGCGGTCGCAGGTTCGGCGCGGCTTTCTTTTTCGTTGTTTTTTTGGTTGCTGTCCTCTTCATCGCAATTCGACGGCCGCGCAGTCTCAACAAATACCCGCCTAAAAACAAGCCAAGCGCGGAGATTATGCCTTTAGAGTGAACAGCTTGCGCTTGGTTATAAAAGTTGACACCCACTGCCATTTGAACATAAAAGCCGGTTCCAGCGATTAACTCATGAATCCTTTGCCACCCTTCACAACTCTCGCTTGGCCAAGCGCCCGGTAGCCGGATGGCAAGCCCCACATTACCACTCAACCGCCGCTCAAGTTGCTCATCCCGCTATGATGGCAGTTGAAAACTTGCGCGTGAATCCGCAGCCCTTCGGCTGACGGATGCACCGGCCTTCCCCTTGGCGTGATGCACCCACGAGGTTCAAATCGGCAAAAACGTAATCTGGGCCTGTGCTCGGCGGCAGGGGTCGTGGTGTGCGGCATGGTGGGCGCGGGCATCTTCACCACCACCGGGTTGCACGCCGCCGAGTTGGGCAGCGGTTGGGCGGTCATGCTGGTGTGGGCGGTGGGCGGACTGCTCGCCTTGTGCGGCACGCTAACCTACATTGAGCTGGCTGCTCTCTGGCCGGAGGCGGGAGGTAGTTATGTTTTTGTCCGCAATATCTATGGTCCGATGAGCGGGTTTGTCGTCGGGTTGTCGGTGGCCATTGTCGGTATCATGGGATCAATGGCGGTGGTGGGCCTGACCTTGGGGGCCTATTTCCAAAAAGTGGTTCCGTCGGTTTCCCCAGGTGCCGCGGCCACCGTGGCGGTCGTTGTCGCAACGCTGGTTCATTGCTTCGGAGTGAGGGAGAGTAACGCGGTGAATCAGTTGGGTGCCCTGTTCAAAATAATCCTGTTGACGGGCCTGGTGTGTTGGGGGTTTTCCGTCGATGCCACGGCGGCAACTCCCCCGCCGTCCGTGGGCGGGGAGTCGACCGGTTTGAGTTCTTCAGTTTTCGGATCGGCGATGGCAGCAGTAGCCTTCGCCTATCTGGGCTGGGACAATCCAACCTACATTGCCGGTGAAATTCGCAATACCAAGCGTTCGCTGAAGTGGGGGATGACGCTGGGCATGCTGGCGGTAACGGCGCTTTACCTGTTGGTGAACTGGGTGTTTTTGCGCGCGGCAGCGCCTCATGAGATGATCCACCCTGACGGATCGCCCGTTGTGGACATCGGTCGGTTCGCCGCAGTCCGGCTGTTTGGCGAAACCGTGGGCGGGACGTTCAACATCCTGATCCTGTTGGTGTTATTTTCCACCCTCAGCCTCACCGCGATGGTGGGTGCCCGAGTGTTCTATTCGATGGGGCGCAAAGGGGAACTGCCCGGAGCCCTCACGATCCTGAACCGCCGGGGCTCGCCAGTCATTGCCCTCGCCGTCCAGTGCGCCGGTGCGCTGCTACTGATCCGGTTCACCGGCTTGAAGGATTTGCTGGAATCGGTGGGCGTCATCCTGACGGTGATCTCGGGCGCAACCGTCCTGGGGGTGATTCTGCTGCGAATCCGGCGGCCCGGACTGCCCCGGCCCTTTCGGGTCCCCTTATATCCGGTGCCCCCGGTCATCTATTTACTGCTTACTGTCTGGATGGCGTGGAGTGTGTTTCGCTCGAATCCCACCAGCATAATCCTGACACTGGGAACAATCGGGGTGACGCTGGCGATCTGGTTTGGGTTCTCACGCCGACATTCCCGGCCTCCCTCCAACGGAGACACTGCGGCATGAACGGCATTCGTGCATTGGCCCCGGCTTTCCGCGTTTGACAAACAACGCCCGTTCGCCATACTCGGCGCCATGAAGCCCATTGCTGCTTTGTTTCTTTCAATTTCGCTGGCCGCCGCCGTGAGCGCCGGGAACCCGACCCTCGACATTCAGTTGAAGGACATCGACGGTAAAAAAACCTCGCTCAAGGCGCACAAAGGCAAGGTCATGCTGGTCGTCAACGTGGCCAGCAAGTGCGGTCTCACTCCGCAATACAAGCAACTGCAGGCCGTCCATGACAAGTTCGCCAAGAAGGGCTTCACTGTGCTTGGCTTCCCCTGCAACCAGTTCGGCAAACAGGAGCCCGGCACCGCGCTGGAAATCAAGAAGTTTTGCACCGACAACTACTCGGTCACCTTCCCTTTGCACGCCAAGATCGAGGTAAACGGCGACGGCGCCCATCCGCTCTACAAGAAACTCAAGAAGGAATCGGGCGGCTCCGACAAGATTCGCTGGAATTTCGAGAAGTTTCTCCTGGACGGCAACGGCAAGGTCATCAAGCGCTTCTCACCGAGCGTCAAGCCGGACGCCCCCGAGGTCATCGCCGCCATCGAGAGTGCCTTGAAGAAATAGCCGACCGCGCGCTTGGCCAAGCGGCGGAAAGCCTCATCAGGGCAACTCAGCCAGCTTTAGTTTGCGGTAGTCGATGGCCATGTTGCGGCCGCCGTGCAACTGGATGCCGATGGGGCCTTCGTCGATGGCCGAGTCGGATTTGTATGTCATCACTTTTTCGCCCTGCAACCAGACGGTGTATTCCTTGCCGATGGCTTGGATTCGCATCGTGTTCCAGCCTTTTGGCCTGAGCAGTTTTTTGATGTTTTTGGCTTCAACCGGGTAGCCCTTGCCGGGAATGTACGGCGAGCAAGTCATGTCGCGATTGAGCGAACCGCTGATGCCAATCTGGATTTGATCCTTGGTCCGCACATGCACGCCGCTGTCCACCCGGCCCTCGCCCATGCGGAACTCAAACTCCACCACGAAATTGCGGTATTTTTTTTTGGACCAGAGGATGGAGCCTTTCTTCTTCGGGCCACTCTGGATTTTCAGCACGCCTTCGACGGCCTTGTACCAGCCGGCCTCGTCGTTGCCATCGGGCACCTCCCATCCGGAGAGATCCTTGCCGTTGAAGATCGGTTTAAGTTTCGGCCCGGCGACGAGAGCGGTGGCGGAAGTCAGGAAAACAGCACAGCAAAGCAGCTTGGAGTTCATGGCCGCGAGTGTGCCAACTTTTCCCATTCACGCAAGTCTATCGGTTCTTTTTTCGTGACTTTCCCGGCCTTTGCCGCTCGAGGGCTTTCATCTCAGTGGCCACGCCTTTGTCGCCTTGGGCACGCATCCAAGCCGCCAGCTTTTGGCGCAGGCGAGCTAGCACTTTTTTGGTATCGGCTTGGCCTGCTAGATTGTTCATCTCCAGCGGATCGGCCTCCATGTCGAACAATTCCAACGCCGGTCGGTGATGGTAGGCGTGCACCAAGCGCTTGGCCAAGACGTCGCCAGTCTCGGCCTTGGCCACCATCGACTGGAACAGCGGCGACTTCGTGCAGGCGTTGGTGAACTTGCTTTCGTGATTGAGATTCAGAATGAGCTTGTAGCGCTTATCTCGCACCGAGCGAATCGCAAATGCCTCGGTGCCGTTGTTGATGCCCCGCGTGGTCATGATGCCGAAGACATAATCTTTGTGCCGCTTGGCCTCGCCCGAAAGAACCGGGAGAAAACTTTTACCGTCCAGCCCAGCAACCGGCTTGCCACCGGCAGCGTCGATGAATGTCGGCGTCACATCCACATACTCCACCATCGCGTCGCTCACCGCACCCGCCTTCACCCGACCCGGCCAACGCACGAGCATCGCCGATTGCAGCCCGTGATCGTAGCAGGTCCACTTGGCGAACGGGAACGCGTTGCCCTGCTCACTCACCACCATCACCAGCGTGTTGTCGCTGAGGCCATGTTTCGCCAGCAAGCCGACGATCGTTCCCACCTGCGAATCGAAGTAGGTGATCTCCGCGAGGTACTTGCTGAAGTCCGAACGCACGCGCGGCGTGTCCACAATGTACGGCGGCAGCCTGACCTTGGCCGGCGGATACACGGAGGCGTCGCCCTTGTTCCACGGGCTGTGCGGTTCGTTGGAGCAGGCGAACAGGCAGAACGGCTTGCCGCCCTTGGCCGTCTCGGAAAACAGGCGGTCGATGTACTTCATGTCCGGGTTTTTCCCGCCGCCAAAATTCTCAAACGGGAACACATCCGGCGGATTGATGTGCGTCTTGCCCGTCTGCGTCACGCGGTATCCCAGCGGCCGCAGATGATGCACGATACTCCTGATGTGCGGATACGCCCGCGTATGATTCGGCCAAGCGCCGCTCTTCACCGGGTATAGTCCCGTATAAATGTTATGCCGCGTCGGCGAACACATCGGCGCCGCCTGAAAGCACCGCGTGAACCGCATCCCCTGCTTGGCCAAGCGATCAATGTTCGGCGTGCGAGCCTGCCCGCCATAACAACCAATATCACGAAAGGTACAGTCATCCGCAATAATGAAAACCAAGTTGGGCTTAATCGCCGCCTGCAATTGGGCAAACGAAAAAATTGTGAAAAGTATGGTGAGAGTTCGTTTCATGTTAACAAACTAAAGGCGAGCAGCTTGTTTAACGGGCGCGCGTCTGGACGCGCCGGTTTTTACCACGGCGTTGTTTTCGGCGCTCGAGGGCTTCCTCTTCCACTTTTTGCACGTACGCCTCGCGGTAGGCTGTGTCGTCGCGTTTTTGGAACACCTTGAGCATCGGGTCTTTTGTGCGCTTCATCCAACCCTCAAGTTCCGATCGCAAACTTGGCAGGGCGGCTTGGTGCCTGGGTTCGGCGATGAGGTTGTGCAGGCAGTCCGGGTCGTTGGCCACGTCGTACAGTTCCTCGGGCACGCGGTGTTTGTATAAATCCAGTCGCTTGGCCAGTCGCTTGTCCTGCTTGGCCAAGGCGACCAGACGACGGTAGGTCACGGTGCCTGTGGTCGCGGTGGCGAACACGCGCTCGCTGTTGGACCAAGGGTTGAAGATGTAGAGATACCGCTTGGTCTGAACCGCCCGCATGGGGTCGCGTGAGGCACCGGCATTCTCGTTGTACTCCTTGAAGACGTGATCACGGCCGGTTTGTGTTTTACCACGAATCAATGGAAGAAACGACCGGCCATCAAGTCGAGCCGGGTACTTGGCGTCAACGATGTCCAGCAGTGTGGGCAGCATGTCCACGGCGGAAATCATGTGTTTGCCGTCCACCACGCCGGCGCGGGTTACTCCCGTCCAGCGCACCATCCATGGCGTGTGCGTGCTGTGGTGGTACAATTGCGTTTTGGCGAACGGCAGCGGCATGCCGTGATCCGAAAGGAACATCACCACTGTGTTGTTGGCTTCGCCACTGGCCTCAAGCGCTTGGAGTATTTCCCCCACGCAGTCATCCGCCCGCCGCACACTCGAGTAATACAAGGCAAGCTCCTCGCGCACCTTGGGATCATCGAACAGGAAACCGGGTATGGGCACCTCGTCGGCGGTAAAGATGCGCGACGGCACGTGCGGATCCTTGCCACCTCCTTTGACAACGCTCCAAAACGGCTTGTGCGGATCGGAGATATTGACCGAGAGGCAGAACGGTTTCCCCGCCGCCTTGGCCTTCGCAATGCCGTGAGCAGTGGAGATGCCGTACGATCGCGCATCCTTGATGTGCGCCCTCGTGCCATCCGGCAGGGTGTCGAGGTTGATGTCCCAAGCGTACGGCTGATACGGCGTGGAATGGCTGACCTTGCCGCGGATGCCCGTGAAATAGCCGGCCTCCTTCATCAAGTCCACCAAGTGCGGCCAACCGGGATTCCTGACCTGATAAAAACCCTCAACCTTGTTGTTGTGCGAGATCAACCCGGAGAACATGACATTACGACCGGGCATGCAGTTGCCCACCGTCACGTGCGCGTGCGCAAAGCTCAGGCTCTGCCCGGCCAAGCGATCGATGTTCGGCGTGGTTCCGGGCAGCTTGCAGCCGAAGGCGCCGACAGAGTCCGCACTCATGTCATCCACCGTGATGATCAAAATATTCACCGGGGCGGCATGCAATGACACGGTAAAAAACAACAAAATGAAGAGAATACGTTTCATGCGATGATATGGTTGATCACTTTTCCACGACAATTGGAGAGCCAAATCAGTGGCAAGACAATATCGATTTGGCCGTCGCAGCGCCAGTCTGCATTTGCCTCAATAATTGTGCTACCACCAAGGCAAAAGGATCAAATCAAGAATTCCGGAAAATGACCTTGTGGCGTTGTTAATTGGTGGATTTCCCTCTCTTCCGACCTCGGTGGTATGGAGAATCAGTGGGAATCTTTCGCATGGGTTCCACCTTCGCCGGGAGCGCCCTTGCCAAGCGCGCCTTCACCTTGGCCAAGCGGGGATCATCGGCGAGGTTGGTGAATTCGTGCGGGTCGTTTTTAAGGTCGTACAACTCCTCGAAACCGTTGCCGTACCGGATGAACCGATAGCGCGGATCGGCCACCGCCAGCGACGGGGTTTTCTCACTCCAAAACTGAAACGAAGTCAGCGCGAGTTGCTTTTTGGGAGTGCTTGGTTCTTTCAACTGTGGCACAAGGGATGTGCCGCTGCACTGTTTTGGGACCGGCAACTCGGCCAATTCGCAAAGGGTCGGGTAAATGTCGGTGAGCGTCGCGGGTTGGCGCGTCTTAGTCCCGTCTTTGCTGAGGCCCGGCGCGTGAATGAAAAGCGGCACGCGGGTGGTTTGATCCCACAGGGCAAACTTCTCCCAGTTCTCCTTTTCGCCAATGTGAAATCCGTGATCGCTCCAGAGCACGATAATCGTGTTGTCTTTCATCGGCGAAGCGTCGAGTGCATCAAGCAGGCGACCAAGCTGATGATCCACGTAGCTGATGCTGGCAAGGTAGCCCCGCATAAATTTCGCCCACTGCCCGTTGTCGATCACCCACTTGTGCCAGCCCTGTCGGCCATGACTGTGCGCGTCCTTGAGATCATCGGGTCGATGCTCGGGCAGTTTCACTTCATCAAGCGGATACAGATCGAACCATCGCTGCGAGACTTCCCACGGGATGTGGGGCCGGAACAAACCAACCGCGAGAAAGAGCGGCTTGCCGCCGGGCTCCTTCATTTGCTCGATCGCCCAGTCGGTGACGAGATGATCCCCATAGGTTTCCTCTGGATTCCTGAGCACCGCCGCCCCAAAAAGCTGACTTCCCGAATGACCGCCAAGCGGGCGACCCTTCGTCAGACCGGCCTCTTCATCGGAGACCAGTTTCGGCCTTGGCCAATCGGCGGAGATGGGATCAAGCGGATCGCCGCGATAAGCATCCCACGCGTCGGGATCGTTTTGAGAGTCGCCCGGTGTCCATTGCAGCGTGTGAAAAATCTTGCCGCCGCCCACCGCGCGGTAGCCGTGATCGCGGAAGTGCTGTGACAACACCACCGCCTTTTCCAGCACCGGTGACTCATGCCGCCAACGCGGCCCGTGCGCGCCGAACATGTTCCGATAAATTCCCGAATGCACGGGATGCACCCCGGTCATCACCGCCACCCTCGAGGGATGACATGCCGGTGCCGCACAATGTGCGTTGGCAAAATTGACCGACCGCTTGGCCAAGCGATCAAAATTCGGCGTCTTCACCCCCGGATGATTGTCCAGCGGCGAGATGTAGTCGTTCAAATCGTCAATGGCAATAAACAGCACGTTCGGCCTTGCTCCTGATACAGCTTCCACTTGAACTTGGCCAAGCCATAATACGATCAAAAGCGCAGTAATGACGTTCTTCATACGAACATTATCATGTTTGCAGGCGCTATTTCAAGACCTTAAGCTTCAAAGCCTTGAAATGGACGATCATACTTGGATCGTGCAATTGAAACTGAATCATGCCCTTCTTCAAGCGCTTGGCCTCGGGAAGGTGCTCGGTGAATTCACTGGAGAGCTTGCTGTTGATGAATAATTTGAAATTGTTGCCCTTGGCGATTATGTGGACGTGATTCCAGTCGCCCTTCTTTATGTCGTCGGTAGTCAGGGCGTCCTTGATGGGCGTGATGGTGGGTTTATCATCCTTACCGATCACTAACCGGTCACCGCGGAAGCAGCGGTGCTCGCGCCGGCCGGGTGTGTGGAAATCCCAGGCACCCATCACGTTCTTGCCGATACCCAAGTGGCCTATGTCCGCGTGATAACTCTGAAAATCGCGCTTGCGCGTCTTGTCATGGATGGCGCGGATGCTTACGCCGCTATTACCCTTGCCGGGAAATCGGTAGCTAAACTTCAGCTCTAGATCGGCGACCTGCTTGTTCGGACTGTAGGTCAGATATCCCCGGCCCTTGTCGCCGTTGCCGACAATCATGCCATCCCTAACCGTCCACGCCGGTGCCGTTTCGGCCGGCATGGCCTCCCAGCCCTTGAGGGTCTTGCCGTCGAAAATGGAAATGAATCCGTCCTTGCCCGCCGCCTGCGCGGTGGCCCATCCCAGCGCGCCCAGCGCCAGGCCGACTATGATTTTTCTGATATTCATGATGCCAGTGTCTTCAACGATTCAAACACCTCACCACGGTTCAGGCAATCAATTGCTTGATCACATTCCCGCCGAACTGGCTGAGCTGCTTGTAGCGGCCGGCGTGGAAGTAGGTGAGCTTGTTGTCGTCCAGGCCAAGTAGGCGCAGGAGGGTGACATGAAAATCACGCAGCGGATGCACCACCTCCACGGCGTTGGCGCCGATCTCATCGGTGGCGCCTATTGTGTGCCCAGCCTTCACCCCGCCACCGGCCAGCCAAATGCTCATCGCGTCGGGGTTGTGGTCACGACCGTATTTGATGCCGCCGCGAATTCCATTGTCGGGTGTCCGGCCGAACTCACCCATCCACACGATCAACGTCTCATCAAGCATGTCACGTTGCTTGAGGTCCTTGATCAAGGCTGCGATGGGTTGATCCACGTTGTGAATACGCGAGGCGTGTGCCTTGGCAATGTAATCGTGACTGTCCCAGGTGCTGGCATAGAGCTGCACGAACCGAACTCCCTTCTCCACCAGCTTGCGGGCGAGCAGGCAACGTCGGGCAAAATTATCCGTGGGCTCTTTTCCGACACCGTACATCGCCTTGGTTTGCTCGGTTTCTTTATCGATGTTCACAATTTCCGGCACTTGCATTTGCATGCGAAAAGCCAGCTCGTAATTGCGCATGCGAGCCGTCAACTCTTCGTGTTGCGAATGCCGCTTGGCGTGCCGGTTATTAAGCTTGGCCAGGAAGTCGAGATTACGGCGTTGTTGAGTGCGTGTTACCCCGGCTGGTGGATGGATATCGAGCAGTGGTGACCCTTTCGGCCGTAATGCCGTGGCCTGATAACTTGTCGGCAAAAATCCGTTTGCCCAATTTGACGGACCCCCCTGTGGATGGGACAGCTCGGGCAACACAACAAAACCGGGCAGGTCAGTATTCTCAGTTCCCAAGCCGTAATTTACCCAGGCGCCAATGGCTGGGTCGCCGCCAAAACGGTTGCCTGTGTTCACATGGTAGTTTGCCGTGGGGTGATTCACCGACTCCACTTGCAGCCCACGGTAAAAACACAGGTCATCGGCCACCTCGGCCAGGTTTTTCCAGAGCTTGTTCATGTCCGCCCCGCTCTGCCCGGCTTTGTGAAACTCAAACGGACTCTTCACGTAGTACCGCTTGCCCGAACTCATTGCACTTTGCTCTTCGCCCGAGCGGTTAAACTCCTTGAGGTGCAATCCCTCAAGCTTGGCCTTCGGATCAAAGGTGTCGATATGAGAAGGGCCGCCTTCCATGTAAAGGAAGATGCAATGCTTGGCCTTGGCCTTCGGAAAATGCGCCACCTTGGACGCCAAAGGCCCCTTGGCCTGCTCAGCCTGTAACAGGGAATGAAAAGCCAGTGCGCCCAGCCCTCCATTCACTCCATATAAAAATTCGCGTCGGTTCATGATTTGTCTATTTCTTTCTCTTCAAAGTGCTTTTGAAAAAGTCGTCTGCCGTTTCCATCGCCTCGTCGAACCATGACTGTGTTTCAAGAAACGGATGTGGGGCGTCCTTGATGACGGTAAGGCCAGCCGGGATTCCGAACTCTTTCATTCGCTGTCGAAAGTCATCTGCACGAGTGCTGGGGTCGTCCTTCTCACCGGTGATCAACCAGCAAGGGGGATCGGTTTTGTCGAGGTGAATCAGCGGTGAAGCAAGACGATATGTCTCAGGTTTGTCCTCCTGTGAACCACCCAGAAACTGTCGCCAGATTTCGCCGCGATGCGGATCGCTGGAGATATCCCGCGTGCGCTCTGACAGAAAATCCGTTTGCCCACCCATTGGCACGACGGCCTGAATGGCGCTGCTGAATTCTGCATTCCCTCCTTCGCCTTCGAGTTCCGGCACTCTGGCGGATGTCGCAAGCAACGCTGCCAGATGGCCGGCGGCGGAATGACCGATCGCACCAATGTTATCCGGGTCAATGCCATACTCCTTTGCGTTTGCCCGCAGGAATCTCACGGCGGCTTTGCAATCCTGGATGTGTGCTGGAAACGGTGCTTCTCCGCTCAGGCGATAATCAATGGACGCCGTCACAAATCCCCTTGCAGCAAGCGCTTGAGCGACCTTTCGATGATGGATCTTGCTGCCCTTTCTCCAACCGCCTCCGTGAATACACACGATCGCAGGTAGATTCCCCCAGGCGTCCTTTGGCCGGTAGATATCCATCTCCAGCGTGCGATTGCCATAGCGTGCGTAGGTCGCGTCGAGTTTGCTGTGCAGTCGATTCAGCGTCTCAGGTGGAATCTCGGTGCGGCCGTCGGCTCGGCGTGGTGAAACCTGTCCTGCTGGACGAGCGTCGAGTTGCATTTCCTCCTGAAACAAGATCGCCATGCCTCGCAGCTTGCGTGTGATTTCCCAATTACGTGCAATCTTTGATTCTCCCGGGTCTTTGCCCAGGTCATACAGCTGAAGACTCGGATTCAAATAAAGTTTCCAGTTGCGCCAGCGTACCGCGGCCAGCGCGCCCTGGCTGCCGTGATAGAAAAACGCGTCGTTGTATTCGTTGCGACTAATCAAGGGCTTCCACTCACCGGGCGGATTCCATCGACGCCGAAGCGGGACCGATGCGTTGAGCGATTTCTTCATTCCCGGAGGCGGCACGACCTTGGTTTCCCCTTTCAAGAGTGGGCTGATGTCGCGCCCATCAATGACCCGGCCTTTAGGAACCTTGATGCCCGCAAAGGTGGCAAGCGTCGGATACCAGTCCATCGCGCGCACGACTGCGGTTGATTCCTTGCCCGCCTGCAATCCCAGTCCCGGCCCCCACGCGATTGCCGGCACGCGAATGCCACCTTCGTAGGTCGAGAGCTTGCGCCCACGAATCTTCTGTTGCGGCGTGCGTCCTGGCCCGCGCCCGTTGTCAGAGGCGTAGATGACGATCGTGTTGTCATCGATATCCAGACGCTTCAGCGTATCAAAGATTCGGCCGACGTTGTGATCGAGTTCCTGAATGGCATCACCGTATTCGCCCCAGTTTGAGCTGCCCTTGAATTGCTCGCTCACACCGAGCGGGTTGTGGAGCATGGTGTGGGGCAAATAGAGAAAGAACGGGCCTTTCTTGTTCTGCTCGATGAATCCAATGGCCTCGTCGGTGTAGAGCTTCGTCAATTCCGTGGGATCGGCCGGACGCTTGATGACCTTGCCATTTCGTATCAGGGGCACACCACCCTTCTCCTTGAAATAGACGACCTCAACCGGGTCAAGATTGTGCAGCAGCCCGTAATAGTGGTCGAACCCCTGATTGCGCGGCAGAAACGGCTCGTGAAAGCCAAGATGCCATTTGCCGATGCAAGCAGTCGCGTAGCCACCCGCCTTAAGCAACTCGGCAATCGTCAATTCGCCAGGATGAATGCCCGATCGTGAATCAGCGCGATGCACCCAAATGTGGTTACCGACCCGGCGCGGGTAACACCCGGTCAACAGTCCTGCGCGCGATGGACTGCAAATCGGAGCCGCCGCATAGTAGTCGGTAAACCGTGTTCCCTCCTTGGCCATCGCATCGATCCGCGGTGTCTTGACCTCCGCCGCGCCATAACAACCCAGATCGTAGTATCCCTGATCATCGATAAAGATAAAGATGATGTTCGGCTTCTTCTTCGCCCCCATCAAAGAAACACTCAAACAAAACAAAACTGTAATGATGCTTTTCAATTTCCTAATAGACGTACAAAAATTCATTTGCATTGAGCAAAGCCAAACACAGGTCAGCGAAACCGCGTGTTCGCGCATCGACTTGATGCAGTTGAAGGTCTGGCTGGTAATCCTGATACTCAAAAAGTTTCTCCACAAAGGTAAATGTCTGGCCGGTATTCTCCTCGTTTGCCGAACGAATCACCTCGGTCGGATAAGTGCGGGGTTTGGGATTGCGCTTGGCTTGCTCTTTGGTTGTTTCCTCCCAAAGTTGCAGGGCATCACCAGCCTCGGCCTTGTTCGGCACACGACCAAACGCAAGCCGGAACGCCCGGCGCACCGCTTCGCCATCGCCCTTGGTTTCCTTGAGAACCCGCGCCGCAAATGCCAGGGCGCGATCGGCGGACTCCTCGCTGTTGAAGAGCGTGAACACCTGCGGCGTCACATTCGAGCTGTCTCGCAATTCACAGGATTTGTCCGGGCCGGGCTGATTGAAGGTCGTCATGAACGGATCCCGTTGGCCGCGTAGCTTGAGAGCGTAAACCGACCGGCGATTACGCTGATCCGGTTTTGTATCCGGAACATAGCTCGGGGCGAAGGTGCCCATGATCATCCGCGGCTGAAGCGCCGCTTCCAGGTTCATATCCGGACGAGCCGGAATGCCGCCGGGTTTTTGGTTCAGTTCGCCCGTCACCGCCAGCATCGCATCCCTCAATTCCTCAGCAGTCAAGCGGCGCGGTCGGAATACGGCATAGCTGTTGCCTTCGGAATCCAGCTTGGCCAAGCGCTCCGGCGTTGGATATGTGCTAGCTCGGCGATACGTTTCGGATGTCATGATGAGCCGATGTAGTTGTTTCACTGACCAGCCCTTGGCCATGAATTCGGAAGCCAGCCAATCGAGCAATTCCGGATGCGTCGGCTTTTTACCGGTGGCCCCAAAGTTGTTTGGATTCCCCGCCAAGCCGCGCCCAAAGTGATACTGCCAAACACGATTCACCATCACACGGGCCGTTAACGGATTGTCCTTATGTGTTATCCACTTCGCCAAGGCTGAGCGGCGCCCGTTCACTTCCTTGGGAATATCAACCTTAAGGCCAACAACACTTAACGCACCTGGTTGGACTGGATCGGCAGGCGAAAACAAGTCACCGCCGGTTAGGATGGCCGTCTTTTCCGGAGCCGTTTTAGTGCCTAGATCGCTCGCCGGCTTTTGCTGTCGGGAAGCGATTTTTTTCTGTAAGCGCGTCTTGCCATTGTAAACAGTAAACGCAATGGGTCGGTAACGATCCAATCCCCAACTGAACAGCGTGCTCCACTTGCGCCCGAGTCGTTCACGTCCAAAATCATTCGGTGTGACCCGTTCCTTTGGCAGACCGCCTAGCATCCGCTTGTTTTCGTCGTTACGAAGTTGGTGATATTTTTTGTGAGTCGCGAAGCCATCCTTATTCTCACTCGGCTGGAATGCCGCATTCACCTCGGCGAATTGCGTATTTGCGAACACTGCCTGCATCGAGTAGTAGTCACGAGTAGGTATCGGGTCAAATTTATGATCATGACAACGCGCGCACTGCAAGGCGTGGCCAAGAAACACCTGCCCGACCGAGTCGGTCACATCATCAAGGAAAAACTGCCGCGTCACCGCCGCCACCGACATGCCCGTCTGCTCCCAGGGCCCCATGCGCAGGAAGCCCACCGCGATGAGGTTCTCCACATTTTTTGCATCCAATTCATCGCCCGCAATCTGCTCGCGCACAAACTGGTCGTACGGCTTATCAGAATTAAAGGCGCGAATGACATAGTCGCGATAGCGCCAGGCATTCGGCCGCTCGAAGTCATTGGCAAAACCACCACTATCCGCATAGCGCACCACATCCAGCCAATGCCTCCCCCACTGCTCACCGTAATGCGAGGATGCCAACAACCGCTCAATGAGACGCTTATAAGCATCCGGTTCGATATCGTTCACGAAAGATTCAATCTCTTCCGGTGTAGGTGGCAAACCAGTGAGATCAAAAGTCGCTCGCCGAATAAGAGTCAATAGATCCGCTTCGGGAGCCGGTTTCAATCCGTTAGGCATACGAACGTTGATAAAGGCATCGATTGGGTTGGCGGAATCCATCGGCGTCGTAGGGCGTTTCACCGATTGATACGCCCAGAGGTTCTTTGGATCATATTTCCGATTGGTCCAATCCTCGCTCAAGCCACCGCTGGTCTTTACCAACAAGCCGCCCTCGACCGCCCACGGATCCTTCTGCTTCAGCAGTTCTGCAATCCGCTTCACATCCGGCCAGGGCGCACCACCTGCAATCCAATCCTTTATGTATGCCACTTGCACCGTGCTTAGCTTGTCATTCTCCTTGGGCGGCATCGACTCCCAGTCATCCTCATGTTCGCGCGTGACAGCAAGATATAACGGGCTTTGAAGTGGTTTACCCGGGACAATCGAAGGCCCCTCGCTTTCACCGCCCTTGAGCAGACCGGCGCGGTTACGCATATCGAAGTCTCCCTTTAGCTTTTTCTTTGGGTCCTCACCGTGACAGGCCAGACACTTGGCCTTAAAGAGCGGTAGCACTTTCCGCGCAAAGAGCACATCAGCAGCCACCTTCTCCGCAGCCGTGGCTGCTTGGAAGCCGAGCGCTGCCAGCGAAATAGTTGCAATCAGTCGTTTCACTTGTATCTAATATTTTCGTTGACCGCCCGTTTCGCGGCCTTGAGATCCCGACGACCGATGGCCTCAACGATAGCGGCGTGTTCCTGATAACATTGCATGTAATCTTCCAACAACGTGTAGGTGATGTGCATCCGCACCGTAATGCTCAGCCAAACCGATTCCAGTTCCTTTGAAGCACGACTGACCCAGTAGCGGTGCATCGCCAGGTCGATTTCCGTGATCGAACTGAGGTTCCCACGCCTGCAGGAATCTTCCAAGGTAGCCAAAAGGTTCGTTAGGTTACGGTCATCATCCTCGGTCATTTGATCCATGCAGATATTTAGACAATGCCATTCGATCTCCTTGCGTAACTTCGCATACAACCTGAACTCAGCGTCGCTGGACGGAGAACTCACACGCACACCCTTGTTAGGCTTGTAAACCAGCACGCCCTCCTGCGAAAGCTGCAAAAGAGCATCCCTGACCGAGCCGCGACTGACTCCAAACCGCTCGGCCAGCGGTTGCTCGCGTACTGGCTGGTCATTCGTCATTTCACCTGAAATGACCTCGGCTCGAACCGCCTCGCAAATCTGCTCGCGCATGGAACGAATTGGCTTTTCCGCAACGGACATAACGGAAGAAAGCCCCGAGGCCAGTGCTGTGTCAACCTCCAAATTGTTGACAATTAGACAAATTTAATGCGAGGTGTTTCTATTTTCTCCTCTTGTCCGGTCCCGAAAGAAGAAAAGGTAGATTATCAGGAAAAATGGCAACTTTTTGTAGATTTTCAATCGTCCACCTTTAGAGAAAGAACTGGAGACTCATTGTCCAGAACATCCAGACAACGGATCCGAACGAAAATCTGCGCCTGGCCAAGTGTTTTTTGCATGGGCAATTCCGCACGCCGCGCATGCGGCTCCACACTCTCAAGCAGAAACAGCGGCTCTCCCTGGCCGGATGGATCATCGTGGCCAGTTATTTTGAAGCCAAATTGTGGCAATGTTTGTGAATCCGTTTCCCATGTGACCATAAGTTTGCCTCGCTTGGCCAA